>Ga0265294_10006223_pt1 | contig 14386 bp, 20 predicted proteins | sample MunlanPumphouse3_FD_192504 | JGI IMG/M metagenome (GOLD analysis project Ga0265294, IMG submission 192504) | Groundwater microbial communities from a municipal landfill in Southern Ontario, Canada - Pumphouse #3 | ecosystem: Environmental > Aquatic > Deep subsurface > Groundwater | place... | reverse complement strand
TACTTAAGACCAAAACTGCGGGACAATCGGTATTCTACATTATCCTGCTATTGCTGGCAATGCTGGCAATATTTGATACGCAGGTGTTGTCTATCTTCAGAAGACAAAAAGAGATCGGAACATATATAGCACTGGGCTATACACGACGAGAGGTGGTGGGTCTGTTCACTGTGGAGGGTGCCATGCACTCGATACTTGCAGTATTGGTGGGAGCGCTATACGGAATCCCTTTTCTTGCATGGCAAGCAAAAGCAGGCTGGACTATCCCAATGGATGCCGGCGATTTTGGTATTGCAATGGCGCAAACGATTTATCCGGTGTTTAGTATAGGACTGATCATATCAACGGTGTTGATTGTGGTGGTGGTAACAACCGTGGTGAGCTACTGGCCATCGAGAAAAATAGCTAAAATGAACCCAACTGAAGCTTTAAGAGGGAGGATACAATGATACGTTTTTTAATAAAGGGTCTGTATTACGATAAGAGTCGCAGTCGACTGCCAATTATTGTAGTTGCTATAGGGGTGATGCTCGCAGTGTTTTTGAATGCCTATATAACAGGTTTCATGGGCGAGACTGTAGAGCTTAATGCCCGTTTTGCAAACGGACATGTTAAGGTGATGACCAAAGCGTATGCTGAAAATGAGAGTCAGCTACCAAACGATTTGGCACTGACAGAGGTGACTGCTCTAAAAAAGGAGCTGTCTGAACGCTTTCCGGAACTCGACTGGGCTGCTCGTATTCAGTTCGGGGGATTGGTAGATGTGCCGGATGAGAATGGTGAGACTCTTTCGCAAGGACCAGCAACGGGCATGGGAATTGATCTGCTGTCATCTGAAAGTAAGGAGATTGAGCGGTTGAATATAAAAGAATCGATTGTAAGGGGCAGAATGGTGCAACAGCCGGGTGAAGCGCTTCTGGCAGAGGAGTTCTCGCGCAAGCTTGGAGTGAACCCGGGTGATGAGATTACACTAATTAGTACCACCATGCATGGGAGCATGTCGATGTACAATTTCAAGTTGGCAGGCACACTCTCGTTTGGTAATGAGGCTATGGACCGTGGGAGCATCATTGTGGACATTGAAGATGCACGCACTGCTCTTGATATGTATGATGCAGCCGGTATTTTGCTTGGCATATTTGATAACGGCTTTTATGATAATGAGCGGGCACTGGAGATAGCAGATACGTTTAATGCGGGTATGGATGATGAGGATGAATATGCACCTGTCATTAAATCATTAACTCAGCAGTCGGGTATGGGACAACTGGTGGAAGTTACGGAAAAATGGAGCGTTTACATCATTTCAATATTCATAGTTGCAATGGCTCTGGTGTTGTGGAATGCCGGACTACTTGGGGGACTGCGTCGCTACGGTGAGTTTGGTGTTCGTCTTGCTATGGGTGAAGAGAAAGACCATCTCTATCGCACCTTGATTTATGAGTCGGTATTTATAGGCTTAACCGGCTCAATCATAGGAACAGCACTCGGACTGTTTGCTGCATCTCTGCTGCAGAGGGACGGAATTGATATTACTGGTATGATGGAGGGCTCTGCAATGCTGTATCCCTCTGCAATCAGAACTCGCATAACGCCTACGGACTACTACATTGGGTTTATTCCCGGATTGCTTTCCACTATTGTGGGCACTATGCTTGCGGGGTTAGGTATCTACAAGCGGAAGACGTCGCAGCTATTCAAGGAGCTGGAGGCTTAATAATTTAATTAAAACAACTATATGAATTACTATAGACACATTACTGTGATGAAGTTTGCAATTGCTATTAAATTCGCCTTTGCACTAATGCCTCTGCATGCACAACCTACGGCAGATCAGATACTGGAGAGGGTGGATCGAAACCTTTCGTCGGACAACCGTGTATTTGAATCGACTATGACAATACATGGCGCAAGAAGTAGTCGCACACTCACCTCGCGCACCTATGCTGTTGGTGAGAAACGATCTTTTACCGAGTACCTCTCCCCTCCCCGCGAAGAGGGTACCAAAATGCTGAAGCTGGAGGAGCAGTTGTGGATATATTCACCCTCCACCGATCGCACAATACAGATATCGGGGCACATGCTGCGCCAGTCGGTTATGGGTTCTGACCTCTCTTATGAGGATATGATGGACGACCGGAAGCTGACCGAGACCTATGACGCAACCGTTATTGGCAGCGAGGTGCTGGATGAACGCAAGACATGGGTATTGGAGCTTACTGCAAAAGTGGATAATTTGGCTTATGAATCACTAAAGATATGGGTGGACACCGAACGATACATTCCACTCAAAGAGGAGTTTTATGCCAAAAGCGGCAAGCTGCTCAAACGTGCAGTTTTGAGTGATGTGGTTCAGATTGATGGTCGCTGGTTTCCAAAAACCATACTTTATAAGGATATGTTGAAACAGGGTGGTGACGGTACCGAGTTTAAAATAACCAACATCCGCTTCAACGAAAACATTCCAGATTATATATTTTCAAAGGCAGCACTGAAACAATAGATGGAAAAAATAGTTATTGCTCCTTTCTACGTGGTGTAAATGTGAAGGGTACTAATATGAAAATGGCTGAAGTATGCTCTGTATTTGAGAAGGCAGGGATGGAAAATGTCTCGTCTGTATTTCAAAGATCGGAAAAAGTATCAAGTGAAGAAGCGAAGATTGTGGCTAATAATTTCTATTGGAAAGTTCCAAAAGGAAACACCCTGGGGTCAGAATTCGGTAAAATCTTAGAAAAAAACCTTAAAAGCTCATTTACATCCCGTAACCTGAACACCTTTGAGAAAGTATTGAAAAAGATGTAGAGGTGCTAAAACCACCCACGTTTAACATTTATTATTTTTCCGAGTAAATACGACTATAAGTACAGACTTCAGTTATCATCCGCTTATTACCGGCTTATATACGGTATATTATCGGCTTAATATCGGCTTATATTTATATAACCCTCATTTATACTTATTATAAACCATATTTATGGTAATTATAAGCAAAATGCAGTCTTTGTTTGTTGGTTTTTTGAACATTTTTGGTTAAATTGCGAAATAATAAAATATTTTTAAATATTATGGCAAAAGGTTCAATTTTTGGTACCCTATCCGGTAAAATTGGTACGGTAGTGGTTTATGAGAGAAACGGCAAGCAAATAGTAAGATCTAATCCTGAACAACGCGATCCGAAGACACCGGCGCAGCTGGCTCACAGGATGAAGTTTTCGCTGGTTAATAAAGGTCTTTCACCTCTTAACAACGTAATAAAGATTGGTTTTAAGAAGAGTGAAAAGAATTATAGAAAGCTGGTAGGCGAGGCTTATCACAATGCTATCATTGGTGAATACCCCAACTTTGAATTGGATTACAGCAAGATTCAGGTTGCTGAGGGTGACCTTCAGTTGCCTACAAACATAAAAATGAGCTACGAGGAGGGTTCCAACATTGTCAGTTTCAACTGGGATCCTCAAATTGCAGTACCTGCTCGTAAAAGCAGACCTGATGACCAGGTGAATATTGTATGTCTAAATTCAAAATACCTGTCAGAAGTGCACACATTCAACGTAGTCCGGCGATCTGAAGATAAGGCATATTTTGAGTTCCCTAAAGGTTGGGAACCCAAAGACCTTAATTTCTGGGTGTTTATTACGTCTTACGACTTAATGGATAATTCGAACAGTTTGTATGTTACTATAAGTGACTCTTCAAACTTATGTCTGGCATGAGCCCAACAACAAAGAAAGTTGCGAATTAGATGAAAACTCAGTCGTTTCCAAAATGGAAACAACTGTCAGTGATCGCAAGAAATAACATTGCATTAGACAATTGTATAAGAGAAGACTCACTAACAGATACACAAACCAGGAAAAGGAACTAAAAGTTCACGATGTCCCGGATCAAGTAGATAACCATCTACTTTTGTGACTTGGGTAGTACTTGTGTTATATTAAGAAGAAATGGATCTCTGACAAGATTATATTCAGTATCCACTACTGCCGCATTAACAAACGTTGTTTGCTTATTATTTTCAATGCCATAGTTATCGTGAATATGACCAAATAGATGGTAAGTCGGATGGGTTCTGTTTAATGCTTCCAATAAATCAATGCTTCCATATCTTCTGTGATTTGACTGATCCAGTATTCCATACGGAGGACGATGTGTAATAAGAACATCTGTATTGTCTGGAATCAATTCATATGTTTTGGAGTCTACATTTGATTCATCAAGTGAGAAGAAAAATGGTATACCCCAGAAATTAATGCCTTTAATTGTAACACCACTGTTATATAGATAGTAGCAGTTATCAGGCAGAAAGTTTTGTATTCTTTCCTGAGCTTTTCCTTCCAAAGAGTAATCGTGGTTGCCTGCGATAAAAATCTTGTATTTATAGTTTAAGGTGCCGAACCATTCAATAAAATCCAAAACCTCTTCACCCGTTCCGGCAAAAGTTATGTCGCCGGAATGAATGATCACATCGGCAGAGGGTAAATTATCCAGCTGCCGATGTTGATTGTGGGTATCGGAGAGATGGAGGATGCGCATTTGTGGTTTTAAATTATATCTATTTTATTGCTGATTTATTGCTGAATCTCATCTTTCACCGTTTCTCCATCCACTGAATAACTGCATTAATAATATGGTCACAATATTGTTGCTGAGTCATTCCAAATCCTCTTAATCCATTTGGATGACATGTATCAATTAACAATTTGTCTTGAGATTTATAAACAGGCGGCCATTCGTGAATTTTTTCTTTGCCATTAAAATAATCGGAGAAGTATTTAAAAGTTGAACCAAAAATAATAACATCAGGATTGATAATTTCAATTTGTTCGTAGATTAAAGCTTTGTATTGATCAAAGAACATTTTCATTTCCTTATCTTTTGCTTTACTCTCGCCAGCAAATTTTTTCACATTGACATGGGCTATTTTAGGCATATGTTTTAACACTTCTTTGGCATCTCCTTTAATATCAGGAAGATTTACCCAATTCATCTTTTCAAATATCCCGTATGTTGTATAAGCAACCGAGTTCCATGTATGTCCCCATTTAGGAGCGATACTATTAGTGTCATCATCGGAGTGCAATGAGGTCAAACAGGGTCGCATATCATTACCAATAGAATCATCAGGACTGTTTGCCTCTTTCAATACCCAAAGAATTTTTACGGGAGCAGCCATATATTTTTCCACATCTAAAATTCCATCACGAACAAAGCTCATTTGTTGCTCAAGGTCTTCGTTAAAAGGAAGCTCTACTTGCTGTTCAAACCTTTTCAAATGTTCTTCAATAATCTCTTCAAATTGTTTTGTTTCCATAATCATATTTTTAATTAAAAACTCTATCAATTAACTTAACGCCTCCACTTGAAAATCATTCTTGTTACAACAAGCTTTCTGGTAATAGAAGTTGTAGATTCTCATATAGGTGGTTACTATTACTTGCATCTGAGGTGTTAATACGTTACCGTTTGTGCGTTTGATTACTTTTGGTGTTACTCTGAATACTTTTGACATGGTAATAAAATTGAGTTGTTTTTACCTGAATATCTCAATCGCTATTCTTGCACAAGCTTCGGCATCAGCCAAGGCATGATGATGGTTCTCTAGTACAAAACCACAGTGCGCAGATACTGTGTTGAGTTTATAATTGGGTAATCCCTTCAGGTGCGATCTCGACATTTGCAAAGTGCAGTAGAAGTCATAATCGGGGTAGTCCAACTGATACATACGGAAACAGGCTTTAAGGCAGCTTTCATCAAAACTTTTGTTGTGAGCGATTAGAGTCAGACCTTCTATAAGTGGCTCAATCTGACGCCACACCTTTGGAAATATTGGTGCATTAGTGGTATCATCGTAGGTGATGCCATGCACCATTATGTTTCCATAACGGTAATACTCCGGCTCGGGACGTATGAGACTGTAATAACTATCTGTTATCTCACCATCACGAACGATTACAACGCCTACACTGCAGACGCTGGTTCGTTGTTCATTGGCGGTTTCAAAATCTATGGCGGCAAAACTATTCATTGAATTCTTCTTCGCGTTGTTTAACTGCATCGTAGATGAGCCCTACAAGTGCATCGTGATAGGTGAATATGTCTACAGGGATGCCATCTACAACTATAAACAGTGTTTTCTTAACCGGTTGCTGTGCAAAGGTAATATTACCTATTAAACAAAGTGCGATTAAATAAAATAATCTCTTCATAACAACTCTTCCAACTGTCTCGCTAAATATTAACTCCCATGAGTTCTGAGGTAATTGAGGATCTAAGATACCATTTTCATTGGTACAATAATTTGTACATCTCCATAGCCATTCTCTCTCCTAACTTTCTTGCGGATTCGCTGTCTAAGTGTGTGCCGTCTCCCTTATGTTTAAGCTCTTCTGAGGTTGCAACAGCAGAAAAAGGAACTATGTCAGTTAATTTCTTCAGCTCATTATTGATGAGTTTGTAGTTTTCCTTATAATAACCTAACTCACCAGCTACAAAAGGCAAATCGTCATTGCCTGTCTCATCTCTGTAGCGGGCAATAAGCTTCTGCAGCTTGTCAATATATACCTCGGCTTTTTCTTCGCTACTGTCACTCTCTCCCTGATGCCAGATTATGCCTTTTATAACACCATACTGTAATGCTATACGCAACCTTTCAACTGATTCGTCATAGAGTGAGTCCTGCCACTGATCGATGCTTGTACCTCCTACGGCACAGGGGATTAATCCAATCCTGACATTCTTGTCTTTTTCATAAGTAAGCATTTTTTGTCCGAATGCCAGTCCGGGTCCCACTCCTGCTACTTTAGGTTTATCGAAATGTAACGGATCACGGGCTATACTCCACTCATCTTCTTCGTTTAACATTAATATACGAATGTTATTTGGGGTGGATAGTGAATCTGTCTCTCCCCTCCCGGCCATATTTGACTGTCCGGCCAACATATACAAATGAAAATTGGGGTCAACCTTACTATCGCTTAGATATATTGGCTTACACGAAACTAAGATTAAAACTGATATCAGATATAAAAAATGGGTTCTCTTTTGCATATTCGTTTGACATTTGTGCAAAGATATAGTATTGCCTCTATTTGAGACAAACTATTTTGGGACTTATTTTTTGTTTACACAAGATTTATGGCTAGGAGAGATAATCACTTTTGTTTTGCAAGCAACTCATCCAGCTGTTCCAAACCTTGAGTGAAGCCTTCTCTGAAGCCCATAGTCAGATTTGTCTCGAGGTCCTCGGGACTGTCGAAAGTGAGCAGCATATCGAGCAGTGTGTGGCTTCCTGTTTCGCTGAATTCTATTTCCCAGAAATTCTGAGGCATCTTGGTATTTACTGTGCCGTTCTCATCACTGAAGGTATCACGGGCATATATGGATTTCTCAGGAACTATTTTTATATAATCTGCATAGGCCCAATGTTTCTCGCCTTCGGGACCATTCATCGAGTAGTGCCAGCGCCCCCCATTACTGAAGTCCATCGATTTGGTTTCAGCTTTCCAGGGTCTGGGTCCCCACCACTTGTCGAGAAGCCCGGGAGTTGACCATGCTCTCCAGACTTGCTGAAGAGGGGCATCAAACTCTCGCTTTATTATTATTGTATTGTTTTCCTTTTGTACGGTAAACTCGAATTGTAAAGGCTTTTTCATTGTTCTGCATACTTTTTGAAATTATCCAGTATTGCCTGCCATCCCTGTTTTTGTACTTCGACGGAATTTTGATTCTCGGCATCGAAGGTTACCAATACAAGTGTCAGACCGTCTTCGCTTTCGAATATGATCTCTACTTCGCGGCCATCATCAAGGGTGTAAGCAATCTTCTCGTGCTCTGTCACTTCGTTGTATGTTGCACTGAAATCGAAGCCGAAGCTGCCATCCCTGGCTTCCATGCGCGCAACATATTTGCCGCCTACTCGCATGTCGTTTGTTGCGCTGGGGCAGTGCCATAAAGGGTCGGCAAAGTTCCACCTGACGATGTGATCGGGTTGGGTGTAGTATTTCCATACTTTTGCCACATCTGCATGGATGGCCGACTGTACTGTAATTTTCGTTGCTTCCATATGCTTGGATTTTTAATTGGTACTATATATTTACTTATACGATCTCCAACTGCCTCCGTTATATGCCTTAAATCCATTATTATTAAGCACTTTGACGGCATGCGCACTCCTGACTCCACTTTCGCAAACGACAATAACCGGACTATCCTTGCTTATCATCACTATCTCTCCTTCAAGATCTGAGACCGGTATATTAACGGCCCCCTCGACATGACCGGCTACGTACTCTTCTTTTGTGCGTACATCCAGCAACAGGGCGCCGTTGTTTATCTTATCTCTGAGATCGCCCTTATCGGGTAGTCCGAACAGTCTGCTTAAAATTCCCATATAGTAATACTTATGAATTGGTTTTTTCTATATTACTATAAACAGAATTTCAGGAATAAAGTTTGCTGACTCCATATCCTCCAACTACAAGCCAGATGAATAGTATAAATGCCAGAATGAAGGGTTTGAGTCCTGATTGCTTGAACTCTTTGAAATTGGTTTCTACACCGAGGGCTGTCATTGCCATGGTTAGCGCAAAATCGTCGGCAGTGTTTATGCCGTCAACCAATACCTGAGGCAGTAGGTTGAGTGAATTGAAAGCTATGACAACAAGGAAGCCAAATGCAAACCATGGTATGGTGATTTTTGACTTTTCGGCGGTTTCTATTCCTTGCTTACGGTTTTTTCTGCCTACAAGCAGACTCAATATCAACAGGAAGGGTGCAAGAAGTATAACTCTGATCATCTTCACGATAACGGCACTCTCAGCAATTGCTGTGTCGTTGACTGCATTGCCAGCTCCTACGACGTGTGCAACTTCGTGTATCGTTGATCCTATATATATTCCCATTTGCTGTGAGTTGAGGTTGAGCCATCCCATCTTATACATCAAGGGGTACAGAAACATTGAGATGGTACCAAAAATGACAACGGTGGATACTGCTATGGCGGTTTTGTGTGGCTGATTTTTTAAAACAGGCTCTGTACCTAGTACGGCTGCTGCACCACATATTGCGCTACCTGCCGATGTGAGCGTTGTGAGGTGTGGGTCTAACTTGAGCATGCGCCCGACAAAATAGCCTAATGTTAATACACTTAATACCATAATTATGTCTACGATAATAGCTGCAGGTCCCACAGCTACTATATGCTGAAATGTGAGCCTGAATCCGTAGAAGATGATTGCTGCACGCAATATCTTTTTGCTGCAAAACTTGATTCCGGGCATCCATTGCTCGGGCGTTCGTTTACGAAGTGTGTTTCCGTAAATCATTCCTATTATGATTCCGACAATTAGGGGACTAAGTGAGAGACTTTTGACAGAAGGCAACCGTGATATAAACAGTGCCACCAATGATAGTGATACAATGAGAATGACCCCCTTAATAAAAGGTCCTTTATTATTTGACATGTAGTGTAGTTTTGTTTCGGGTGCAAAATTAACAAATTAACTACATGTATATAGGTTTTTGAATTATGTTAACCTTTAAAGATATTCTAAATTGGAATTTAGAATAAAACATCTTATTTATTTGTGTTTTAGTATTTTGTTTATTAATATTGCATATTCGAATATGGAATATTAAAATATTATCACAAATGATGAGTCCTGTAGATATCGTTATTCTTCTAAAAATCACATGTTACGGAGATGAGGTTTGGAAACAATCTACTCTAGCTGATTCATTAGGTATAAGTCAGTCTGAGGTGAGTAAATCGTTGAGAAGATCTAAATTTGCCGGACTACTGGATCCAAGTGGAAAGAACATTATGAAAAGTGCTTTATTTGAGTTTTTACAATATGGTTTTAGATACGTCTTTCCTATAAAACCAGGACCAATTGTTCGTGGAGTACCTACTTCTCATTCAGCAAAACCTCTTAGTGAGTACATAGAAAGTACTGAAGCATATGTTTGGCCGTATGTAAAAGGAAGTGTTAGGGGGCACAGTATTATACCGTTGTATCCATCCGTTCCTGAGGCAGCTTTAAAAGACGTAAAGCTTTATGAATTATTAGCTTTGTCTGATGCTCTAAGAGTCGGCAGGACAAGAGAAAGAAATTTGGCTATTGAAGAATTAAATAAACGAATATTTTGAAAAACACTTTAATTAACAGAGAAGCAACACTAACGATCGCTAATGCATTAGGTAAATTAAATGAATATGTTGTTTATGTTGGAGGAGCTGTTGTAAGTTTTTATATTGACGACCCGGCAGCTGATGATGTGCGACCAACAAAAGACATAGACATTGTATTAGAAATTGCCAGTTTAGTTGAACTAGAGGAGGTTCGAACCAAATTAACAAAAAAAGGCTTCTAACAATCTAACGAGGATGATGTGATGTGTCGATTTAGATATAAAGATATTAAAGTAGATGTTATGTCTACAAAAGAAATTGGTTGGGCACCTGCAAATCCTTGGTTCGAGAAAGGTTATAATAATTTGATCCAGGTTAATATGGACCAAACTCAAATTAATTGCTTATCTCTACCTTATAAAATGTTTTAAGGATATATTGAGTGACTCTGTTAAACAGGAAGCTATATTAGGGAATTTATTCTATGAGGATCAGGAATACAGATTCAATAAAATAATTGATAAACTTAAAAAATCATGTGTTTAATTGAAACTCACTTTTGTCACATATGAGAACAGCAATTACTGATAACTTATCACGTTTTTTTACTCAGCCTTATCCTTTTTATTACAAGGGTAAATCGTTATGGATTATAGCGGCGATTCTATTTGTCTTTTCATTCGTTTTCAACTATTTCTTTCAACCTTTCAATGTGTATCATCCTGAACATAAAATGAGCTATTTAATGATCTCGGTGATTCACTCCATAACTCCCTTTGTCATCATATTGCTATTTTCTATTTTTAGTGTATCCCCTGAGACTGAAGAGAGGTGGACAGTACTCAAGGAGATGTTGCTGCTGGTGATACTGCTTTTTATTGTGGGTATTGTTCAGTTTCTTATTCGTGATATAATTTATGATAATCCTGACAACTGGTCGTGGAAATATTTCTTTGAAGAGATCAGAAACACGTTTTTGGTCGGGTCGCTAATCGCGATAATTCTTATATCGCTTAACTTCAACCGGCTGAATTACTGGAATAAAAAGCGGGCATATGAGCTGAATCTCTCTTCTATCAAAAATAATAACCAAAGTGATAAAAAGGACGTTGATGATTCAGGTGTTTTTATTGAGACTCAGGTGAAAGCGGATGATTTTAAGCTAAAGGTTGATAACCTGTTGTTTGCTAAGTCTGAGGGTAATTATATTGAGTTTTATTTGATGGATGTGAGGAGCGTTACGGATATGACAGTCAACAAGTTTGTTAAGCGACTAACGCTTAAAGATCTGGAGTCGGCATTGAAACCTTTTCCTGAAATAATCAGAACTCACAGGTCTTATCTTGTGAACTCGAATCAGATTATGGGTGTTGTGGGAAATGCTCAGGGTTATAAACTCAAGCTTAGGGATTATGACGGAACGGTTCCTGTATCGCGTAATATGATCGGTAACTTTAACAATGTGATGAACGGAAATTAGGTTGCAATTCGTAACAAACTTGTTGTTCGTAACAATAATCTTGTCGCTCATCCCAATGTGTGGGAATTATAATTTCAGGATGTTTTTTGTGCCCTGGGGTTGGCATATTAAGAATAATGAGACTTACGAAAGTCTGACCGGCCCAATGTGGTTTCTTAATCAGTGGAGATTGCCGCTATTGTTTGTGATTTCGGGAATGGGTACCTACTTTTCACTGCAGAAGAGAACCGGTGGGCAGTTTATGCGTGAGAGGGTTATCAGACTACTTATTCCTTTTGTTTTTGGTATGTTATTTATCATTCCTCCGCAGGTTTATATTGAGCGACTTGCAAATAATCAGTTTTCGGGCAGTTATCTTGATTTTTGGCCTTCTGAAGCTTTTATCGGCACTTATCCCGAAGGGAATATCAGTTGGCATCACCTTTGGTTTATATTGTATCTTTTGTTGTTTTCTTTGATTTTGACTCCTCTGTTTATAAGCATCAAAAGGGGGTTCAGTAAAGGTGTAATAAAGAAAATTATCTCTAAACCTTTGGGATTGTATATGTTCATCTTCCCTCTTTTTCTGTAGGAATGGTTATTGCAGCCGTTTTTCCCGGTTACGCATGCTTTGATTGGAGATTGGTTTAACATTATCAGCTCTATTACTCTTTTCATTTTTGGATTCATTATAATTACTACTAAAGAAACTTTTTGGCATTCTGTTAAGAAGTATCGTTATATATATTTATCTGTGGGGATAGTATGCTTTTCTGCTATGGTTTATATTGTTAATAATTACGAGGACTCCCCTACAAGGCATACGATTGAAGCTTTTATTAAGGTGATTAATCTATGGTCATGGGTTATTACTCTGTTTGGCTTTGCTGCAAGATATCTTAATAGTAACAGCTCTGCTTTGAAGTATGCTAATCAGGCTGTTTACCCGTTTTACATTCTACATCAAACGATTATAGTCATTATAGGTTACTACATGATTGATTTGGATTGGCCGATTGGTGCTAAAGGGTCCGTAATGATTATTGGAACTTTCGGTATTACTTGGGTGATTTATGAATTCCTTATCAGGAGATGGAAGATTTTCAGACCGCTGTTTGGTTTGAAAAATGAACCGGCTAAAGCAACTGGAATGTTAGTTAACAATTACAGATAAACTAAAATCAAATAGCAGATGTTATATTGCATTAGACTTTATTGTTTGGCGTATGTTAAACAATATTGAGTAATCATTTAAAATAAGATTTTTATGCATGTAGCAGTTTGGGACACCTATGTAACTAAGAAGGATGGCAGTGTTATGCATTTTGATATTATTGCTCCGGTGGAAATTGAAGATGCCAACAAAATATATGAATTCGGTAGAGAGTACTTGAAAACTAAAGGACAGGAGGGTCAACCACTCACTTCTGAAGAGTGCACTTTTTGCCATATCGAAACTTTGAAGCCCGATAATGAGGAGGAGATTAATAAAAAGGGGTATTATATTGTAGAAATGGAGAATTGCTGAGAGATCGGATTATAACATTAATATGAAAACAGAAGTCATTTCATTTATTTTTCTAGCTTTAGTTTTCTTTTCTTGTTCTGAAGGGAAGTCTGATAAAGGGACCGAAATACTTTGGGACAAATGGGGTGTGCCACATGTGTATGCTACCGATGAGGCAGAAATGTATTATGCTTTCGGGTGGGCGCAGATGCAGAGTCATGCTAACTTGATACTAAGGCTTTATGCTGAATCGCGCGGAACGGGAAGTGAGTTTTTTAGTGAAAAGTATCTCGAATCTGACCGGTTATTTCATTTGTTTAACCTTACTGACAGTGCACAGGCTCAGTATGAAAGGTTTACAGGTGACGAAAAACTATTCCTTGATTCTTTTGTGAGGGGACTGAATGATTATGCCGAGGCTAATCCTGAAGAGATTGATGAGAAGTTTAGAAAAGTATTACCGGTAACGGCAATTGATGTTCTTGCTCATGGCAAGAGGGTGATAAATTTGGAGTTTCTTAGTGGTCGTGATATTGGGCAAAGTTTTAATGAGCTGAAGGAGTTAGAGAAAGAGATAACGCCGGGATCTAATTCTTATGCAATAGCACCTGCCAAATCGGAGTCGGGAAAGGCTATGCTGGTGGCTAATCCTCACTTGCCATGGAATGATTTATACATGTTCTTTGAAGCGCATCTGAATGCTCCGGATTTTGATGTTTACGGGGTTACACTGGTTGGCATGCCGGTTTTGAATATTGCTTTTAATAAAAATCTGGGATGGACACACACTGTGAACACGATTGACGCGTCTGACAGGTATGTGCTGACACTTGAGGGTGATGGCTATATCCTTGATGGTGAAGTCAGATCATTTGACGAAAAAAGTGTGGTTATTAAGGTTTTGCAGGACGATAGCAGCATTGTGGATAAAGAGATAAAATTGAAGTACTCTCAGCACGGACCGATTATTTTTGAACATGGCGATAAAGCTTATGCATTAAGGATTGCAGGACTGGATAATGATTCTTATTTTTATCAGTATCACAAGATGGGAAAATCTGATAACTTTGATGAGTTTGAGGACGCTCTTAAGATGATGCAGATTCCTATGTTTAATGTGGTTTATGCCGACAAGGCCGGTAATATAATGTATCTGTTTAACGGCAATGTACCTGAAAGGTCGGAGGGCGACTGGAAGTTCTGGAACGATAAGGTTGATGGCACACGTTCGGACTTGATCTGGCACAGTTATCACGATTATGGCGATCTGCCTAAGCTGTTTAACCCT
>Ga0265294_10006220_pt1 | contig 14388 bp, 25 predicted proteins | sample MunlanPumphouse3_FD_192504 | JGI IMG/M metagenome (GOLD analysis project Ga0265294, IMG submission 192504) | Groundwater microbial communities from a municipal landfill in Southern Ontario, Canada - Pumphouse #3 | ecosystem: Environmental > Aquatic > Deep subsurface > Groundwater | place... | reverse complement strand
GTGTATTGCTACACCCCGATGCCCCTCGACTTGCATGTGTTAGGCCTGCCGCTAGCGTTTATCCTGAGCCAGGATCAAACTCTCCATTGTATTATAAATATTTTGTTTGTTTTTCTTGTCTCTTAAGGATCTCTCTTTCTTATTATCCTAACGGGGTTAATTCCTTAACCTCTTATTTTTAATAACCACTAGGTCTTCTTTTTTGTGCTTCATTTCTTTCAAAGAACTTCCCCTCTATTTCGCAATCGAAGGGAATGCAAAAATAATACTTTTTTCTTATTCGCAACCATTTTTTAAAAAAAAATTCAACTTTTTTTTAATGCTATATATCAATAACTTACAACCATCTCCAACCAAAATTTGAAAACTTTTACACATCAAAAACCAAAAAAGCACCAAATAAACGACACGTTTTTACCTGATTTTGATAAAAACCGTTTTTTTAAACAAGGTTTTTCATCTGTATTAATCCCCTTATATTTTATCTTCCACATCCATACAGTCACAATTCACACATAAAAAAAGAGACACCACATTGTGATGTCTCTATAAAAAATCAAATTGTTTTTTTTATTATCTTTTCAATATACCTTTGCCGGAATAGGTTGCGGTAGAGCCTAACAACTCTTCTATTCTGAGTAATTGGTTATATTTAGCGATACGTTCACTTCTACAAGCAGAGCCTGTTTTAATTTGGCCTGTTCCTAATGCGACAACCAAGTCAGCAATAGTTGTATCTTCAGTTTCGCCTGAGCGGTGGCTGACGACAGCAGTATATTTATTACGCAAAGCCAAGTTAACGGCATTAATAGTTTCCGTCAGTGAGCCTATTTGATTTAACTTAATAAGTATAGAGTTAGCGACAGCTTTTTCTATTCCCATTTTCAAGCGGCTAACGTTAGTAACGAAAAGGTCGTCACCTACTAATTGTATTTTGCCACCCATTTTATCGGTCATCAGTTTCCATCCGTCCCAATCATCTTCAGCCATACCATCTTCTATGGAGCAGATTGGATATTTGTTCACCCATTCGTTCCAAAAGTCGACCATTTGAGAAGGAGTAAGTTTATCGCCTGTTGATTTATGCAAGTGGTAAACATTTTCTTCGGGTATAAAATATTCTGATGAAGCAGGGTCTAAGGCGATATAAACATCTTCGCCGGGTTTGTAGCCTGCTTTTTCGATAGCTTGTAAGATAACTTTTATAGCTTCTTCGTTACTTTTGAGGTCTGGAGCGAAGCCGCCTTCGTCTCCGACATTTGTCGAATAGCCTAAATTTTTCAGAACTTTTTTAAGATTATGGAACACTTCTGCGCCCATTCTAAGACCTTCTGAGAAAGTTGGTGCACCTACAGGCATAATCATAAATTCTTGAAAGTCCACGCAATTATCGGCATGGCTTCCGCCGTTTAAGATATTCATCATAGGGACGGGTAATATATGAGCATTAACGCCGCCTATATATCTGAAGAGTTGTTGAGAAGTTTCTTCTGCGGCAGCTTTAGCCACAGCTAATGAAACGCCGAGGATAGCATTTGCTCCCAATTTACCTTTATTTTCTGTTCCATCAAGGTCTATCATAACTTTATCGACATCGATTTGTTCAGTTATTTCCATTCCTTTGATTTCTGGGGCTATAACGTCATTAACATTTTTGACGGCTTGCAGCACGCTTTTTCCGAGGAAATAATTTTTGTCATTATCTCTAAGTTCCACAGCTTCGTGGACACCTGTTGATGCGCCTGATGGGACGGCTGCTCTACCGAAGGCACCGGAAGCAGTATAAACGTCTACTTCTACTGTTGGATTTCCTCTTGAATCCAATATTTGCCTTGCATAAGTATGAATAATCTGACTCATAATGATAATTTTTAGATATTAAAAGCGGGGATAAACGCATAAATACATTTAGCCCCGCATATTTTATTTTAACAATTTTAATTATTCGGCAACATTAGGTGTTGCTTCAGTTTTTGTTGTCTCAACGACAGTAGCATTTTCTATCGTTTGATTTTTAGTAGTAGAGCCGGAGCCTCTGCGTGAGCGACGAGTAGTTTTCTTTGCTTCTTTAGCGTCAAGAAGGAGTGTATTATAATCAACGAGTTCCATAATACACATTTCTGCGTTATCGCCGAGGCGGTTTTCAGTTTTAATAATTCTGGTATACCCTCCCGGGCGGTTCATAACCTTTTGCGATACTTCTCTAAACAATTCCGATACAGCTTCTTTATTTTGAAGATAGCTGAACACAACGCGGCGTGAAGCTGTGTTATCTGTCTTTGACTTTGTAATTAAAGGTTCAACATATACACGCAGAGCTTTAGCTTTAGCTGTTGTTGTTCTGATACGTTTATGAAGAATAAGTGAAGACGCCATATTTGAAAGCAGGGCTTTACGATGTGCGCTTGTTCTACTAAGGTGGTTTATTTTCTTTCCGTGTCTCATCTCAATTAATCCTTATCTAGTTTATATTTTAATGTATTCATTCCAAATTCCAATTGCTTTGATTTTACGAGTTCTTCTAATTCCGTAAGTGATTTTCTGCCAAAATTTCTAAACTTAAGAAGATCCGCCTTATTAAACTGTACTAAGTCCCCAAGCGTCTCAACTTCAGCTGTTTTAAGGCAATTAAGTGCTCTAACGGAAAGGTCTAAATCTATTAATTTTGTTTTTAGCAATTGACGCATGTGTAAAGTACCTTCATCAAATTCTTCTGTTACAGATTTTCTTTCAACTTCAACAGAGATTTTTTCATCGGAGAACAAGAGGAAATGGTGTATTAATATTTTTGCTGCGCCATTAAGAGCATCTTTAGGATGGATTGAACCATCTGTAGTAATTTCCATAACTAATTTTTCGTAGTCGGTTTTTTGCTCTACGCGATAGTCTTCAATTTTATACTTAACATTTTTTATTGGTGTATGGATGGAATCTATTGCAATAACTCCGTGAGGTTGATTAGGCTGTTTATTTTCTTCAGCCGGCACATAGCCTCTACCTTTGTTTATTGTCAATTCTATGTTCAACTTTACAGTAGGTTCCATATTACAAATCACGAGGTCGGGATTTAACACCTGAAAATTATTTAAGAACTTATTAATATCGCCGGCTTTAAAGACTTTTTGGTCACCGATAACGACCTTAACTGTTTCAGACTCTTCGCCTTCGACTTGTTGGCGGAATCTTACTTGTTTAAAATTAAGGACTATATCGGTAACATCTTCGATAACGCCTTTTATTGAAGCGAACTCATAATCTACGCTCTCTATTCTTATGCTTGTGATGGCATAACCTTCGAGAGAAGACAACAATATTCTCCTCAGTGCGTTTCCTATTGTAATACCGAAACCCGGTTCCAAAGGGCAGAACTCGAATATTCCGAAGGTTTCGGAAGATTCTACCATTACTACTTTGTCGGGTTTTTGGAATGCTAAAATTGCCATTTTATTTAATATATTAGTTACTATTTAGAATACAATTCAACAATAAGTTGCTCATTAATATTTTCCGGAATATCTTCTCTTTCTGGGTAGCACATAAATTTGCCTGAAAGTGATGTCTCGTCCCATTCAAGCCATGGTAATCTTGCACCGGCTGAAGCCAAAGAATTGGTGATAACTTCCAATGATTTAGACCTTTCACGCACACCAACTATGTCATTTGGTTTAAGTTGGCATGATGGTATATTTACAATTTTACCATTTACTTCTATATGACGGTGAGTTACCAATTGGCGTGCAGCGGCACGTGATGGTGCTATACCTAAACGATAAACTATATTATCGAGTCTTGATTCTATCAATTGAAGAAGAATTACGCCGGTAATACCACCTTTACGGGAAGCCTTCTCGAAAACATTCCTGAATTGTCTTTCAAGTATACCATAAGTATATTTAGCTTTTTGTTTTTCTTCAAGTTGCACTCCATAAACTGTAGGTTTTTTCTTTCTTTTATTTACGCCGTGCATACCGGGAGCATAATTTTTCCTTTCCAGATACTTATCCGGACCGTAAATAGGTTCTCTAAATTTACGGGCAATTTTTGATTTTGGTCCTATATATCTTGCCATTTTACTTTATTTTTAGGTAATTTAATTAAACTCTTCTCCTTTTAGGAGGACGACAACCGTTATGCGGCAATGGAGTAACATCCTTAATCTCAACGACTTCTATTCCGGAAGTATGTATTGAACGGATTGCTGACTCTCTACCGGAACCCGGACCTTTTACAAAAACTTTTACCTTTCTCAGTCCAAGGTCATAAGCAACTTTCGCACAATCTTCGGCAGCTCTTTGACCGGCATAAGGTGTATTTTTCTTTGAGCCTCTGAAGCCCATCTTTCCGGCTGATGACCATGATATTACTTGTCCAGCCGTATTTGTCAAAGAAACTATGATATTGTTGAAAGAAGCCATGATATATGCGTGACCTAAAGGCTCTATTCTGACAACTCTTTTCTTTGTAACTTTACTTTTTGCTTTTGCCATAATTTTTATAATAGAATTTTTAATAACAAATTTAAAATCTAAAATCCTTAATCTATACAGATTTTTTAACCTTTAGGTGCTTTCTTTTTATTTGCAACTGTTTTCTTACGACCCTTACGAGTACGTGCATTGTTTTTGGTACTTTGTCCACGTACAGGTAATCCGTTACGATGTCTGATGCCTCTATAGCAACCGATGTCCATCAATCGCTTTATGTTCATTTGTACTTCTGAACGCAATTCACCTTCTACAAGATAACTCTCGCTTATAATGGTACGTATCTTTGTTATTTCATCATCATTCCAATCTTGGACTTTCTTTTGAAAAGGCACTCCCGCTTTCTCAAGTATCTCCCTTGAACGATTTCTGCCGATACCATAGATATAAGTCAAACTTATCTCTCCATGTTTGTTTTTTGGTATATCAATACCTGCAATTCTAGCCATATTAATATTTGTTTAGTTTTGTCTTTGTTTGTACTTTGGATTCTTCTTATTGATAATATAAACACGTCCGTTTCTGCGGACTACTTTACAATCATCTGTACGTCTTTTTACTGATGTTCTTACTTTCATACGTCTTTTTATTTTTACGGGTGTATTAAAAGCACTCATGCAATGTCTTTTCCTTGTACGCGACTAACGGATATCGTCATGAGTGTCTCTTAGCTTTATTTATATCTTAAAATTATTCTTCCCTTAGATAAATCATACGGCGACATTTCCATTTTAACCTTATCTCCCGGCAAAATCCTGATATAATGCATCCTCATCTTACCTGAAATATGGGCTATTATAACGTGTCCGTTTTCAAGTTCAACGCGAAACATTGCATTGCCTAACGATTCTTTTACCGTTCCATCTTGTGTTATTGACAATTGTTTTGCCATATATTATCCATTTTTACTTTTTAAAACTTCATTAATTTCACTATAACTTGTCAGAACCTCTGCTTTACCTTTTCTCACAGCAAGTTGTTTTTCATAGTGAGCTGATGGTTGCCCATCTAAGGTCTTAACTGTCCAGCCGTCTCTTGATATCTTTATTCTCCAAGTTCCCATGTTAATCATTGGTTCTATGCAGATTACCATACCTTCCTTCAACTTCGGACCGGTTCCCCGTTTTCCGTAGTTTGGAATTTCGGGTTCTTCGTGCATATTACGACCTATTCCATGACCAACGAGGTCTCTTACTACTGAATAACCATATTTTTCAGCATGTGTTTGGACAGCATAACCTATGTCGCCTAATCTATTCCCAACTATTGCTTTTTCTATTCCAAGTTCAAGAGATTCGCGGGTAACTTTCAGAAGTTGTCTTACTTCTTCTTTTACCTCACCTACTTCAAATGTATAAGCTGAATCACCATACCAACCATCAATGATTGTTCCACAATCTACAGAAACAATATCTCCATCTTTTATAATAGTTTTATCATTTGGTATTCCGTGTACAACTGTATCATTAATAGATATACATAATGAAGCAGGATACCCTTCGTAGTTCAGGAAAGCCGGCAAGGCACCATTATCTCTGATAAAAGTTTCTCCCAATTTATCAAGATATTTTGTTGTAACGCCCGGACGAATTTCCTTAGCTACTTCAGCAAGAGTTTTACCAACAAGCAAAGAACATTTTTTTAATAGATCTATTTCCTGATCATTTTTTAAATACATATTCATTTAATTATGAAATACGACCCTTGATTCTACCATTCTTTGTCAATCCATCATAGTGTCGCATCAATAAGTGGCTTTCTATCTGTTGTAAAGTATCGAGGACGACACCAACAAGGATCAGCAAAGATGTTCCACCAAAGAATTGGGCAAATTGTGAATTTACCCCAAACAAGCGAACTATTGCGGGTAAAATAGCAATAAGTCCTAAAAAGACAGACCCCGGAAGAGTGATACGAGACATTATCGTATCGATATATTCCGCAGTCTTCTTACCGGGTTTTACGCCCGGAATAAAGCCGCCGTTCTTTTTCATATCTTCTGCCATTTGATTCGGGTTGAAGGTGATAGCAGTATAGAAGTATGTAAAGACGACAATCAGAACGAAGAATACAAAATTATACCAAAAGCCATCCATATTAGAGAAAGTAGCAGCAAATTTGCCCATGCCTGCTGTTCCGAAGCCTGCTAATGTAAGAGGGAGAAACATAATTGCTTGAGCAAAGATGATAGGCATAACGCCTGCAGCATTAACTTTCAATGGAATATATTGTCTTCTACCGCCATATTGACGATTGCCGACAATTCTTTTAGCATATTGCACCGGTATACGGCGAGTACCTTGAACTAACAGTATACTGAACATTACCACAACGATAAAGGCGAGTAATTCGATAATAAAAATTACTAAGCCACCGCCGCCGGCTTCTCCTCTGGAAACAAATTCTCCGAATAAAGCAAAAGGCAGACGTGCTATAATACCTATCATAATGATTAATGAAATTCCATTACCAATACCGTTATCCGTAATACGTTCACCGAGCCACATAACAAACATAGTACCTGCGATTAATATTACCACCGATGATATGAAGAAGAACGTAGGAGGGCTACTGATAGTAGGGTCAAACGGAACTATACCGCCGGCAGGTATTTGACGTATTGCATTAGTCATATAAGCAGGTGCTTGGAGAGCAACTATTACGATAGTGAGAAGACGGGTAATTTGATTTAATTTTTTACGACCGCTTTCACCTTCTTTTTGTAATTTTTGGAAGTATGGTATTGCCATTCCCAACAACTGTATAACGATAGAAGCTGAGATATACGGCATAATACCCAAAGCGAAAATAGAAGCATTAGAAAAAGCTCCTCCTGAGAACATGTTCAACAAGCCAAGCAAGCCTTCGCTTGATTGACTTTGAAGTTGTGACAGATAGAATGGGTTTATACCCGGAAGCACTACGTAAGAACCTAAACGATAGATAAGCACGATGCCTAAGGTATAGAGTATTCTCTTTCTAAGGTCTTCTATTTTCCAAATATTTCTAAGTGTTGTGACAAATTTACCCATAGCGATTAATTTTTATCGGATGTATTATCAGCTGCAGGTATATTTATATTTAAAGCCTCACCACCGAGAGTTTCAATTGCTTTTTTGGCCGAAGCTGTAAAAGCATGAGCCTTAACATTAACTTTAGTTTTTAATTCGCCTCTCCCCAAAATTTTAATTTTATCGATTTTAGAGACAAGCCCTTTTGCCACAAAAAACTCCATATCCATATCAGTGACATTAAATTTTTCTGACAGCATTTGGATAGTGTCGATATTAATTCCGACATATTCAACACGGTTAATGTTTTTAAAACCGAATTTAGGAACACGGCGATACAAAGGCATTTGTCCACCTTCAAAACCTATTTTTTGGTGATAACCGGAACGTTGTTTTGCGCCCTTATGACCTCTTGTAGAGGTACCACCTTTACCGGAGCCTTGTCCACGTCCGATTCTCTTACTTCTTTTAACAGAACCTTTTGCAGGTTTAAGATTACTTAAATCCATATTATCAACATTTACGTATTAAACATTTTCAACTTTAACAAGGTGTTTAACCTTATCTATCATACCTAATATTTGAGGTGTAACATTATGCTCAACAGTGTGATTCATTTTTTTCAAGCCAAGAGCAAGCATAATAAGTTTTTGTTTTTTAGGTCTTCCGATAATACTTCTGACCTGAGTTACTTTTACTTTATCCATATTGCAAAAAAATTAACCGTTAAACACTTTATCCAAGCTGACACCTCTAAGTTGTGACACTGTATAAGCATCACGCATTTTCATCAATGCGTCAATAGTAGCTTTAACTACGGAATGAGGATTTGATGAACCTTTAGATTTAGCAAGTACGTCTTTGATGCCGACTCTTTCGAGTACGTCACGCATAGCACCGCCGGCGATAACTCCGGTTCCGGGTGCTGCAGGTTTCAAAAACACTCTTGCACCACTATACTTACCTTCTTGTGCATGAGGTATTGTACCATTAAGTATAGGAACTTTTATCAAATTTTTCTTTGCGTCATCAACGCCTTTGGCGATAGCTGCGCTGACTTCACCGGCTTTTCCCAAGCCATAGCCGACAACACCTTTTTCATCACCAACGACTACCACAGCAGAGAAACTGAAAGTTCTACCACCTTTAGTAACCTTAGTTACTCTATTTACTTTTACGAGTTTCTCAACTATCTCGATATCACTCGTTTTGACTCTTTTTATATTTGCGTCTGACATAAGTATTAAAATTTAAGGCCTCCTTCTCTGGCAGCATCTGCCAAAGATTTGACTCTACCGTGATACAAATAACCATTTCTATCGAATACTACTGAAGTAATGCCGGCTTGTAAAGCTTTTTCTGCTATTGACTTACCGACCATTTTAGCTTGTTCTATTTTACAAACAGAACCTGCGCCTTCTATTAGTCTGGAACTTGATGAAGTTAAAGTACATCCGTTTACATCATCGATAAGTTGCACATAAATTTCCTTGTTACTTCTAAATACAGACATACGTGGTCTTTCAGCCGTACCTCTTACGGCATCTTTGATACGCTTCTTAATTTGAATCCTTCTTATTTTTTTTATATCTTTCATATCTTACAAGTTATCAAATTTTATTTAGCTGCCGACTTACCGGCTTTTTTACGTAACACTTCATTCTGGAACTTAATACCTTTACCTTTATACGGCTCAGGTTTTCTAAATGATCTTATTTTAGCTGCCACTTGTCCTACAAGTTGTTTATCTATGGAAGTTAAAATTATCAGGGGGTTTTTACCTCTTTCAGTGATAGTTTCAACTTTAACTTCAGGACAAAGTTGCATGCAAATACTATGGGAATAACCGAGATATAATTCAAGAATTTGACCTTTGGCTTCAGCTTTATAACCAACGCCAACGAGTTCTTGAACTATTTTATATCCTTCAGATACACCAACAACCATATTGTGTATTAAAGCTCTGTACAAACCATGTTTTGAGCGGTCTTCTTTTTCATCGCATGAACGTTCTACTATAACCTCTGCGCCTTCAATTTTCACCGAAATAATCGGGTCTACCTGTTGTTTCAATTCTCCTTTAGGACCTTTAACTGTGACCAAATTATTATCGGATATGTTAACTGTTACACCGGCAGGTATTGCAATTGGGGATTTTCCTATTCTTGACATAACAACTCCTTTTTATTAACTGATATAACAAATAACTTCACCACCAACATTATTAACGCGAGCTTCTTTATCGGTCATAAGTCCTTTAGAAGTTGAGATGATAGCTATACCTAAACCGTTAAGTACTTTAGGCAATTCTTCTGCGTTTGAATATTTTCTAAGACCGGGTTTACTTATGCGGGTAAGATTGGTAATAGCGGACAATTTCGTTACCGGATGGTACTTTAATGCTATTTTTATATTACCCGGAATACCGTCTTCAAATTTATAATCCAAGATATATCCTTTATCGTATAAAATCTCGGTAATAGCTTTCTTCATTTTTGATGAAGGAATTTCAACCATATCTTTTCTTGCCATTACGGCATTTCTGATACGTGTTAAATAATCTGCAATTGGATCAGTAATCATTTTATTTTTCTTTTAATTATTTTACATTAGATTACCAACTGGCTTTTTTAACTCCCGGAATTAAACCTTTAAGAGCCATTTCTCTAAGATTTATTCTGGAGATACCGAATTTTCTGATATAACCTTTGGGACGACCTGTTAATTTACATCTGTTATGTAAGCGGACAGGAGATGCGTTTTTCGGCAATTTTTGTAATCCCACATAATCACCTTCTGCTAATAATTTTGCGCGTTTATCAGCATATTTTGCAACGAGTTTAGCTCTTTTAACATCGCGAGCTTTCATTGATTCCTTTGCCATATTGGTTATTTATTTTGGTTTTTAAAAGGTAAGCCAAATTGTTTTAATAGCTCTAAGCACTCTTTATCTGTTGGTGCTGTTGTTACGAATGTAATATCCATTCCATTGATTTTAGAAATCTTATCTATATTGATTTCAGGGAAGATAATTTGTTCGGTAATGCCCATTGAGTAATTACCTCTTCCATCGAAGCCTTTATCGCTAATACCTTTAAAATCGCGGATACGTGGAATTGAAACGGAAATCAGACGATCTAAAAACTCGTACATCTTATCGCCTCTAAGTGTTACTTTAACACCTACGGGCATATTTTTACGAAGTTTAAAGTTTGAAATATCTTTTTTACTTTTTGTTGCGACTGCTTTTTGTCCTGCAACAGCAGACATTTCTTCTATACCGTTATCGATGAGTTTTTTATCGGCTATTGCTGCTCCTATTCCTTGATTTAAGCATATCTTAACAAGTTTAGGCACTCTCATAACTGTTTGATAATCAAATTGCTTTGTCATATTGGCAATTATCTCATCATTATATTTTTGTTTTAATCTTGGTGTATATTCCATTATTTAATCTCCTCTCCGGTTTTTTTTGAATAACGAACTATTGTACCATCTTCTTTAACTTTTCTACCTATGCGGGTTGGCTTATTGGAAGAATCGACTACCATAAGATTAGAGATGGTAATTGGAGCTTCTTTTTTAACGAGACCGCCTTTAGGATTTTGTGCATTAGGACGTTCATTTTTCGTTATCATATTTACGCCTTCAACTACAGCTCTATCTTTTTTATAATCCACAAAGAGAACTCTGCCACGCATACCTTTAGAGTCACCTGCTATTACCACAACTGTATCTCCTTTTTTAATATGAAATTTTTTATTCATAGTGCTAAATTCTTTAATAGTTATAAAACTTCAGGTGCTAAAGAAACAATTTTTGAATATTGTTTATCTCTCAATTCTCTTGCCACAGGTCCGAATATACGGGTTCCGACCATATCGCCTGCATTATTCAATAGAACGCATGCGTTATCGTCAAATCTGATATAAGAACCATCGGGACGACGAATTTCTTTCTTAGTACGAACGACAACTGCTTTAGACACAGCACTTTTCTTTACTGTACCTGAAGGCAGAGCGTTTTTAACGGCAACTACTATAGTGTCGCCAATAGATGCATATCTTTTCTTGGTACCACCGAGTACTCTGATACACAAAACTTCTTTTGCGCCGCTATTATCGGCTACTGCGAGTCTACTTTCCTGCTGTATCATATTACTTAGCCCTTTCGATTATGTTAACTAATCTCCAACACTTATTCTTACTTAATGGTCTTGTTTCCATAACTCTAACGGTATCACCGATATTACATTCGTTATTTTCGTCATGAGCCATTAATTTGGTGGATTTTTTTACGAATTTTCCGTAAATAGGATGCTTTACACGCCTTTTTATCATAACAACGATAGATTTATCCATCTTGTTACTAACTACCAGGCCTATTCTTTCTTTTCTTAAATGTCTTTCCATTGTTTCAGTAGATTTTTTTGCGCTAGTTGTTTTCTCTACATTTCAATTCTGTTTTCATACGAGCGATAGCTCTACGATAAACTTTTATTTTGCCGGGGTTATCAAGTGGACTTATTGCGTGGTTTAACTGCATTTTAAGTGCTTGGTTTTCCCATTCTTCCAATTTATCCACTAGTTCACTAGTGCTTAATTCTTTAATAACTTGCTGCTTCATGGTTTTTTAAATTGAATCTTCTACGTAATCTCTTCTTACAACAAATTTTGTTTTAACCGGAAGTTTTTGCGCAGCCAAACGCATAGCTTCTTTTGCGAGTGCCAAAGGTACGCCTTCGGCTTCAAATAAAATCCTTCCCGGTGTTATTGGGGCAACAAACATTTCGGGAGCTCCTTTACCTTTACCCATACGTACTTCAGCGGGTTTTTTAGTTATTGGTTTATCGGGGAAAACTCTTATCCAGATTTGACCTTCACGTTTCATCTTACGGGTAACGGCCTGACGAGCAGCTTCGATCTGTCTCCCTGTTAACCAACACTGTTCCAGAGTTTTAATACCAAACGAGCCAAATGCCAATTGGTTGCCTCTTGTAGCATTACCTTTCATCTTGGCTTTTTGAACTTTTCTGTATTTTGTTTTCTTTGGTTGTAACATTTCTTATCTAATTTAATTATTTACTTCTTGGTCTTCTTGGTCTTCCGCCGCCGGCTTGTGATGGCGTTGACGGTTTCCCTTTTGCTGCAACGCTTTGTGCAAACAAGTCAGGTCTTCCATAAATCATTCCTTTACATATCCACACTTTGACACCGATTCTGCCGTATGTAGTATGTGCTTCATCGTGTGCATAATCTATATCTGCACGTAATGTATGCAAAGGTATTTTACCATCTTTATATTGTTCGGCTCTTGCCATCTCAGCTCCGCCCAAACGTCCTGATATTAACACCTTTATTCCATCTGCACCTATACGCATTGCAGAAGCTATATTAGTTTTTATAGAACGACGATAAGACACTCTGCCTTCAATCTGACGAGCTATTGTACTTGCCACCAACACTGCATCTAATTCCGGACGTTTTATTTCAGAAATATTGATTTGTATTTCTTTCTTTGTCACTTCCTTAAGTTCTTCCTTAAGTTTATCGACTTCTTGTCCACCCTTGCCGATAATCAAACCCGGGCGTGCAGTAAATATGGTCACTGTTACTATCTTAAGTGTTCTTTCGATATATATCTTCGAAATTCCGGCTTTAGATAAACGAGCATTCAAATATTTGCGGATTTTATTATCTTCGACTAATTTATCATCGAAATTTTTGCCGCCATACCAGTTAGAGTCCCATCCTCTGATGATACCTAACCTATTTCCTATTGGATTTGTTTTTTGTCCCATTCAGTTTACTTTTTTTCTGAGAACTCTAATTATTATTAACTTCATTTACCTCCGGCGTTAATTCCTGAGGATTTTTACTATCTATGATCATAGTAACGTGATTTGAACGTTTTCTGACTCTGTGCGCACGACCTTGCGGTGCCGGTTGGATACGTTTCAATGTACGTCCGCCGTCAACAAATACCTCTTTGACATATAAATTTGCGTTTCCCAATCTTTCTCCTTCATTTTTCATTTTCCAGTTAGCTATTGTGCTCAGCAACAATTTATACATTTTAGAAGATGCGTCTTTATTGGAATATTTCAAAATATAGAGTGCTTTATCAACTTCAAGACCTCTAATCATATTTGCCACTAAACGCATTTTACGTGGAGAACTCGGACAGTTTTTCAGCGAAGCGAAATATCTTTTCTTATTTGCTTCCTTACGCATTTCTGCTTTAATATGTTTTCTTGCTCCCATTATTTATTTATTTTATTATTTGCCTTTTTTATTTCCGGCGTGACCTCTAAAAATTCTTGTTGGTGCAAATTCGCCTAATTTATGTCCTACCATATTTTCCGTAACATACACAGGGATAAATTTATTACCGTTATGGACAGCTATAGTAAGTCCGACAAAATCAGGAGAAATCATTGATGCGCGTGACCATGTTTTAATCACTGTTTTCTTTGTAGATCCTACTTGTTCCAGAACTCGTTTCTCGAGTTTATAATGGATATATGGACCTTTTTTTAACGAACGACTCATAATAACTGTTATTTTTTACGTTTTTCAATAATATATTTATCAGATGCTTTCTTAGGTGAGCGTGTTTTATAACCTTTAGCAGGCATACCTTTTCTTGAGCGTGGCAGACCTCCGGAAGCTCTTCCTTCGCCACCGCCCATTGGGTGGTCTACAGGGTTCATAACAACACCACGAGTTCTCGGACGGCGTCCCAACCATCTGGAGCGTCCTGCTTTACCTGAACGCTCAAGACTATGGTCTATATTACTTGCCATGCCGATTGTAGCTTTACATGTTTGAAGTATCATTCTTGTCTCGCCTGAAGGTAATTTTACAATTGCAAATTTACCGTCTCTTGACATC
>Ga0265294_10006219_pt1 | contig 14389 bp, 13 predicted proteins | sample MunlanPumphouse3_FD_192504 | JGI IMG/M metagenome (GOLD analysis project Ga0265294, IMG submission 192504) | Groundwater microbial communities from a municipal landfill in Southern Ontario, Canada - Pumphouse #3 | ecosystem: Environmental > Aquatic > Deep subsurface > Groundwater | place... | reverse complement strand
GGGCGGCAAGATTCAAAGCCGAAACTGGTTTTGAGGGAGATATCACTTATAATTACCAGTATATGAAGTTCTCCCACATAATCGGAAATTTTAGAGACATAGTTATAACAGCTCCGCAAGATACCGTTTATATGAAGCAGGTCTTTGATCGGGTTCTTGCCAAAGTAAAGCCCTATATCTCTGCACAAGAAGGACAGCTGTTCAGAGGAAAGATATCAAGCAACACTTATGGAACCGGGGTCAGATATGAACAAATTGTAAATGGATACAGGATCGAAGGAGGTTTTGGATATCTTAAGATGTATTATAATTTTGCCACATTTGAGCTGAGTATTGTCGATGATACAGCAGACATAAGCTCTGACATTATACCGATCAATATTAGCTTAAACCAGGCTGTTCAAATTGCCATTCAACGCTACGACCCCAATTATAACTATGATCCAAATAATGAGTTAACCCATCCGAGATCAAAATTGGTCTATTTTCCCATCCCAGGCGAAAATGACTCGTATCAGTGTAAGTTATGCTATATGATAGCATTTTGGGGGCTGACCGTTTTTATTGATCCAAGCTCAGGAGATATTATTCACACAAGGACATTGATTATTAAGGACTAACACTGCAACATTGATAGTAAAGTATATGAGCAACAGGTTATAACTCATCTACCTGGCTAGCTGATAATCAGACAACTGCAACCAAGCCCAATCATAATCTGTTTCTCCTGGGTCATTGTCCCATTCTGGTGGAACTACACCCGGTATATCACCTGTGTCTGGAGTTTCATCTCGAAATGGTCATGTATACTCATTCCAGTACTGAGTAATAAATGGATCTGATGGTTCTCCATCAACCAATCCCGCTGCAGCGCGGATTTGGTGCAGTGAATCAGGACTGATAGAATAAGTACGTGTTAACGGATAGGCCGCCATAAGTTTTTGAGTCACCATTAACATTGTAAACATAAAAACGATTGTCACGATTTTACCTTGTTTCATGATTTACCTTCCTTTTATTTTACTACTACCAGCTTGGTAGTAGCGACTTTGCTTTTTCCCTGATCCAAACTAATCAAGTAAACACCACTGGTCATACGATCCAGAGCTTCGTTTGGAAGCTCAAAGCTTTGCTCTTTGTCAAAACTGTCTATCTTACCGGAATATACCATTTGTCCTCTGATATTAAAAATGCTGTAGCCCAAATTTCCCACCTGATCACTTTTTACTGATATCATAACATTGTTGCTTGCGGGTTGAGGATAACATATGATGGATGCCACAGGTACGGGAGCGATTGGATCATCATTAGCCACCACATTGCCATTAGAATCGGTTTTTACCAGAACAATAGTACCGTGATGCATACAAAAGAGAATGCTGCCATCAGGCATAACCAAAAGGTTCTTGGAGCCTGTCCCAAAATATATTGCTCCAAACGTATTATACGATCTGCTCCATTGATGTACGCCATCAGGACTATAGCAGTGGAGTATTTGATTAGTGGTTGATCTACCGGTATACACTATATTACCGTTTGGAAGCACTTCTAATGAAACAATTTCGTCTAGAGGGTAACCTACCGGAATACTATCAGCTACTAATTCAAGACTCTGTTCATTTGAGTTCACTCTCCACAACTTGTAGTATCCTAGGATATATATGTTATTGTCAGACGATACCTTGCAATCAAATAAACTTGTGTTGTAATCCACTGCAGTATACGTCCAGATCGTATCACCGACGGCAGTAAAGTGAGCAAATTTACCTCTTGCGATACTTATCCAACCATTGTCATATGGTTCAATAGAGTTAAAACCAAATCCATAAATGGGAAAGCCATCACTTTGCCAGATAACATTGAACTGGAAGTCGGTTTTAAGAACCACGGCTTGGTTGCCTATTCTTCCGGCAAAGACCAAGCCATCGTCAACATATTGCATATCGTATAAGGATGCGGAAAAGCCATTTACAGTATCGAAGATATAATGAGCTATCATGTTCATCTCACCATCGAAAACATTCATGTTATCGTATCTTAGGCAATAGTATCGATCAATTCCATTACTTACTATGCTGTTAAATGGGAAGTTTCCTCCCCCCGTTCTCCTCCACACAATATCGCCATTTTCATCGAGTTTCCAGAATACATTGTTAGCGTAAGCCGGAATATCTCCATATACAAACTCAACGTACCCCTGTAGTAAATAACCACCACCAATTGCTGGGATTACATTACAGACTTCTGAACTCGCATTATCAGAGGGGCCCGGACAAAGATCACCAAAGGGATAGTATCGTATCCATGTCTGTCCTACAAGCAGACCAAGAGAGATTAGTAATAGCAGCGTAAACAACAAATGTTTTTTCATCAATCCTCCCGATTAATATAGGTTGTTGCGTGTGTTTTTCATCAATGAACTCACCTTTACGGGTATATTGCAAGCTCTATGTTCAACCATAATCAGTCTATATTAGCAAACTAAATCATAAATATTTCACTTTTTTATGTCAATAACTTTTTTTATTTTTCTGTCTCAACCTTGCCATCCTAATTTGTCAACATACAGGTTAGCGCTTTCTTGGCTCTAAATTATATATCTAAAATAAGTACAAAAAGATAGCATAACCGAAGCGTTGATGAACCGAATCAAAGCTAAGTTAGACAGACCTAAAGGTCTGAGGTTGAAGCCATCCCGCTGTACGGCAGTTACACTGACCATCTGTGTTATGCGTAATCTCGATGATTATGGCATTTCACAGAAAGAAGCTTATGCTATGCTGGATCAGAAATACATCCAAGATGAAAACAAGGTGAAGGCATAGATATTATAAAGGGCTTTAAGCTCATCCGCTGGGCTGATGACGGCATCTATTACTTCGTCTGCCAAAATGGGCAGGTGAAGTACAATCCAAACCAAAAATACCGTATAAAAAAGAAGAAAGCTTACGATTACATCATCACTGATAAAATATAAGCCTACCGGAAGAACTCCTTTGAGCAGGAAGCGGTACTTGAACTTTCCGAGTATTATAGCCTGATGAGCTTTTTCCTCAGTTCCGGCGGGCCCTATCGGGAATACACTGTCTTGGTGTAGAAAGTATCTGCGAATATTTTGATATATCCTTTTATTCCCCTTACACTCAGGAAGATATAATAAACGCTCTATCTTTAGAAAATATTCCAGGTTATAAAATCAAAAAAACAGAAAGATTAATTATAAAACCCAGAACTCCTTTTGCAGAATGGATTTCTATTAAAACACCAAAAGAATATATTAATCTTATAGAAAGCTCTCTTTCTACCTTTGAAAAAGAAGTTTCTCATCCTTTTATCAAAATCAAAGAAAATAAAACCACTACCTATGACCTCAAGAAGATAATTTTGAAGACCTATTGGGAAAACCACCAGCTCTTGATCCTGAAGTCTTTAGAAAGCCCAGCGCTATATGATATGCTGGCAGAAGTGTTAAGACTGAATAAAACTATTCTCTATACATTATCCCTTTGCCGAAGTGGCTGGACCTTCCTTTAATTATACAGATTCTGTTTAGCTCAGCAGAACAAAACTTTAGTCAGGTTTCCCTTATCTTATCTTATTTTAATAATATTCCTTTATTGAGGTAACTTTTTCCTGAACAAATCAAATAAATCAGATCTAAGACCAGATGTACAATTTCTTCCAGGCGGAAATTTTACCAGAAATCTAAAGAGTGATCCTGCGAATTTAACCTATTGTAGGGAATTAGATTAACCCTATCTGGGAAAGGACCATCTTCATCCGCTGTTCCAAGTATCATCGATCCGAAAAGAGATGCCATTATCGGCTGGATAGAACGATGATTGACCCCTCTGGCATTTCAGTTACAGCTCTATTAACTTCGCAAACCATTTCAGAAAATCTGATGTTCTGAAAATACCTTAAAATGAGGGCAAAATTGAAGGAATCGTGATACCGAAACTTCCAGAAATGTCAAAAGACCACTATGACACAGTCTAAAGCCAGTCCTATTTATATCCCCAACCTATAAATTTTTAAGCACTCTGTGACAAGTGATATTGATTTGAAGGTTTGGGTGAGAACTTATGTTGGATATGTGGGTCTGCTTAGCAGGAGATAGATTGTTCTTGACTTAAGGAGGCTATTTGGCAAAATGACCAAATACTACACTGGGTAGGAGCTATATATGTCTATTAGCGAAAGATACACTTATATGGCCAGCGTGATGAAAGCGCTGGCGCATCCCACACGACTCTTCATCATTGATGAACTGGAGAAAAACGAGCGCAATGTAAGCGAGCTCACCGAGATGGTGGGAATTGATATATCCACGATCTCCCGGCATCTCGCCATCCTGAAACAAACAGGCATCATCGGGGCTACCAAAAAAAACAACCAAATGATCTATCGGTTGCTCTGTCCCTGCGTATTGGATATGTACAAATGTGTTTTAAAGATAAAAGAACATAAGGAAAACAATGAAAGTTAACTGGAAAGAAATCAAGATCCTGGGGATTATGCTTGCCATTTTTGTGGCTGCCTATTTCATCCCCTTTGAGAGCGCGCGGTTCCAAGGCGGTGTATTGGAAGCCTTCTACATGCTGCAGGACTATGCACGTCAGCATGTGTTGCTCTGCTTGATTCCCGCTCTGTTCATCGCGGGTGCGGTAAGTGTATTCATCAGCAGTGCCAGCGTGATAAAATATCTGGGTCCGGCGGCCAAGAAAACTATCGCTTACGCTGTTGCATCAGTATCCGGAGCCATCCTGGCTTTATGTTCCTGCACTATCCTGCCGCTATTTAGTGGAATCTATAAACGCGGCGCGGGCTTGGGTCCTGCCATTGCCTTTCTCTACTCCGGTCCCGCCATCAACATCCTGGCTATCGTAATGACTGCGCGCATTTTGGGCTTGCAGATCGGCATTGCCCGAGCTGCGGGAGCTGTGCTACTCAGTATCGTAATTGGGCTGATCATGCATGTCTGGTTTCGTAAGGAAGAGGGTGAACGCCAAAAGCAGGCAGCCGGCTTTGAGGGTGGGGAAGAAGCTCGCCCTATGTGGCAGACTCTGATCTATTTTGCGTTGATGATATTGATCCTGATTTTTCTGAATTGGCAAAAGCCAAACTCTGCTACTGCTTCCGGATTTGTCGTATGGGCATATAGCTACAAATGGATGGTCTCAGCAGTTCTGGCCTTCCTTTTGGGCCTCGTTTTGCATCTGTTTTATGGCTTTAGTATGTGGAAAGTAATAGGCGTAACCATCCCCGTGGTGATTACGGGACTGCTCTTCCCGCTGCAGCCCCTGATTCCCTTTGTGACGGCAATCGCGACATTCAGCTTGTTCCTGGCAATGGAAAAGGGTGAACTGAAGGATTGGCTGGGTTCCACCTGGGATTTTGCCAAATTGATCATCCCTCTGCTATTCTTGGGGGTATTGATTGCCGGAGCGCTGTTTGGACGTCCCGGATTTGAGGCGTGGATCCCTTCACGGTGGATAGAAGTAGCAGTGGGGGGAAACTCGCTATGGGCGAACCTTTTTGCCTCCATTTCCGGCGCATTTATGTATTTCGCCACTCTCACCGAAGTACCCATCCTGCAGGGATTATTGGGAAGCGGAATGGGTAAGGGTCCGGCTCTGGCCTTGTTATTGTCTGGTCCAACGCTCTCCCTGCCCAGCATGCTGGTGATCAATACAGTTCTGGGCTTCAAGAAGACCTCCGCTTTCATCCTTTTGGTGGTGCTGATGTCCACTATCGCTGGATTTGCTTTTGGAGCCTTTTTCGGATGATTCTGCAAATATTTAACCAGTTGAGTGCCGCGTTGTATGCCAGCCCACGATGGTTTTTTTTACGGCATTTGTCTGGGGTATTCTCAGCATTTTTCTCAGCCCCTGCCATCTGGCCATCATTCCGCTGATCATCGGCTTTTTGAGTGGGTAAAGGAATATGGATACAAAGCGGGACTTCTGGCTTTCCACCTGCTTCAGCTTGGGCATCTTGGTGATGATAGGCCTGATTGGACTGGTAACGAGTCTGATGGGGCGATTGATGGGCGATGTGGGCTCGTGGGTGGAGCCTGCCATAGGCGTGATCTTTATTCTCGCGGCATTCTTCATCACTGATATCTTGAAGACACCAAATTTGCTGGGCAATGTTTCCGCCAAAGGCAGAGGTGCTTGGGCTGCTCTTAGCCTGGGTTTCCTAATGGGGATCGCCCTGGGACCCTGCTCATTTGCTTTTATTGCTCTCATCCTGGGCATCGTGTTCAGCTCTGTCGGTTTGAGGTTTATCTATGCTTTGGGCTTGCTCCTGGCATACATTATCGGGCACTCTCTGGTGATCATACTGGGCGGAACCTTTGCGGGGAGGGTGCAACGATATTTGAACTGGATAAACAAATCAAAAGGAACTAAAATACTCAGATATGTCTGTGCCCTTCTATGTTGCTGGCTGGACTTTATCTGATAATTGGCAAGTAACATTAAAAATAGGAGATAAAAATATGATTATCAAAATCTTAGGAACAGGCTGCCCCAAATGCATAAAGCTGGAAGAAAACGCCAGAAAAGCAATCAGTGAAGCCGGCATTGATGCGACCATCGAAAAAGTGACCGATCTAGACAAAATCATGGATTATGGCGTGATGATGACTCCGGCATTGGTGATTGATGAAAAGGTGCTTGCCAGCGGTAAGCTGCTCTCTGTCTCGGACATCGTAGCTTTGATCAAGGGAGAAAAACGATAAGCTTATGCAAATGCACCGGATCCTGTGCATCCAATAAAACCACAAAAGTTGTCTATGCCTGCACTGGCGCTAGCAACCTGGGCAAATATTCTGTTGAGCTTGCCATCGCCCTTAATGAACCTGGCTCTCATGCCTTGAGTTGCACTGCGAGGTTTGGGGGCAGATATCTTTGGCTTTACAGACAGTGCCAAACCGGAGAATATGATGAACCTGCTGATCTATGGCTGTCCGGTTGGCTCCCTCAAAGCTATGTTTGATAACAAAGCCTTAGAAGAGTGTTTTTCTGGTCAGCAGAGACAGCGCTGCATTGTCCACTGGATGCGCAAAGCCCAGAGCAAAGTATCCAAGGCTGACCTTCTGTGGTTGCTACCCCTGATGAAAGATTTAGTGGTTTCCAGAACCAAAGAGTCATTTGAGCTGGCTTGGAAAGAGCTTGTCCACATTACTCAAGCCAAGGGCAAAGATAAGCTGTTGGACTGGCTGGACAACACATATCATGAAATATCCGTTTATCTTGATTTTCCAACATCGCATTGGAGTAATTTCAAAAGCACGAATCCCCTTGAGCGGCTCAACGAAGAGCATAGACGCCGAGAGAAGTGCATCAGGATATTCCCTAATGACGAAAGTTGTTTAAGTATCTTTGGAACAATCCTTCAAGGTTATTCGGAGGACTGGACAAGCGAAAAGCTATATCTGTCAGAACCCCTGGATATGTTAGAAGAAAACCGGTTGAAACCCATACCACTTGAGTCGGCGTAATATGGTAGCTTTTGATGAAAAAGAACTTGACATAGATTGACAAGATGAAAACAATGCAATCGGTCGCTTGACTTTATATAGAGTGTAAGAACGGAGGATTATAAGATATCCTCAAACAACCTGAGAAACAATAAGTTGGAATTTAAACCAACATTTGGGACTCAACTGATTTGATCTTTAATGGTGGAAAACATGAAGACATATTTACTATTACTCATCCTGGTGGCATTATCGTCTTTGGCTATTGCTGATACTACATATTATTATGTAAATATTGATAATGCACCTAATGGGACGGCAAATGGAACGATGAAAGCCTATTTTTTTGGCGAACCATATGAGTTTCAAACAACTACTCTGACATTCATTGAAAATTATTATTCAGGAATGGGAGGGAAGTATAGATCAACAGACCCGCTTTATAAATCTACGCCTTCTACCTGGATAACGATCAAATGCACAGCCAGGAAGCCTTGGCCATCAGACTGGTTATATGGCTATAGCGAACAATCATTCACGGGCGGCTCCGGCGTCTATCTACCAACCATTCACATTGAAGATCCACCCACACCGCCCAATCCGCCGAATATCAAATAGGCAGTAGAAAATGTATACGCGCACAAGGACATTGATAACAAAACTCTTAGCCTCTGTTCTTATACTCTTTTTCGTCAACTGCCACGCCGGGCTGTCATATACGGTGACTGGTAATGTGGAGTATGGCAATAAGCCATTATCTAAAGTCCTGAAATTGTCCAACGATAAGTATATCTCACTGATGGGCCAAACTTCCAGAGTCTTTTCACTGGCGGGGAATGACATAATATTTGAACAATCGGTATACAGTCCGGAACGCTATATGAATGTCCTGAAAGGCGACGGAGACATCCTCTACGCCCTGACTCTGTACGGGACCCTCGATATCTATGCCTATGACCCTACGTCCGGCCTGTATCTGCTCAGCAGCACGGATCTGAGCGATCCAGCGGGGGATATCACCTTGGTAACCCAGTCTTACTGCCTTGCCCAGGCAAACGGGGTGCTGGTATGGGAAGCAAATGTAAGAACTTTCAGAGGAAATGAATGGTATTGCCGGATGATCGTTAATGTGTCCGACCCCGGATCACCTGTTCTGCTCAACCGCGACCATATTGACTTTCAGGACCGTTACATCGGCTTCTACCATTTGGGCGGCCATTACTTATACATTGGCTACAATGGCAATCTCTATATTTCTGATGCTCCGTCCTCCTCTCCGGCGAATTTTTATGTCCCCGGACTGGATCAGCTCGCAATACATAGCACCAAACAGATAGAAGGCAAAATCTATTTTGTTTGCAGCGACGCGAACCAGGTTTACCAGATCGCCAGGTTGGACCTTGACGACTTCAATGCCCCCGAGATCACAATGATGCAGACCACGGATACGAGAACCCTGATCGACATATCGGATGTCTCCGGCAATTCTGTGTGTGTCTCCGGCAAAAACGACGCGGGCATCTGGTGCGTGGAAAAATACCTGTTTGCAAACCAGGACAATTGGCAACTGCTTGTCTCCACCAGCTTCGATAACCTTTCCTACGAGCTTTTTCCGGTCGACGGCGGTTACTTTGCCGCGAGCTTTTATCGCTCCCTGATCCTGGACGGCAATTTGGATCAGCAGTATGTGATCAATGTATCGTCAAGCTACAATTTGTACACGATTATCCTCAATCGTTACCTGGTTTTATTTGAGTCTGTTGATTATGGTGTATACAGCGGATTCAGGATATTTGACTTGCAAACGGAGGAATTGCTCGACTTCCAAATAGAGGCATATCTGGATGATACAACAGTCTATGGCGTTGACAAGCTGGCTTTCCTCACTACTTACGCGGCAGTGGTGGAATTTGACCAAGACGGGATAGGACGCATATGGTCTGTCCCTATTCAGCCAGGAATCTCTCAGCTCAGCGTAATGGGAAATATGTTGGCTATGAGCGGGTATGTCAACGGACAATGGAGGATATTTCTCTATACTCTGGACGATTCAGGATATCAGCTTCGGTCAGAGACCGTTGTGCCTCATATCTGTGCCCGTATCTTTTTCTACACTCCGGATCACATCTTTGCCAATAGAATCACTGTAAATGAAGAGACCTATACCTATTTCTACCGTATTGAGCAGGATTATTCGCTGACCTTTCTGAGAGAACTTGTATCAACCGGGACCACATCTCTTATAATGGAAAACGCCATCATAGAGTCCAACGATGGAGGCTCGGTTTTTGACACCACCGATCCCGATAATCCTGTCGTTTCTCACATCATCTCACTCCCCACCAATGCAGGCTGGGAAGCGACATTTGATGGTAATGAGCACTACCTGTTCAATGACCTGTTTCACACATTTCTAATGGACTCCAGCTTTGACTTGCGTGGTCATCTAAATGGCATAAACCTGCTTTTTTATCAACCGGCCTGTTTCCTCAATTCCGGTCCCGCAAGCTGCGTGAAAGCCAGAATTAACGCCATCTCGGATAACGATGACCAGTTCGCCCCCGAGTTGTCCCAAAAGGCGAAGAGCTATCCCAACCCCTTCAAGTCATCAACCTCTATCAGCTTTGACATTTCCGCATCCGGCACCGTCAACCTTTCCATCTACAACCTGAAAGGCCAGCTGGTCCGGACCCTGGCCGCGGGCAACCTGGATTGCGGCAGGCACAGCGTGGTTTGGGACGGTACGGACAACAGCGGCCGGGCTGTTACCAACGGACTCTATTTCTACCGCCTCACCGCCAACGGCCACAGCGAAAGCCACAAGATGCTGCTGCTGAAATAAGCATTGCGCCAAACAACTCATAACCCTTGGGGATGGCCGCTACCGCCATACCTTTTTTGGTTGCTAACACAGACCGTAAAATCATATCTAACCGGGATCCGCCGGTAATTTTCCGCAATTTTCCCCTTCCTGCATTTTACGAAAACAGAGAGCCAGATGAGAAAAGATACAGAGGGCAGGTTTAGCATTGTAACAACATTTTAATAAAGAACTTGACATAGATTGACAAGATGAAAACAATGCAATCGGTCGCTTGACTTTATATAGATGACCTTATCCCCGAAATTTACACCATTGGAAGAGTGACACATTGAAATGCCATACTGTTTTTTCTGATCAAAAATATCCCGCTTTACAGAAGAAGTTTAACAGGAGGATTTACTGCTCCGAAATAACTTAACAAGAGGGAGAAAACAATGCCCCGCAAATTTACCTGCACCCAGATTCACCAGATCCTAAATGAAGCCAATTCAGGAGCAGAGGTTAAGGCAATATATCGTAAGTATCGCATCAACTGAAACACTTTCTACAACTGGAAGAACAAATATGAGGGTATGACTCCCATAGCTGTCAATAGAATCCTTAGGTGTTGCCACTGCCTTGTTCTAATATTCATATTTGTTTCATTATCAGTCATCTGTATCCCTTATCTAAGTTTTATTATAATTTACCTTAAGCTATAATCAAATTTTTTTCAATTACAACTCAAGCAATACTTAGCTTTCACTATAACTATTTCTTTATAAAGTCCCTGATTATCTTCATTGATTATTTAATACTCTAAATATTTTTGAAATAGTTGATAGTATCTCTTTCCTTCCTTTATCTTAGCTCTCTCTTAGCTAAAGTAATAGGAGAGAGCCAAGGGAGAGCTAAGAGAGAGACACGGGAGAGATAAAAGAGCATTATAATTATCTGAAAAAGATTACCAAAATCGGTTGAAAAGGGGTAAGTAAAAAGACAGTGTAATATATCACAACTAAGTGAAAGAGAAAGGATTAAACAAGAATGATGATTTTGTTAAGAATAGGGTTATTAACTTTAAAAGGTCTTATCCTGAATAAAAATAATATTAACTTTCAAATATCCATTTATTCATTTGGGATGGAAATCAGTAGGTTCATCTCCAGGGGTAAGTCCTCAGCAGAAACAAGCTGCTGTTGGGGATTTACAGAAACAAGGCTGGAATATGAGAACATCCTGCACCTTGGTTAAGGTTGAGCGCACAGGCTTTCTAAAACTTAATGTTAATTGCAAGCAGTTATACCTGTCAACGGAATTTTAATATGCACCAGTTTTGGCACTTTAAAGTGCACCACTCACTATCTCAATGGAAGTTCTCCGACGGCACTTTGGAGCGTAGCGGAAAAGCGCCGTCGGAGAACTTTTCGCTCGCTGCGAGGGTTTCAAGCTTGTCTTTCAGGCGATAACTGTCGCCATTCATAATCACTATCTCGCAGTGGTGCATCAATCTATCCAATATCGCCATTGCTACCGACTCATCGCCAAAGTAGCTTCCCCATTGGGCCGGCATCTTGTTTGAAGTAATGAGTACTGAACGGTATTCATAGCACTCATTTATAAACTGAAAAAACAAATGCGTATACCTGGGATCTATCGGCAGATACCCCAGCTCATCCAGCACGATCAGATCATTCCTTAGTACCTCTTTTAGCCATTCCTTGGATGTCGAACTGGCTTCTCTGATGATCATTTCCTCTACAAAATCACTCATGCTGAAGTAACGAACTTTATAGCCCTTTTGAAGTGCTTCCCGGCTAAGTCCTATAGCCAGATGAGTCTTGCCTACTCCAGAGGGTCCCAGAAACAGCTTATTTTCCCGATTATCAAGCCAGCTAAAATCCAACCAACCATTTACCTGCCGTTTGCTAATCGAAGTCTGATAATTGAAGTCAAAACTTTCCAGGAGCTTTTCAAAGGGTAAGCCAGCTCTGCGAAACTGAATTCTGATCCGGTTCAGCTTTCTGTTGTGCAATTCTACCTCTACCAACCGATTAAGACACTCAAGATAAGACACATCGTTTTCCTTACTAATCTGAATCACTTCTTCCAAAGCGTTTGCCATATGATAGCACTTCAAACTGCGTAACCCTTGCTGCAATTGACTAATCATGGTGTAGACCTCCTGCAATTTGATCGTAGTAACTCAAATCCCGGAATGTATTCTTCTCCTTGATACCTCCCGAAGTCAGAGGAGTAGCATACTTGACTTTAGCTCCTTCGTTCTGGATATGTCTAAGCTCCAGCAAACGCTTGATCCTTCTACAGCTCAGTACCGGAAGCGAACTTATATTCACAAACTCATCCTGCCAGATTGCTGGCTCATACTTGCCAAGTAAACTGCGCATGCCACGATATTGGGCTCGGGGCTGTTTGGGATGCTCTTCACCAATACGCTGGATAATGGGAATAAACTGTTCCAGCTGACAGTTGGTAAACATCTCGATACTCAGCGCCAACTCCTCCGCAACACTACGCTTGTAGTCTATATAGTGGTTCTCATTTTTATTGATACGACCTCGGCATTCCTCGGTATTCCATTCTGCAATCAACTCATTGCTATTTTGGTCATAAACCCTTAGCATCACGCCTAGAGTCCGGATCAGCACTTGCCGCTGTTGATATTGATAGGGCACTGAATAACTGCATCCTTGATAGCTGATCAAACCTGTCTTGTCTACTTTACGGATCTGAGAAGGATACATGTCTAACCCTAATGGCTTCAGTGCCAGTCGCTCTTCCTCCATCAGCTTTACTGGCGGTTTAAGGGTTGTCTGGTGCTCGCGAACATTGGCTACGCAAAGCAGCCAGTCTTCACTCGTCTGGCGTAAATCATCAATCCCCTTAAACTCTCGGCCATGTAAAAAGCTCTCCTTTATGTAGTCTATGCTTTTCTCCACCATTCCTTTGCTCTGGGGATCGTAACCTTCACATACTTCCGCACGAAATCCCAGACTCAAGAATAATCTCTGAAATCTCTCATTATAAAGCACTTCCCGATACTCCTCTGATATCGCTACCAGCTTGGTCTGATCATATATCCCGGCCTGGGGTACCCCGCCAAAATACTGAAATGCGGCAAGATGCGCTGCGATAAACAAATCCGTGTTGTAGGCCCTGGTCGAATAATGGATATACATCATTCGGGAATAGCACAATACAAAGCTGACAAAGTACACCTTCATGCGGCTCTGATCCGATAACACTACACTCTTCTCACCAATATCCACTTGCATGTACTCCCCTGGAGCCCAAGAGATTACCGGCTCAAAATAGCGTTGCCTTTCAGGTGGCAAGACCATTGATGCCTTTAGTTTACTTATATACTTCCTGAAACTGCGCTCACCTAACCTGATCTCCGGATACTTCTCTAGCACCTGATGATAGAGGTTGCTGGACCTGATTCCACTATATGTGCTCAGCTTAGCCTCAATGAATGGCCTTGCGATATCAAAGCCACTGCGGCGCTTAACTCCTTGCTTGAAATACTCACACGCATCTTCTAAATCTAGCTGAGACAACTTCTTCACCGTTCTGCGGTTGATCCCTAGCTCCCGCGATATCTGTCGCTGGCTCTTGAACTCGGATAGCAGAGACTGAACTTGGTTATACATCTTTACTCCTTTCACTTGTACCTCCTGATCTTTCCATCCGGAGGTAGTTTATTTATTCCTCAGAGTGGTGCAATCTATAGTTCCGTTTCTGGTGCACTTTTAAATTCCGGCGACAATACCGCTTTAATAATACCGGGGATAGGTGAAAACTGGTGCCGCTTTATGCAAAGGAGGACCTTTGCATACCAGTACCTTGCATACCAGTACCTTGCATACCCTTACGGTGTGTAGATGGAAGGGTGTGCAGATGTCCCCATCTGCACAAGCCTCGGAGAGGCTTTTTAGAATATAATGTTAATTGTAAGCAGTTAAACCGCTTTAATAATACCGGAAATAGATGTAAACTAGTGCCGCATGATGCAAAGGAGGACCTTTGCATACCTTTATAGTGTGCAGATGTCCTCACCTGCACAAGCCTCGAAGAGG
>Ga0265294_10006215_pt1 | contig 14390 bp, 9 predicted proteins | sample MunlanPumphouse3_FD_192504 | JGI IMG/M metagenome (GOLD analysis project Ga0265294, IMG submission 192504) | Groundwater microbial communities from a municipal landfill in Southern Ontario, Canada - Pumphouse #3 | ecosystem: Environmental > Aquatic > Deep subsurface > Groundwater | place... | reverse complement strand
ACCTGCACCGATATTTTGATTATCATTTTGAGGAATAGCAGATCTTACACTAAAATGATAACCACCTGAAACTAAAGCAAATTTAGCATTATGATTAGAAGGATTAATATTTAAGTTCATATTAACAGCTAAATTATCCGGGCAATCTTCATTTAAGCTTATATCAAATTCAACATTTGCTGTAGCACCGGAAGCAAGAGTAGAGAGTGAAGCTTCAGAATTAGAAATGCTTAAATATTGATTATTTGAGCTTAATACAGTGCTAATATCATTTACAGCAGAATCACTAAAATTCTTTAAATAAACTCTAATAGTAGCTGTTTGTCCTGCAAAGAAATTTCCATCTATAATTTCTTGAGAGGTTACACCAACACCGGTATTATTATTAATAAGAACTTGTTTGATAACAGGTCTTCTATTTCTTGCAGAAATAGTAACTCTATAATAAGTACCTTCGTCTGTATTTGGTAAAGGTAAAATAGCATTACCGTCAACTATTGGTACATAGGTAAAATCTGTTCCGTTTTTAGATGCAGTGGCAAAACCCTTATCAATATTACCTGCATCAATAACAATTGAATTTTCATTTACAGACACTTCATCAGGTAATGTAACTGCTATATTTTCAGGGTCTAATACCCACATATTTAATGATGGATCAGATAAGATATTATAAGTTCCCCAATAGAAATTCACAATACCGTCGTTTTGTTGTTCTCTTGGATAGTTATTATAAATCTCGATTCTGCCTCTCATAACACTTGAGCCAAAAATTCTGATACCTTCATCAAAAACACCATACATCATTCCAGAGCCGATAGAGTTGTTATATTCTGTACTAGTGTATAAAAAAGAAGGTCCAACAAAAGCTACGGCACCATTTGGTTGACCACTTGAGCCCAAATTCATAAAAGTTTCACCAAAACTTGGATTATAGGTAGAATGATTATAATCACCTGTATCACAGACTATAGAATATACTAAAGCCAATTTTCCATTATTATTAATAGTTTGTAAATGTTGATTATAAAATATTGGATAATGCCATCCGTTTGCGGCACCCCAGCCTCTATAAGTAACAATCTGAGCTCCTGCATTTAATTTATTCATAATATCACTTGTTGAAGCCTGAGGATCAAAAAGTGTATCAACATTAGTATATCCGGATTCTAACATCTTATTAGCTATCCATTTTGACATCTTAATTGGAGTTGTAGGAGTAATTCCACCACTTGAATAGTTTGCTGCAATGACTAAACCTCTAGTCATCCAATCATCAGTATTTTGGAAATTACCCATTTCATAATAACGAGTTTTAAATGTCAAAGTATGTAAATCATTATCAAGATTAAAACTAAAACGTCCAACCAATAATTCAGGGAAAAAATCGTTTCCAACTATTGTACCATAAGGTAAGTCTGTAGCATCATAGGTTCTAGTGTCAGGCTCTTCATATTGGAAAGGAGGGATTCTATAATATGAACCACTTCTGGAATTACCAATCAATAAAAGATAATCAGGTTTAACGCTCAAAGAATTATATTTATTTCTAATCATAGTTTTTATTTGATCATTACCGGCATTATCTCCGGCATCTTCTTTATAAAGTATATGAATATCAAAACCTAAAGACTTTTTCCAATTAACAAAATTTATGATCGCTTCATGATCAGCTAATCCATTATGAGAAACAATAATCATAGATGGTTTTTTATAATTTAAAGCACTTAAATAACTACCATCATAATTTGAAGCTAAAGATCTGTAAGAAGAAACAAAAGCCTCTGATATTTCAGTTGGTATATCAATAGCACCATTACCGGTTAAAGTAAAGCTTGCTTCTTTTATAATATCTATCTCATTATTATTTTGTGAAACCATATCAATAAAAACTGTAAATCCTCTCATTTCTTTAAAAACAAAATCTTTACTTATAAATATTTTTTCATTTCTTGTGTTATAAGAAGTTCTTATAAGTTCACCACTTAAATTGTACGTTTCTACCAACATACTGTTAACTGTCAAATCAGCTGTTTGTACCGGTAACGCAAATGTTTTTGATAAAGCGGGTAATTTAGTTTCAGTCATCATCTTTTTGATACTTGGCATTGACTTGCTATTAACCACAAAACTATATTCAACAGACTGAAAATTAGTTTGTACTGATTCAGTGATACTGTTATTGATCATAGCTTGAGAACTGATTTCATCAGTCATAAAACTTTCATAAGAACTGTTTAAATTGTCAACAGCAAATACAAATGAAACCATCATACAAATACTGATGAATACTAAAAATTTCTTCATTTTTACTCCTTTACTTTAAAAGCATAGCTTTTTTTGTTAAATTATTTTCTTTATTCTTTATATTTATCATATAAATACCGGAAGCTAAATCATTAGATTCTAGCCTATAAACAAAGAACTCTTCTTTTGTAGGCAAAAATTTTTCTGATTTAACTAACTGACCTTTAACGTTATAAATGTTTAATCTTGTCTCTTGTGTCTCCATACCGATTAATTTAAATCTTATATTCGTAACAGGATTAAATGGATTGGGATATATTTGTAATTCATTTTGTGAAACTTGAGAAATAATTTCATCTTCAATGGATGTTGTATAAGCTCCAACCTTTAACCTTATGTTATCAACTCTCCATCCGGGATCAGTCAATAATTCGTGATTAGGATTTCCTTCAATCCCGTCCTTTAATCTGAAATTCACATAAAATTCTGAATCCATATAGTCATCTAAGGGTATAATAACCTTTTCCCAACTATCATATTTGCCCGACCTCGACCATATAACTTGTGGAACCTCACTCGATATAATCAATTCTACTGAAATGAAATCATTATCCCATTCTGTATAACTAAAAGTATCAAACTCTAAATAGGCTTGTCTATCACCAAAAGAACTCAAGTCTATCGGGAAAACTGTACTAAATGAAATGTTTGCACCTGAATCATAATAATCTAACCATTCCCAACTATCAGCTAAAAAACTGTTGTTCTGGGAAGAGTCTGAAACAACCAACCACGGGCCGTCAAATGTCCAGTTGCAACACGAACCTTCAAATATTTCTTCAAACAATAACATAGTTTGAACTAAATCTAAATGCAAGCAAAGTCCCATATCTGATAATGTAATTTCTTGTATATATGGCATAATCGATTCATCATCAGGAATGACAGTAATCTGATGTATTCCTTGAAAATAATCAACACTAAAAGTTGGATTAAAATATATCGTGTCCGGTTCAACACTATCAATTATTAGCTTACCTGAGATCGGATTTCCATCCATATTAATTGAACCTGTAAATAATGCTGTATCAAGAGGTATTAAATTAACTTCGACATTATTTACAGTATTATTACTAATCTGAACATTTGATAAGCTTATAGTTTTAAAACCTTTTTTTGAAAACTTAATATTATACAAGCCTTCAAACAAAAAACGACTTACTTTCCCATCATTTTTAATCTGATGATTTTGATAAGAATCAGACCATACTTCCATAATCTTATAGTTTACTGATTCCGGTCCTAAACTACTTGCATTTGTGACAGTTATATCCATTCTTCCTATATTGGCAGGAAATTGATCTTGAGTTGTATTAATAACAAAAGATTCAAAAGCATCAATATAACTATCTAATTGACTTTCAACAAACTCAACAGATGGTATTTGTGAAAACTCACTATTAGATAACATAAAAGCAGAAATAGATTTGTTTACAAATAACCAATCTAAAATATTACCATTGCGTTCAGTTTGAGGAAATGCTTGCCAATTGCTATCAAATGAATCTGATATTTCATCAGCAACTGTAAGAAGATTTTCATAATCAACTATTTCTCTGACACCTAACCAATTATATGGAAAAACAACATTTTTATCATCAGTAGTATTATTAAAAATCAATGCAGAATGAATACTATAATCATCAATAAAATCTACCAAAGCTTTAGTTTCAGCTTCAGAATAAGCTTCTGAACCTCGATAATTTAAACTACCTTGTTCATATTGATTATAGGTTATACCATGTATCCAATTGCTATCAAAATTATAATACAAATCAACTCCATCATAAAAAGAATCAAATGTATTATTTTGATTTATATCACGTAAATTATTTTGAAACTCATTCAATGAGTTTCCAATTACAGCATCAAGACCATCCGGATTTAAAGTTATTATGAAATAAAAATTAACATTCTCTAACCATGAAACATAAGGCTCTTCTTCTCGCAAAGAAAGCAAATTAGTTAACAATTTAAGATTTAAATACATATTGCTTAAATCATTAGCTCTAATACCACTTAAAAACAATAAATTATTTGCTCCTTCAACATTGTTACTTACTTTTACAGCCTTAAGGATTTGATTATTTTCTTGAGAATAACCATAATCAATGATTGACATTAAATCTTGATTTTGAGTTTCAAGATTGATAATGTATTCTGTTATTTCCTCATAATCTAAATATCCGTCGGGAATATCTCTATTAATTAATGAATGATTAACTTCTTGAGCCGTAAGTATCGAACTGATTATAAATATCAGTATTAATAAATACTTATGCATTTTTCCTCCGAGAGTATAACTCTCAATTTGTATATCAGCACTCATCTGATTGTGATTTACTCACTTCTCTGACTTTTATAAAGAACTATTCTATATTTATATAAGCAATATTCTTTCCAAAAGCATAATATTGCACTATTTAAATAAAAGAACTTTAGCTACAAGCAATTTCCATTATCATAATAAACCTACAACCGACCTCCAAGATGCTTTTTTCCATCCTGGAGGTCCCTTGCTTCACGGTTGCTTATCATACAATTATTAATTAAGCTAAACATCTATCTTACAATAAATTAACATATCGTCATTAATTATTTATTTACAAAATCTAAAATAAGAGGTTTTACTTTTTCCAGACTCTCATTTATACTAACCTGAATAGATTCGCAAGTCAAAGTAGCTCCACTAATAAGTTCTACTTTCTGACCGGGGATATACTCTTTAAATCTTTGCATAAAACCCATAGAATTTATACGTTTAATATATGAAGAAGTTTCTTGACTTTTAATAATATTTGCTTGTATGACTTTCAAACTATCATTAAAAACAATACCTACTGTCGTTGTCCCTTGATAACCTCTATGTTTAGAATAATCAGTTGAAACAATAAAAAATAAATTTTCAGAATTCTCATTATTAAATTTTACTAATCGTTGTTTGGGATTTCTTCTGCTAAAATATGCTTCAAAATCATCAATCAAGATTTCTTTTTTTACTAAATCTAAATATTTTTTATCTTTAACTTCACCAAATTCATTTGCAACAATTATTCTTAAACTCGTTAATAACAACATAAAAACAAATATTTTTTTCATAAAACCTAATCCTTTATATACTTTATTATTCTTATTTTAAAAGATTGTCTCTTACGTCAAGTAAAAATTAAAGTCTATCAGTATTTGTTGTGTGAGCATCGATGCTCGCATACAAACTTTCTTTGAGCTTTTATGTTTAAGGATAAAATTAAGTAATAAAAAAATAATAATTGACATAATGTATGAAATCTTAAATATTGAATTAATAAAAAATCTGGAGTTTAAAAATGCGAACAATACATAAAATAATCAACGGTGATAGCCGACAAATGAATCTTATTCCAGACAATTCTATTAATTTAGTAATCACATCACCACCATATTGGCAATTAAAAGATTATGGTACAGAAAATCAAATTGGTTATCATGAAGACTATGAAACTTACGTAAACAACTTAAATCTTGTATGGAAAGAATGTTATAGGGTTCTTGATAATGGATGTAGATTGTGCATAAATATCGGAGACCAATTTGCAAGAGCTGTTTACTACGGTAGATATAAGGTAATTCCTATTAGAACTGAGATCATAAAATTTTGTGAAAGTATTGGATTTGATTATATGGGTGCAATAATCTGGCAAAAGCAAACCACAACTAATACAACAGGTGGAGCTTCTCTAATGGGTAGTTTTCCAACCCCAAGAAATGGTATTCTTTCGATTGATTATGAGTTTATTTTAATATTTAAAAAATTAGGTACATCAAAAATTAAAATTAGTAAAGAAATTAAAGAACAATCACGATTAACTTTAGAAGAATGGAAAGAATATTTTTCTGGTCACTGGAACTTTGGTGGAGTTAGGCAAGACCGACACATTGCAATGTTTCCAGAGGAACTACCCAAAAGACTGATAAAAATGTTTGCTTTTAAAGGTGAAACAGTATTAGATCCATTTTTAGGAAGTGGAACTACATCTTTAGCTGCAAAAAATTTAGAAAGAAACTCAATTGGTTATGAGATAAATTCTGATTTCTTAAAAATTGCAAAAGAAAGATTGAATATTTATCAAACTGATATTCATGGCACAATATATGAAATTCTAAAGGATGATATAAATATTAATATCAAAAAAGAGTTTGAAAATTTACCATATCGTTTTATTGATTATCAAAATTTTGATAAAAAAATTGACCCTAAAAAATTGCAATTTGGCTCAAAAATTGATTTGGATAGCGGAAAAAGAGAAGACTATTATTCAATAAAAGAAATCATTAGTCCTGAACTGATAAAACTTAACAATGACCTCATTATAAGATTAATCGGAGTTAAAGAAAAGAAAGATATGAATGATTTAGCCAAAGAATATCTTCATAATAAGACAAAAGGGAAGAAAGTATTTATAAGGTTTGATCAGCAAAAATATGATGAACAGAATAATTTACTGTGTTACTTATATCTTAAGAATAAAACATTTTTAAATGCTCACCTTATTAAAGAAGGTTTTGCTGAAATAGATATTTCATTAGATTTCAAATATAAAAACAAGTTTTTAAGTTACAGATTAAATAATGCATAGAAACTAGTATACATAAACAACCGATAAAAAATATTCAAAAAGAAATTAGCATAATTTTATTCCCATAGAATAAGGAGATAAAAATGGCAAAAGAATGGATTTTAAACAGTGCGATGAACCGCTTTCAGTTAAACTTTAAAAGAAATGTTGGTGCAACATCAGAAAGTATCAGGCAGTGCGAACCAAAAACTTTAGATGATTGGGAGAAATACTATTTCTCAGAAGTCCGATCAAAAGAACATATAATTGAGTTAGGTAAAAAACTTTACATCAAGATAACCGAAGTAATTTCATCTGAAGTTGAAGAAATTACAGAACAGGATTGTATTGACTATATGCTCCAATTAGTAATTAACAGAACCTTTGATGGATATTTGACTGAAATCAAAACTATATACGGTCAACTTGAACAAGCACTTAATCTGAAAATCCTACCTGCTTGTGATAAATGGGATAGGCTTTATAATGTTGATTTCTTTATTGAGATTAAAGACAAATACATAGGGCTTCAGATTAAACCAGTTAATCAAGGTATTCAGATGTCACAAATTTTCAAGGAAAAGACAATACAATTAAAGTCTCACGAGATGTTTGAGGAAAAATTTGGAGGTAAGGTTTTTTATATTTTTTCATCAAAAGCAAACGGGAAAAAAGTAATAATGAATCCTGAAGTTATTGAAGAGATTAAACAAGAAATTTTCAGACTTAAACAAAAAAAAAATAACAATTTAAACAATATTTTTAACAGATAATTTTCAAACACATAGCATTTATATTACCAATATTAATTTATAATCATAATCAAATAAATCATTTATTACCTCAGATATAATTTTGATTCTTATAAATCATTAATACATCCCAAAGTCTCTTCTGACAACAACAATTTCATTAAAGTCTTCATGCAAACAAAGATGCTCGCACAACGATATTATTCAACAGCTTTAACAATGTTTGAGATTATTCAAAAGCATTATGTGATTCAAGACACAAAGCAAATTTTTTTGGCTTATTTAAGACAATTAGCAATCTTATATGGGCAAAAGCATACTGTTGTGCAATTTTGAACACAAGGTAAACACATTAAAGAAACCTATAAAGCATTATAAGTCATACAATAACGTATGCTTAAAACAAGATAAAATTAATTGGCACAACAAATGATAATAGATAATTATAGAAATTGAAAAGGAGGCTAAGATGGAAATAACAGTTTGTGTTGGAAGTTCTTGCCACATAAAAGGTTCACATAATTTTATTGATTATCTCCAAAAAGCTATACCGGCGTATAATCTCGATGAAAAAATTGTCTTAAAAGCAAGCTTTTGTATGGGTAAATGTTCAGAAGGAATAAATATAAAGATAGATAACGAAAGAATGGTTCTTAATAATCTTGAAGAGCTAAAAGATCTATTTATTAACACTTTAGTAGATAAGGCAAAGAAGGAAAAATGCATCCTTTCATAAGAACTAAAGAAGCAAATTGCAAAGACTGTTATAAATGTATCAGGCATTGCAGTGTAAAGGCTATTAGAATAACTAATGGTCATGCTCAAATAGTACCGGAAAGATGTATATTAGATGGCAAGTGTGTTCAAATATGCCCTCAAAATGCGAAAGTAATAGTATCTCAATTAGATGAAGTCAAACAATTAGTTAAATCAGATAAGACGGTTGTATTAAGTTTAGCTCCTTCATTTCCATCAGTATTTAATAAATATGCACCTTTTCAACTTTATAGAGCATTTCAAAAATTAGGATTTAATGAAATAGAAGAGACTGCTGTAGCGGCTCATTATGTAGCAAAAGAATATCAAAAATTAGTATTAAAAAATGATTTTTTAATTTCTTCAGACTGTCCCTCAGTCGTAAATCTGATAGAGATATATCATCCTCATTTAATCAAATATTTAGCACCTGTTACATCACCAATGGTAGCACATTCTATTATGTTACGTAAAGCATTTAAAGAAAAATATAATAAAGATATATCAATAGTTTTTGTTGGTCCTTGCATAGCTAAAATGCAAGAGGCTGAAAGAGATAATTCGGCAGCAGATTATGTAATTTCATTTTTAGAGATACAACAATGGTTAAAAGAAGAAAATATTGATGTTGAATCATTTGACGCAACTCCTATCAAAAGTAAATATACCGACAATGCAGCCCGTATGTATCCACTTGAAGGCGGTTTATTAAAAAGTATCGGACTTGAACATTTTTCATCACAATATTTTTCTGTAACCGGATTTGCAGACTGTAACAATTTCTTAAAAAATTATGATTCTCTATCAGGAAATATAAAATTAGCAGAACTAATGATTTGTGATGACGGGTGCGTAAGCGGACCTCTTTCAGGAAATGAATACCCTCCTCTTGTAAGAAAAAAGATATTTGAATACGAAGCTTTATATGATCATCTACCTGTCTTATTTGACTATGATAATATTGAATTTGATCTATCACAAAGCTTTTCTGATAGACACGTTGATAGCCCAAACTATACTGAAGAAAATATTCAAGCTGTCCTAAACAAAACAGGTAAATTTACCAAAGAAGATGAACTCAATTGTGGTGCCTGCGGTTATTATTCTTGCAGAGACAAAGCAATCGCAGTGCTTGAAGGTATGGCTGAAATTGATATGTGTATCCCCTTTATGCGTAGAAAAGCAGAATCAAGAACTAATAAGATTGTTGAACTTGATCCAAATGGTGTTTTAGAAGTTGATAAAAATTATAATATCATACACTTAAATAAAGCCTTATGTAATATGTTTGAAATTGCTAATTCTATTAACATCACAGGTAAACACTATCAAGAAATTATTGATATAGATATTTTTGAACATCATAAAAATCCTGAAAAAGCATTTTGTGCTAAATCAGAAAAATTAGATAAATACTACGAAATTTTAACTCTTGATTTACAAGAAGATGAAATCTATGTCGCAATTATAACCGATATAACTCAAAAAATCAAAAACAAAAAAAATATAGATAACCTTAAAAAAGAAACTATTGACAAGGCAACAGATGTCATCCATAAACAGATGAGAGTAGCTCAAGAAATAGCTTCATTACTCGGTGAAACTACTGCCGAAACAAAAGTTACCCTTTTAGAATTAATGAATGTCTATAAAAAAGAGGTTGATTAAATGTCTAATATCCAGCTACATTTTGAGATTGCTTCCGCTCAATTAAATAAATTCGGCGAAGAACTTTGCGGTGATTCCATCATCACATCTCAAAATCCTGAAGATTCGACTATTGTTTTATCAGATGGTCTCGGTAGTGGAGTTAAAGCTAATATTTTAGCAACCTTAACCTCAAGAATTATCTCTGTTATGCTCAATAATGGCTGTAAACTTGATGATGTTGTCGAAACTCTAATAGAAACACTGCCTACTTGTTCATATAGAAAATTAGCTTACAGTACTTTTTCTGTGGCAAAATTCACTCAAACCGGGCAAGTTCATTTAGTCGAATATGACAACCCTCCTGCTATCGTTATTAAAAATAAACAGCTATATTCAGTTCAATATCAAGAACATAATATCAGAGGGAAAAAGATTAACGAGGCATTACTTCCTGCAGAAATAGGCGATTATTATATCTTTATGAGTGACGGAGAAGTTCATGCAGGCATTGGAGGTATCTGGAACCTTGGTTGGTCTTGGGAAAGAATTGCAGAATTCGTTGAACGTATCGTTAATAAATCACTTACTGCAAGTCAACTCGCATTTGAATTAACTAATATAGCTCAACAATTATATGCTTCTAAACCGGGAGATGATACTTCTGTAGCAGTAGTAAGAGTAAGAGAAAAAAGAGTTGTAAAAGTTCTTATCGGAGCTCCGGGAAAGCAGGATTTAGATAGATTTGTAGTCAATAGGTTTATGTCAGGCAATGGCAAGAAAATTGTTTGCGGAGGAACTACAAGTAATATCGTAGCCAGAATTTTAGAAAAAGATGTAGAAGTTGACTTAGACTCTATCAAACCGGGTATCCCACCAATTGGCAAAATCAATGGTATCAATTTAGTAACCGAAGGTATTATCACAATTAGTCAATTATTAAAAATTCTCAAAGATAAACAAGAAACTCCGGATTATCACCTTGAACAAAAAAATGATGGTGTAAGCCTTTTATTAAAAGAATTATTAGATGCAGATGAGATAACTTTTATGGTCGGACAAGCAATGAATCCCGCTCACCAAAATCCTGAAATACCACCGGAATTTGGTCTAAAAACAAAAATAACCGAGGATATAGCACGTATTCTCAATAAATTAAATAAACAGATAATTTTAGAATATTATTAAAAAAAACGGAGGAAAAATGGAACAAGCAATGAATGAATCATTAGACTGGTTAGATGAAATAATTGAAGGTTTTGGATCTTCACGTACATCATTAATCCCTGTATTACAAAGTGTGCAAAGTAAATATCGTTATTTACCGGAACACGTTATGAGTCATATTTCTGAAAAAATGGCTTTACCCTTATCAAATATATATGGTGTTGCTACATTTTATGCTCAATTCTCAACTCAACCCAAAGGCAAACATATCGTTCAAGTATGTGATGGAACAGCTTGTCATGTCCGAGGAGCAAAAGATATCATTTCTCGCATCAGAAAAGATTTTAAGCTTGATGCCGAAAAAAATACAACCGACGATAAATTGTTAACCTTAGAAACTGTTGCTTGTATAGGTGCTTGTGCTATGGCTCCGGCAGTTATTGTTGATGGTCATGTTTATGGTCATATGACACCGGACAAAATGATGAATATCATTAGTGAAATCAAAGAGGAGGAAACAAATGAATAACATAATCGAAAAATTAGATAAAGAAATGTATAACAATATAGAAAAACCTTGCTTAGAATATTGCAGATATATGCTCGGTCTTCAAGAATTATCAGCAGAACAAAAAAAAATTGCTGACGACTTAACAGGAGTTTATACTAAAAAAACTAATATGTTCAAAGCTCAAATTGCTTTATGTAAAGGTACCGGATGTCAAGCTTCAGGCGAAATCTCTCTAAAACAAAAATTTGATGAAGTTATCAAAGCAAAAGGCTTAGAAAATGATATCCATATAATCGAAACAGGATGTCGCGGTTTCTGTGAAATGGGTCCTATTGTTGAAATATTTCCACAACATTATTTCTATGTAAGAGTAACCCCAAACCACGTAGAAGATATTATCGAAAAAACTATCCTTAATAATCAAGTAATTGACGAATTAGTCTTTGAAGGCTCTCCCGTTGCAGAAGAAATGAATTTCTATAAAAAACAAACTCGTAGAGTACTTGCTGAATCAGGGATGATAGATGCAGAAAATATTAACGATGCAGTTGCTGCCGGTGCGTATAAAGGACTTAAAAGAGCTTTATTCGATATGACCCCTGCTGAAGTTATTGACGAAGTAACTAAAGCCGGACTTCGTGGTCGTGGCGGTGGAGGTTTTTTGACCGGTCTCAAATGGAAACTTACTGCTCAACAAAAAGAAACAATTAAATATGTTGTTTGCAACGCTGACGAAGGAGACCCGGGTGCTTTTATGGATAGGTCAATCTTAGAAGGTGACCCTCATAAAGTTATCGAAGGTATGGCACTCGCTGCCTATGCAATAGGAGCTGAAGAAGGATATGTTTATGTTCGTGCAGAATACCCTCTCGCAATCGCCAGATATAAACTTGCTATCGAACAAGCAGAAAAAATGGGACTACTCGGTAAAAATATTATGGGCTCTAACTTTAACTTTTCAATGAAAATAGCTCAAGGTGCCGGTGCCTTTGTCTGTGGCGAAGAAAGTGCCCTTATCGCTTCTATCGAAGGTAAACGAGGTATGCCAACTCCTAAACCACCTTTCCCTGCAGAAAGAGGTCTCTTTGATAAACCTACTAATATTAACAATGTTGAAACTTATGCTTCTGTTCCTCTAATCCTTAAAAACGGATGGGAATGGTATGCTTCTGTTGGTACTGAAAATAGTAGAGGTACTAAAATCTTTGCTCTAACAGGTAAAATAAAAAATACCGGCCTTGTTGAAGTTCCTATGGGTATCACACTCAGAGAGATAATCTTTGATATCGGTGGAGGTATTAAAAACGGTGGTAAATTTAAAGCTGCTCAAATCGGTGGACCTTCCGGTGGTTGCTTAACAGAAGAACATCTGGATATGCCTATGGACTATGATTCACTACAAGCAGCCGGTGCTATGGTAGGTTCAGGCGGATTAGTTGTTCTTGACGATAAAACCTGTATGGTAGAAATCGCCCGTTTCTTTATGCACTTCACTCAAGACGAATCCTGTGGAAAGTGCATCCCTTGTCGAGTAGGAACCAAACAAATGCTCGAATTAATGGGAAAAATCACTCAAGGTAACGGAACAATGGAAGACTTAACTACCCTTGAAGAATTAGGTTTAGTCGTTAAAAACGCATCTCTCTGCGGTCTCGGCAAAACTGCTCCTAACCCTATTCTTTCTACAATTAGATACTTTAGAGACGAATACTTAGCTCATATTGTTGATAAAAAATGCCCTGCAGGTGAATGTGAATCTCTTAGAACATTCCATATTGATGCTGAAAAATGCAAAGGTTGCACAAAATGTGCTAAAGTTTGCCCTAACGGAGCTATTATCGGTTCTGTTAAACAAGCTCATGAAATACTTCAAGATAAATGTATTAAATGCGGTGCTTGCATAGCATCATGCCCATTTAATGCTATATATACAGCTTAATTCTTCATACATAACACACTCCTCATAGCTCCCAAAGCAACGAAGCAGGTTTCCCCTTCCTGCTTCGTATTTTATTTTAAAAATAAATAAAGACTGTTAATAATGGAAAAAAATCACCTTATTCAAAAAAAATAGTTGACAATAAAAACTAATTTTAAAAAATTAAGATTAGGCTATAAAAGTGATAAAATTTCAAAGGAGGCAAAATGAAAAAATTATTAGTCTTAGCCATTTTGATTAGTGCAGTTGCTTTATCTGCAACTCCTACTTGGACATGGCATGTCCAACCAACACTCTTAAGCTTCTCAATGTATGATTACCAAAATGGAGCTTATGACGGTTATCCTATTCGTCTTCAAAATGAAGGAATTGATAATCATGGTATCTATATGACCTATATGGCAAACCAAACTGCCGCTGTTCCTCGTCGCCAAAACTACGCATTCTCAAGTTTAGATGGAACTATCCAAGCAGAAGGTACAATTACTTCTGTTCCTTCAAGTGAAGGATTTGGTACACTCGCTATCGATCCTGATACAGGTAACCCAATTTTTGTATGGCATGCAGGTTATGATTCTGAAGCTTTTTACTCATATTTTACTTGGGATATCTTTAGTTTCAGCAATACAGCAGGTAATGCTTTTGCTGATTACGCTCCTGCAATTGTAAATGATCCGGATGAAGCTGACCACGAATATATTTGGCCTGTTGTTCAT
>Ga0265294_10006214_pt1 | contig 14390 bp, 11 predicted proteins | sample MunlanPumphouse3_FD_192504 | JGI IMG/M metagenome (GOLD analysis project Ga0265294, IMG submission 192504) | Groundwater microbial communities from a municipal landfill in Southern Ontario, Canada - Pumphouse #3 | ecosystem: Environmental > Aquatic > Deep subsurface > Groundwater | place... | reverse complement strand
TTCATTAATGTTGGCATGACCATTGGTCTTGTTCCGGTAATTGGGATTCCACTGCCTTTCTTTAGTTATGGGGGCTCTTCTCTTTGGGCTTTTACGCTCCTTCTCTTTATTTTTCTCAGGCTTGATACTGAACGAACCCAGGTAATCGCATAAAATTTGCTCCCTAATCTTGAGAGGGTCTGGCGGATATTGCTATTTTTGAGGGATCAACCGAATAGCCCAAACAATTTATTCATAATGAGGCCTAATATTTAATAGTTAACGATATGTTACGAAAGAAGATTATCATCATTGGTGCCGCAGGGCGAGATTTCCACAATTTCAACACCTATTACCGCAACAAACCGGAGTATGAGGTGGTAGCTTTCACCGCTGCCCAGATTCCTGATATCGAAGGACGTAAATATCCGGCAGAGCTGGCCGGTGAACTCTATCCTGATGGGATCCCGATTCTGGCCGAGAAAGAACTGCCCGATTTGATTCGCAAGTATCAGGCAGATGCCTGTGTGTTCTCCTATAGTGATGTGCCGTATCCACGGGTGATGAGCCTGGGTGCCTTGGTCAACTCCTGTGGAGCATCTTTCTGCATGTTGGGCCCTGATGGAACCATGATCCCGAGCACCAAGCCGGTGATTGCCGTTGTGGCTGTGCGGACTGGTTGTGGTAAAAGTCAGACCTCGCGGAAGGTTATCGAAGCCCTGATGAAACGTGATCTGAAAGTGGTGGCTGTTCGCCATCCAATGCCTTATGGTAACCTCGTGGAGCAAAAGGTTCAGCGCTATGCCACGATCGACGACTTGGCAAAACACAAGTGTACGATAGAGGAGATGGAGGAATACGAACCCCATATTGTCCGCGGCAATGTCATCTATGCCGGGGTGGATTACGAAGCTATCCTGAGGGATGCAGAAAAGGATCCTGATGGTTGCGATGTGGTCATCTGGGACGGTGGCAACAATGATTTTTCATTTTATAAGCCTGATCTGACCATCACGGTGGTGGATCCCCATCGACCCGGCCATGAGGTCTCATACTATCCTGGAGAGGTGAATCTTCGGTTGGCTGACGTGGTGGTTATCAATAAAATTGAGACTGCTAAACCAGAAGATATTCAGACAGTTAGAGAGAATATTGCCGCGCTTAACCCCAAAGCTGTGGTGATTGATGGAGCATCCCCCATCCGGGTGGATAGGCCCGATCTGATTCGTGGCAAGCGCGTTTTGGTGGTCGAAGATGGCCCAACCCTTACCCACGGCGAGATGAAGATCGGTGCTGGTGTGGTGGCTGCCCGTAAATATGGTGCTGCCGAAGAGGTGGACCCAAGGCCTTACACCGTAGGCCGCCTGACGGAAACATTCAACATCTATCCGGGCATCGGCAAACTCCTCCCGGCCATGGGCTACGGTGAAGAACAACTGCGCGATCTGGAAAAGACTATCAACAACACCGATTGCGATAGCGTGATCATCGGGACACCCATCGATTTGAACAGGATCATCAAGATCAACAAACCGACTACCCGCGTCTATTATGACCTGCAGGAAATCGGCGATCCCACCCTGGAAACAGTTCTCGACGAATTCATTGCCCGTCGCCTTAAAAAGTAAATCCAGAGAAAACCGGTAAAAATGGTCTTTAGTAGCAGTGTCTTCTTAATCCTGTTTTTGCCGGTTTTCTTTCTCCTTTATTACCTCTGCCCGCAAAAGTACCGCAACTGGGTCGCCCTGATCGGAAGCATCCTCTTTTATAGCTGGGGCGCACCTAAGTTTATCTTTGTCATCCTGGGCACCACCTTTGTCGATTTTCATCTGGTCAGGTGGATGGCCGCCACAAAAAAGCAGCTCCACCGCAGGCTGATGCTGGCCCTGTCAGTCTCCATCAACCTCGGCCTGCTGATCTATTTTAAATACTCCGGGTTCCTCATCGATAACCTGAACAGCTTTTTGCACCTGTTTGGGATTGATGCCGTACACTGGACTAAGCTGGTGATGCCTATCGGCATCTCCTTCTATACCTTCGAAACAATCACCTACGTGGTCGATGTGTATCGAAGAATTCATGACCCGCTGAAGAAATTTTGGGATTATCAGCTTTATATCATCTTGTTTCCCAAGCTGATAGCCGGGCCAATTATCCGCTACCACGAGATTGCCGACCAGATCACGGATCGCAGTGCAAATGAGACCATGGATAACCGGATTATCGGGTTTTACCGGTTTATTCTGGGCTTATCAAAGAAGGTGCTCATTGCCAACGTTCTCGGTGAACAGGTCGATTATATCTTCTCCCTCAATGCCGGAGATGTGTCCACCCCAATGGCCTGGATTGGAATCATCGCCTATTCGTTCCAGATTTACTACGACTTTTCGGGCTATTCCGATATGGCCCTCGGGCTGGGCCGGATGATGGGGTTCCGGTTCGTGGAGAATTTTAATAACCCCTATATCTCAATGACTATCACAGAGTTCTGGCGACGTTGGCACATCACCTTGGGCCGATGGATGAAGAACTACCTGTATATCCCGCTCGGTGGAAACCGGGTGAAAAGTCGCGCCCGCCTCTTCTTCAACCTTTGGCTGGTCTTTCTGTTTTCCGGTTTATGGCATGGGGCTGCCTGGAATTTTGTAGCCTGGGGCGCTTTTCATGGGCTCTTCCTGATTCTCGACCGGCTCTTCCTGATGCGGTTGACCGAGCGCATGGGCAAGATCCCGTCTGTGCTCCTGACCTACCTGATCACGCTGGTGGGCTGGGTGCTCTTCCGGGCCGAGTCACTTCAGGATGCGTTTGACTACCTGGGCCAGATGTTCTCCTGGAACCCCGGCTATGCCGGTTGGCATCTCGACCCGCATTTCTGGGCGATGATGACTGCAGGAACTCTGTTTGCCTTCTTTGGAATGATTAAAGGTGTGGAACAGTGGCAGATGAGAATGATCGACCAGCCTTACCATGGTCGTAAGCTCTGGATTGGCGGTGCCATCGCGCTGGTACTGCTGGTCTATTCACTCTCCTCCATCACCGCCTCAGGGTTCAATCCGTTCATCTATTTTCGATTCTGATAATGGGTAACCGATCTAAAATAGCCTTATTCCTGCTGCTCTGGCTGCTGCTCTGGATGCCCCTCATCCAGATGAAAACCCAGCTGTTTCCAGTCAAAAGACTCGAAAAGGAGCCGGTGCCACCAGAATTCCCGACGTTTACCCTGAAAAGCTGGTTCAATAGTGAGTTCCAGGAAAAGTACAATCCTACGTTTGAACAACATATCGGATTCCGGAATGGATTGATACGCTTCCGTAATCAATTGGAATACAGCTTGTTTCGAAAGGCCAATGCTGCCGGAGTGGTAGTGGGGCGAAACAACTATCTTTATGAAACAGATTATATTCGATCTTACACCGGTCGGGATTATCTGGGCGACTATTTCTGGAAACAGAAATTCGCGCGATTGGAGCAGGTGGCTGATACTCTGGCTAACCTTGGAGTGAGATTGGCTGTTGTGCTGGAACCAGGAAAAGCATCCGTCTATCCGGAATATATCCCTCCGAGATTTTTGAGGTTCAGGGGTGAGAATACCAACTATGCTGCGATTCTGCGAGAGGCTGAGCACCGTTCGGTGCCGTTGCTGGACCTGAACCGTTTCTTTGTTGAGGCGAAGCCAGCATCTCCTTACCCGCTCTTTCCCAAGGGTGGTACTCATTGGTCGACCGGCGGGATGGTCACAGCGGCCGATACCCTGTTGAAATTCATCGACAACCGTTTTGATTTTGAGATGCCTGAGATCGAGGTTATCCAGGTTGAGATGAGTGATTCCCTGCGAGACACCGACGATGATGTGGTGCGGATCATGAACCTGATGTTTGCTCCGAAGCATCCGAAGATGGGTTATCCGGAGTTTCGTCTCGTAGGAGGCGATACCACCCACTTGCCCCGGGTGTTAGCCATATCGGATAGCTACTATTTTAACTTTTTAAATGCCAAGATTCCAGCGCAAGCCTTTGATAATGAGGCTTTCTGGTACTATAATCAGACCATCTATCCCGAAAACTGGTCACAACCCACCGATACCAGCCATATCGATATCCGTCGGGAAGTTGAAAGCATGGATGTGGTGCTGATCATGGTAACCGAGCGGTTTTACCATCGGTTCGACTGGGATTTTGTGGATATTCTGCACAGTTACTATTATCCGGATGCCGAGAAGGAGCATCGGTACGAACGAATGCGAAGGATCTTACACTTTTACAGTTGGTTTGACGACTTGATCAAGCAGGCCGACTATACGGGTAAACGAATTGAGCCGCTTTTGAAGGGACATGCTGATTATCTGATGTGGGAAGATGATCAGGCAGGAAAGATTCCGCACGACGTGGATTATTACCGTTTCAATATCACCAAGGATTCGGTCTGGATGAAACAGATCCGCGAGAAGGCTCAGATTAATGGGATCAGTGTAGAGGAACAGGTGAGGCTTGATGCCCGGTATATACTTGATAATCAGAATCAATAACCGGGTTTGCCCAACAATCTGAACATATTCTTTTTATACAGTTCCACCCCGGGTTGGTCAAAAGGATTGACTCCCAGCAGGTAGCCACTCAAGGCGCAGGCTTTCTCAAAGAAGTAGAGTAATTCGCCAATTCCCTCTTCCCCGTATTTTGTACTGATGATTCTGATCACTGGAACGCCACCTTCGGCATGTGCGAGGATCGTTCCCTGGCTGGCTGCCTGGTTGATGTCAGATACTGTTTTGCCTGTCAAGAAATTAAGTCCGTCGAGGTCTTGGGGATCTGAGGGGACTTCCGGTCCCGGGCCTTCCTCCTGTTCTTCGAGCAGGGTTTCGATCAGCATTCTGGGGCCATCCTGCATATATTGCCCCATGGAGTGCAGGTCGGTGGTATATCCAGCTGCGGCCGGGAAGATTCCCTTGCCATCTTTTCCTTCACTTTCGCCGTAGAGTTGTTTCCACCATTCAGCAACATACTGAAGCTGAGGCAGAAAGCTGCCAAGTACTTCGATCAAAAAGCCTTGCTGGTGAAGTGCATAGCGTGTTGCAGCGTATTGGAAAGCTGGATTTTCATGGAATGGCGCCGTACGGGTTAAATTAGCCATACGATCGGCACCGGTTAACAGGCCTTCAATATTGTAACCTGCCAGGGCGATAGGGATCAGGCCTACCGGGGTGAGGACGCTGAAGCGGCCACCCACATCATCTGGGATGGTATAGGTGAGGTAGCCTGATTTATCCGCCAAGCTCCGAAGGGCTCCCCGCTGGCCGTCGGTAATGGCAATGATGCGTTTGGTGGCTAGCTGGGGACCGACGGCCTCCTCCAGTGCCCGTCTGAGAATCCGGAAGGCGATAGCCGGTTCGGTGGTCGTGCCGGATTTAGAGATCACCACGATGCCCCAGTTCTTGTCTTTGAGATTGGCTATCAGGCTATTAAAATAAGGCCCATGCATGTGATGGCCGGCGAACAGGATTTCCGGACCGGGGCGATTTTGGCCAAAAGGATCGGCCAGACTATCGATCACTGCTCTTGCGCCCAGGTAGGAGCCGCCAATGCCAATGACCACAATGGTATCGAGGCCTTCGCGGAAGCGGCTGGTTTCAAGGGTGAACTTTTTGGCGTCGTTTAGCGATCTGCGGGGCAGGTCGAGCCATCCGAGAAAATCGTTTCCGGCGCTGGTACGGCTCATCAACTGATGTTCGGCCTCCTGTATGGCCGGTTCCAACTGCTCGAGCGTTCCGTCTGGTAGAAAAGGTAGCGCGTGCGAGAGATCGATTGTGAGTGACATATTACTGTTCTTCAGGTTTTTTAGATTGACTTTTTTCGGGTCTCATCTGAGGAAAGAAGAGAACATCCTGGATGGAAGGTGCGTTGGTCAGGATCATCGTGAGCCGGTCGATGCCAATGCCCAGGCCTGAAGTTGGTGGCATGCCATACTCGATGGCGCGGAGGAAATCTTCATCCAGAGCCATGGCTTCCTGGTCGCCCCGTTTGGCCAGGGTAAGCTGTTCTTCAAAGCGTTCGCGCTGGTCGATGGGGTCGTTCAGCTCGGTGTAGGCGTTGCAGATCTCTTTGCCATTGCATATTCCCTCAAAGCGTTCAACAAGGCCGGGGACCGACCGGTGTTTTTTGGCTAGCGGGGACATCTCAATGGGATAATCCATGATGAAGGTGGGCTGGATCAGGTTGGACTCACAGAATTCGCCAAACAGTTCGTCGATCAGCTTGCCTTTGCCCATGGAGGGGTCGGTCTGTACGCCCAGCTTATGGCAGGTGGTGCGTAGCTCCTGCTCATCCATCCGGCTAACATCCACTCCGGCAAATTCTGCAATAGCTCCATACATGGTGTAACGTTTCCACGGACGCTTGAAGTCTATTAGGTTGTTGCCCACCTGTACCTGAGTCGTTCCATGCAGCGCAAGGGTGACTTTCTCAACCATCTCCTCCACCAGGTCCATCATCCAGTAGTAGTCTTTGTACGGAACGTACAGCTCCACCTGGGTGAACTCTGGGTTGTGAAAGCGATCCATCCCCTCGTTCCGAAAATCTTTGGCGAACTCATACACTCCTTCGAAGCCGCCAACAATCAATCGCTTGAGATACAGCTCGTTGGCAATACGAAGGTAGAGGGTCGTGTCGAGTGTATTATGGTAGGTGGTAAATGGCCTAGCGGCGGCACCACCGTGAATAGGTTGGAGAACCGGGGTTTCCACTTCGAGGTATCCGCGGGTGTCGAGGAAATCGCGCATGGTGCTGATGATCCGGGCTCTCTTAACGAACACATCCTTAATGCCAGGGTTCACAATCAGGTCGAGGTACCGTTGGCGGTAGCGCTGCTCGGGATCCGAGAAGGCATCGTAGAGGGTGCCGTCTTTTTCCTTGACGACCGGGAGGGGTTTGACCGATTTCGACAGGAGGGTCAGTTCGTTTACGCTGATGGTTAGTTCTCCCACCTGGGTACGAAATACGGATCCCTTAACGCCGATGATGTCGCCAATATCTAACAGCCTCTTAAAGAAAGTGTTGTAATAATCTTTTGCCTCACCTGGGCAGAGTTGATCGCGGTTGACATAGATCTGGATTCTTCCGGAATGATCCTGAATCTCGGCAAAGGAGGCTTTTCCCATGATCCGGCGGGTCATGATTCGGCCTGCCAAGCTAATCTCCTGGAAATCATCTGGGTTATTATCGAAATGTTGATGAATGGCTTTTGCGGAGGTGGTAACGGGATACGCAGCTGCCGGATAGGGATCAATTCCCATGGCCCGGATCTCGTTGAGAGTTTGTCGTCTAATTTCCTCTTGTTCACTAAGTTCCAACATGGTTTTGCTAATAAAATTTGAGCAAAGATACTTTTAACCCGGCTGATAACAAAAAGGCAAAATTTGCTTACTTTTAAAATCTTCCACCCGACAGTAATTATGGAAAAACTCTGGAAGATATTACCCTCGCCGGACTCTGTTTTTGTTGACAGTCTTGCCGGAGAGCTGGGTATTTCGAAGGTGCTGGCTACTTTGCTGGTGCAGAGGGGTATTAGGGATTTTGAAGATGCCCGTCATTTTTTCCGTCCTCAGCTGGAGGGGTTACATAATCCATTCCTGATGAAGGATATGGCAAAAGCGGTGGAGCGCATCAGGCTGGCCATTGAAAATCAGGAAAATGTCATGATTTATGGCGATTATGATGTAGATGGGACGACCTCTGTTGCCTTGTTATATTCGTTTTTCGGCGAGCACTTTAAAAAGATTTCCTATTACATCCCGGATCGTTATTCGGAGGGGTATGGTATTTCGTTCCAAGGGATCGATACGGCTGTTAATGAGGGTGTTACCTTGGTTATTGCTCTTGATTGCGGGATCAAGGCGCACGACAAGATGGAGTACGCTAACCGCAAGGGTCTTGACTTTATTATTTGTGATCATCATCTTCCGGATAAGGAGTTGCCCAAGGCTTTTGCCATCTTAGATCCCAAGCGGCCCGACTGTGATTATCCGTACAAAGAGTTGTCGGGTTGTGGGGTCGGGTTTAAATTGTTACAGGGTTTTTGCCTGAAGAATGGAATTCCGTTTGCTCAGATTGCCCGTTATCTTGATTTGGTTTGTGTGAGCATCGCGGCCGACTTGGTTCCGATGACGGGGGAGAACCGGATCCTGGCACATCATGGGCTGAAAAAGCTCAACGAGAATCCGGTACCTGGGCTGAAAGCCCTGTTGACGATCAGCAACTGCCAGGAAAAGTGGACCACCGTTTCCGATATTGTCTTTAGGATTGGTCCACGGCTGAATGCTGCTGGCCGCATCTCTAGTGGGGAGAGTGCTGTTGAGCTGCTCACCGCCAAAGGGGAGTGTCAGGCGATGGCTCTGGGTGAGAAGGTGAATTCGTATAATGATTACCGGAAAAATATCGATGTGGAGATCACGGAGACTGCCCGGTCGATGGTGGAGCAGATGGAGCAACAGGGACCACGGAAGACTACCGTGCTCTATCATCCTGATTGGCACAAGGGCGTGGTGGGGATCGTAGCCAGCCGCCTCATCGATTATTACTACCGGCCTACCGTAATCCTGACACGGTCCAGCGGCATGGCCACCGGATCAGCTCGATCGGTGGATAATTATGATCTATATCAGGCAGTTAGCGCCTGCAGCGATCTGCTGGAGAGTTTCGGAGGGCATAAATACGCCGCTGGATTGAGTATGCCCCTCGAAAATGTTGAAGAATTTGCTGCGCGATTCGAGGCTTACGTGGCGAAAACCATTACCGATGAGGAGCTGGTCCCTCAGATCCTCATTGATAGTGAGATCGACCTTGACGATATCACCCCAAAGTTCTTCCGAATCCTGCGGCAGTTCGAACCTTTCGGGCCGGATAACCCAGCCCCCGTATTCCTCTGCCGAAATCTGCGGGACACCGGACGAAGTCGACAGGTGGGGCGCACCTGGGAGCACCTGAAGCTAAGCCTGACATCGGCCCTGGGTGGCCGAGCGGACTTCGAAGGAATCGCTTTCGGGATGGGATCCCACTTTTCTGGGATACATTCGGGCAAACCTTTCGATATCGTTTTTACCGTGGAGGAGAATACCTTCCGGGGTGCAACGAGCATGCAGTTGATGGTTAGAGATATTCGGTTTTCTGAATAAACAGATTATCAAGGTGTTGTCATCCGATCAGCCGAGCTGGCTCTGGTTTTCGGATAATGCTTATTTTTACTGAATCATTCTGGAGTTAATTATTGCGATATTTCGAACAGATCACAATTATTCAATGTTTCATGGGTAAAGTCATAGCCATAGCCAATCAAAAAGGGGGAGTCGGGAAAACCACCACCGCTATCAATCTCGCTGCCAGTCTGGCCGTTCTGGAATACAAAGTGCTGCTGGTGGATGCTGATCCACAGGCTAATGCCACATCAGGAGCCGGTTTCGATGTCCGTACGATCAAAACCAGTATCTACGAGTGTCTGATTGACGAAGCTGATCCGAAGAATATCATTTTGAACACGGAGGTGCCGGGTTTCGACCTATTACCATCCAATATTGATCTGGTGGGTGCTGAAATCGAGATCCTGAATCTCCCCAACCGTGAGAAGCTTATGAGTAGGATGGTGGATCAGGTAAAGGAGCCTTACGATTTTGTCCTGATCGACTGCTCACCATCGTTAGGCCTGCTGACAGTTAACGCCTTGACCGCAGCCAATTCGGTCATTATTCCGGTCCAGTGCGAGTATTTTGCCCTCGAAGGATTGGGTAAGTTGCTGAATACCATTAAGATCATCCAAAACCGACTGAATCCCGAGTTGGAGATTGAGGGGTTTTTGCTGACCATGTATGACTCCCGGCTCCGCCTGTCGAATCAGGTGTACGAGGAGGTGTCGAGGCATTTCCAGTCGATGGTGTTCAATACCATCATCCGGCGGAACATCAAGCTGGGTGAGGCTCCTAGTTACGGGAAACCAGTGGTGATGTACGATGCTAACTCCAAAGGAGCACTCAACCATCTGAATCTGGCCCGGGAGCTGCTGCAGAAGAACGGAATGACCACTATGAGCGATTTTGAAAAGATCATCGATTAAAACGAGTTTATTATCATGACAGTGAAAAAGAGTGTGCTGGGGAGAGGGCTGGGAGCTCTGATTGAAGATGCCAATGTTAAACCGGAAGCTGCTGTAAATGAGATTGCTGTAGAGCTTATCGATACCAATCCGTATCAGCCAAGAACCCATTTCGACCAGGAGAGCCTCGAAGAACTGGCTGCCTCTATCCGGCAAATCGGTATCATCCAGCCTATCACCGTTCGAAAATCAGAAGGTAATCGTTATCAGTTGATTACAGGAGAAAGGCGACTCCGTGCATCCGTTATCGCCGGGATGAAGACCATTCCTGCCTACATCCGCACGGCCGACGACCAGTCGATGCTGGAGTTAGCCCTCGTAGAAAACGTGCAACGTGAGGATCTGGACCCGATCGAAGTGGCAATCTCCTACCAGCGCTTGATCGACGAGTGCCAGGTAACCCAGGAATCAGTCGGCGAACGGGTGGGGAAGAAGCGCTCAACCGTGGCAAACTACCTCCGCCTGCTTAAGCTGCCCCCCGAGATCCAACTCGGCCTTCGAACAGCCCTGCTCTCCATCGGACACGCTAAAACCTTGATCTCTATCGAAGATCAGGATACCCAATTGGCAGTTTATCGTAAAATTATTGATAATAACTTGTCGGTCAGAAAGATCGAAGAGATTGTCCGGAGTATTACCGAGGCTTCGACAGGGAAAAGTAAAAAAAAGGGCGAAGAACCAACGGGTCACCAGCAATTACAGGAACAACTCAATCGTTATTTTCAGGTTAAAGTAAGCTTTGTCCGGAATCCTAATGGAAAGGGAAAGATAGTCCTCGCTTTTAATAACGACGCTGAACTGGAGCAGATCCTCGGGAAACTGGACCAAATTAAACAAAGTTAGAATTTGACCTCGACTGGGAACAGGACGATTATCAGGCTGCTGCTGGCAGTGCTGCCAGTTATTGCTGGCTGCATCGGCGTACCCGCTGGGGCCCAGGATAACCCGGTCGATACCACGCAGTTGGCAACAACCCGACCGCATTCCATCCGTAGAGCTACCATCTTGGCGGCTACCTTGCCCGGAGCCGGACAGGCCTACAACCGTAAGTACTGGAAGATTCCTATTGTGTATGCCGGTTATGCTGGCGGAAGCTTTGCCCTGATCACGAATCAACGAAATTATAAGCAATCTAAAACTGATTATCTGGCCCTCACGGATGATGACCCGGCAACCGTGTACGAGGGTACCCGCTCCAAAGAGATGCTCCTGTCTGATATCGATCGTTTCAGACGGTTTCGTGATATGTCCGTTCTTGGACTGATTGCCTGGCATCTGCTCAGCGTCATCGATGCCAACGTAGATGCCCATTTTTTTTATTGGGATATCGATGAGGACCTTAGCCTGAACCTCACGCCCGGATGTGGGATGACCAAGGGGTTTGGATCGTTTGTTGGACTGAATTTGACATTTAAAATCAATTAGTTACGCATGTTGAGAAGTAAAAAATACTTGGTAGCCGCCCTGATACTAGTGCTCCTGACAACCTTATCGATAACGGTGAACGCTCAGGAGAAGAACCCTGTGGTGCACCCGGATACAGCCTGGGTGCTGTCCGAGCAGGAATCCCTACTTTATGTGGAATTGCTCGATAGCCTCTACCTGGCCTGGCAAAACGGACGCCTGCCGATTGAACCCTATACTGATTCTGTCGAGGCTGCCGGCCCGATTGATCGGGTGACTGATACTCCAGATTCGATATTCGTTCAGCGACTCCGCTCCTTACCTTCCGGGATTGAGTTAACGTTTAATAAACAGGTTAGAAGCTATCTCGACCTTTATACCAAAAATCGGAAGAATCAGGTGGGGATCTTGTTGGGATTGGCCGACTATTATTTTCCGATGATTGAGGCAGAGTTGGATAAGCGTGATTTGCCACTGGAGCTCAAATACTTGCCCATCATTGAATCAGCCCTCAATCCATTTGCCCGATCCAGAGCCGGAGCGGTTGGTATGTGGCAGTTTATGCTCGGTACCGCCCGACTGTATAAGCTGAACGTGAATACCTTCATTGACGAACGAATGGATCCGGTCAGGTCAACCCAGGTGGCCTGCGATTTTCTGAAGGAGTTATACCAGATTTATGGCGACTGGCATCTGGTGATTGCAGCGTATAACTGCGGGCCGGGTAATGTGCGTAAAGCCATCCAACGAGCAGGCGGTAAAAGCAACTATTGGGATATCTATTACTATCTGCCTCGCGAAACCCGCGGGTTTGTCCCGAAATTTATCGCTGCTACCTATATCATGAATTTTCATGAACTCCATGGGTTTCATGCGCTGAAGCCCGAGATAACCATCGATACCGATACGGTGATGGTGGCAGAGGAGCTTCATTTAGCGCAAGTATCTGATTATCTTGATATTGACATGAGTGTACTGGAGAAACTTAATCCCAAGTATCGCAGGAAAATCTTGCCGGGAGCTGGCGGCCCCTATGATTTACGGCTACCAGTTGATCGTGTGAATCAGTTTATTGCCTATCAGGATTCGATCATTGTACATAAAAATGATATCTATCTGGCTAAAAATAATATAGACAAGGAGCCAGCACCCAGAAACCGGCGATCAACCCCTCCATCGCCTGATGATGTAGCCTTGAATTATACTGTGAAGTCCGGTGATAATCTGGGATTTATCTCTTCGTGGTATGGCGTCAGCGTTTCTGCATTGAAAGACTGGAATGGCCTATATGGCAATGTGATCCGGTCGGGCCAAAAGCTGACTGTGTACGTGAATAAATCCAAAGCCGATGAGCTTCGCAGGATCAACGACCTGTCGTTTGAAGACAAGCAGGCACGTATTGGAAAACCCGCGACAGTCGTTACGGCGGATGCCACACCAGGGCCGTCGCCTGCGGATAATCAATTTGTGCTTTATACCGTCAAGAGAGGTGATAATTTGTGGGACATAGCCCGTTTGTATCCAGGTATCTCCAATGAAGACATCAAGCGACTTAACAACATGACCAGCAATAATTTAAAGCCAGGTCAAATCCTAAAGATCAAACGTAGGGAAGGTTAACGCCAAATCCCCTATCTTTATATCAACTATACCATTGTCTTCATGGATCATTCAAAATTGCAAACCGTTTGGAATATGCTTGACTTGCGGTACACGTCACATCCTTGGCATGGGATTCCCATGGGGGAAGATGCTCCGGATGAGGTGAACGTTTACGTTGAGGTGGTTCCGACTGATACGGTCAAGTATGAACTGGATAAAGAGACTGGTTATCTGAAGGTTGACCGGCCTCAGAAGTTTTCAAACTATCTGCCTGCCCTGTATGGATTCATCCCACAGACCTACTGTTGGGAGCGGGTGGCCGATTTGTGCCGGAGCAAAACGGGGAGGAATGATATCATCGGGGATGGTGATCCTCTGGATATCTGTGTATTGACGGAGCGGAATATCTCTCATGGGAACCTGATCGTTAAGGCGATCCCGATTGGCGGATTTCGGATGATCGACAATGGCGAGGCGGACGACAAGATCCTGGCAATATTGAAGAATGACGAGGTGTACCAGCATTGGCGCGATGTCGAGCTGGTGCCGGAGACGCTGATTTCGCGATTGAAGCACTATTTTCTCACGTATAAAGACATGCCTGGCCTATCCCGCCGTCGCTGCGAGATCACCCATATTTACGGTCGAGAGGAGGCTCATGGCCTAATTCGCAGGAGTATTGACGATTATCAGGAGAAGTACGGCAATGTGCCATCGAGGCTGAACAGGGCGTTTTTGGATATGTTGGAGGAGGAGAAGTAGGGGGAGGTTGTGAGGTGTGAGGTGTGAGGTGTGAGGTGTTAGTTAGGAGGGTTATTATGGAGTCAATTAGAGAGATTTTCAGGATTGGTCAGGGGCCGTCGAGTAGTCATACGATGGGCCCAAAGAAGGCTGTTACGCTTTTTCAGGCGAATCATCCGGAGGCTGCTCGTTTCAGGGTAACCTTGTATGGCAGCTTGGCTGCTACGGGTCGGGGGCATCTGACGGATCAGGTGATCTATTCGGTTTTAGGGGCCGACCGGGTGGATTTGGTTTGGCAGCCGGGGGTTTTTTTGCCCCAGCATCCAAATGGCATGAAGATCGAGGCGTTAGATGTTGATGGCCAGTCGGTTGCAGAGCAGACGGTGTTCAGCATTGGGGGAGGTAAGATCACGGATTTTACGACAGACGAAGCAAGCCTGAATCTCTATGAGTATTCCATGATGGATGACATTCTTCGTTGGACGCAGCAGACGGGTCGATCGTTTTGGGAGTATGTGGAGTTATCGGAG
>Ga0265294_10006212_pt1 | contig 14391 bp, 11 predicted proteins | sample MunlanPumphouse3_FD_192504 | JGI IMG/M metagenome (GOLD analysis project Ga0265294, IMG submission 192504) | Groundwater microbial communities from a municipal landfill in Southern Ontario, Canada - Pumphouse #3 | ecosystem: Environmental > Aquatic > Deep subsurface > Groundwater | place... | reverse complement strand
ATCGTTCCATTTGAACCGCAAATTAAGAGCTTATCAACTAATAATTTGACTTTTTTCGCTCAATATGCTATATTGCCTACACATAACTTATGTGAGGTAAAATATGGCACAAGCGAGACTAAAAACTTGGGAAATCACCGATGAATTCTGGAACAAGGTCGAACCATGCATTCCGGGCAATGTGCGCCCTCTGGGGGCAAGCTATCGCCGCAAACCAGGTGGCGGCAGGAAGCCACGCTACGATAATAGACTTTATTTTTCGGCTATTGTCTATGTGCTTCGTACGGGGATTATTTGGAACGCTCTGCCGCGACGCGAGTTTGAGAATATCACATCTCAAGCGGTACACAAAAAATTCATGCAATGGTCTCGGACGGGATTTTTCCAAAAACTCTGGCGCGCTGGGCTCATGGAGTATGATGAAATGGAGGGCATTGCCTGGGAGTGGCAATCCGCCGATGGCTCACTGGGAAAAGCGCCCTTGGCGCAGGAATTGGTTGGGGCAAATCCCACAGACCGCGGCAAGCAGGGAACCAAAAAAAAATCTACTCGTAGACGCGCATGGAATCCCGTTATCTCTCGTCGTAACCGGAGCCAACAAGCACGATGCGGTTATCCTTGACGAGCTCCTCGGCAAACGTATGAAGCCGCTGGACTTTGAGTATTACGAAAGTATTACCCAAAATCTTTGCCTTGATGCGGGATATGTGGGGAAAGCCGAAGTCGCCTTAAGGCACGGCATGGTTCCACACATTCGGCCTCGGGGAGAAGAAAAGAAAGCGATTGAATTGCAAGGATTTCGCCCCAAACGGTGGATTGTCGAGGTTGCACACTCGTGGTTTAATCGCTTCAGGAAAATTCATGTCCGCTACGAGAAAACGGCCTGCGCATACAACGGGTTGCTTTATTTGGCGGCTGCGATGATTACCATGAATAAAGTAATGGCAATCTATCCCAAATTATAAAATTATTAGTTGATAAGCTCTAAATCTAAAAAAACTGATTATTTATTAACCCGATTAGCATTACTTTTTCAATACCCTCCATTTTTAACCGTCAATTTAATTCGCGACCATATTTTAATCGGAACATCTTCCGACGAAATCTTCATATGCTGCCGCCACCGCGTCATCAACGCTGATCTTGCCCTGCAACAGCCGCTCGTAGTAAGGATGTAAAACAACTTTGTTTAAAAGCTGACCGATCAAATCCGGCAACAGGCATCGCGTCTGCCCAACCAGATCATCAATCGCAGATGGATCGAACGAGGTCATTGTGTCAAGCGCTGCTCTTCTCACCGGAGCGATTCCAAGTCCGGCCAGATCGCGTTGAACCGGGTTTGAAAGCATGAAATGCAGAAAATCCTCCGCTGTTCCAATGTCGCGGCACTCAGTACCGATAGCCATATTAATTTCACTGCAATAAATCTTGTATCCTTCCGGCGGCATCACCGGCGACATCTCATATCTTATCGGTTTTTCGGCCAGAAACATTTTCAGCAGCGTATAGGTTGCGCCGATGAAGAAACATTTTTCAGAGATAAAAGGGTTAAGTCCGTTACGATATTCTATCGGTAGCTTCGGGGAGATTGCCAATCCCCGCGCACGCCGTCCGGCCGCTATTGCCACCCGCTCAATTTTCTTTCTGAAGTAATCCTTTATTGATTCCGGGTCCCGGTTATCCGGAACTCCGATATCCGTCATAATAGTAGCATAATTTGAGCTGAGGAAATATTCCTCTCCAAGATTTACAGTTGCTTCCCGTAAAATATCATTAATTTCACCGTTGCGGAAGCGTTTCGACAAATCAGTAAGCCCGCAATTGGTTGCCATTGCGCTGTTCCAGGCACTGACCGGAAAAGCAATGCCGATGATAGCCGTTTTATCTGCATATCCGGAATTGTTTCCGCAGAATTCGTGAATTCGAAAAACACTTTTGTTCATATAATCCCGGAGATAATTGGAAAACGGCAAGGTTTTGATGTCACCGATCCATTGCCATCCGGGTGGCATGAGATAAATATCGAAGTTCTGATGTTCACGATACCAGGGGAAAAAACCGCCGCCATTAAAATCCGCGGCAGTAATCCATTCTATTTCGATTTTCGTCTGGTTCTTGCGGTTGTAAGCTTCTACTGTACGCTGCCAGAACTTAACCTGTTCCGGCAGATTTTCATAGATAACCAGTGACAACTTGTTCTGTCCAAAGCTATGAACCGGTAAATTATCCAGCAAAAACGACTTGAGTAATGGAGATGGAACCGCTTTGTCATCGACAACCTTGCAGATAACTGTTCCTCTAGCGCTGCGTTGCAGTTGTCCATCTTCAACAAAGAAAGACAACGCCTTACGCAGAGTACGCCGATTAACCTTTAAAAACGACGCCAATTCCCGTTCAGATGGCAGAATCACGCCCGACTCACTATCGCAGATATAACGCTCAAGCATATCGCGGATCTGTTGATACAGCGGTCTTTCACCGTTCAAGGTTTCCGCATCGAAATATTTTTTTAATTCATTCATCTATGTGGCTCTCCACCAAATTCACCAAGTGCACCAGGTATACCACTGGAGCCATGTATAATTATATCCCTATTCCTAAAAAAAGTCAATACCAACAATTAAATTTCTTAATTTTAAAAGGATTTGACGCAATAAGCCGTCAAAAACGCCATTACCACGGCAACGTGCACCGCGGTGTACACCACTATCCCAAGCGGCAAACATGCAGCGTAACCAGTTGAACGGGAACCTTATCCGTATTCAGTTTGGCGAAATCATTAATCTTTGACTGAACTTCCTGCTCCCAAATCTTGAATTTTTTCATATGAGCTAATTGAATTATACAGTGCCTATGTTATATTTGTAAAACATTTATTTGGGACATCAATCAACAATTTTCATCATTCATGGATGTATCAGGAGAAATTTTTTAATGTTTAGAAAAATTTGGTATCCGGAAATGATTCAACACCATATTCTTTCCAAACATGGCAAAGAACCGTTGAATTCATACTACTACGCCAACGCTTACCCGGACGTTTATGCCGCCGCAGAACGTACTTTCGGCTCATGGGGCAAAGCCATTGAAGCGGCAGGACTTAACTACAACGATATAAAAAAATACCAACGCTGGAGCAAACAGAAAGTTGTCGACGAGATCCGGCGGCTTTATGAAGCGGGCGAACCGGTATCCTCAAAAAATGCGCAGGATAAGTTTAAAAGTCTTTATATGGCTTCTATCAAGCGTTTCGGGAACTGGGGAACCGCTGTTCAGCGTGCCGGCATCAATTATGAATCGGTTCGACTGCGCCGCTGCATGAGCAAAGAGGAAATTAAAAAGGAAGTACTGGAACTTTATCGTAAAGGTGAAGATCTCGCTTACCCCAATATGCGCGAAAAACATCAATACCTGCTGGCCGCGGCAATGAAAAAACTCGGCAACGGCAGTTGGGCTGCCGCCCGGCGTCACTGCGGAATATTAACAAATTTCCGTCTTAATGCACAACAAAAACGTATTTTAAACAATAACCAACCACAAAAGAGCAATAGTAAATGACCAACAAAGCCAAAAGTGAATTATATAAGAATGCCGGTGTTGACATTGATCTCGCCACTAGTCTGCTGAAAAGTGTCAAAGCCAAACTGTCAGCATCCAGACGACCGGAGATGCTGGCGCCAATCGGAGGATTCGGCGGTCTGTTTCAAATAGATTTGCAGAAATATAAGAACCCGGTACTGGTCTCCAGCATCGACGGTGTCGGCACCAAACTGATGGTTGCCGCAATGCTTGAGAAATACGACACCATCGGTTACGATATCGTCAATCACTGTGTCAACGACATTTCAGTTCAGGGTGCGGAACCAGTTTATTTTCTCGACTACATCGGAATTGGCAAACTGCGTAGCCCGCTTTATGAACAGGTTTTAGGTGGAATTGCCGATGCCTGCGCCGCTGTCGGCTGTGCAGTGCTCGGCGGTGAGACCGCGGAAATGCCCGGCATGTACGGCAATGAGTTCGATCTGGTGGGAGTCATCACCGGCATTGTCGAAAAAGACCGGATCATTACCGGCGAAAAGATTGCCCCGGGACATGTCGCGATCGGACTTGCCTCCAATGGACCACACACTAACGGATTTAGCCTGGCCCGAAAAGTGTTATTTGAACAATGCGGATACAGCGCCCGCACGGTACTGGAAGAACTTGGCGGTGAAAGTGTCGGGGAAGCACTATTGAAGCCCCACATTTGTTATTGGCCGGCAATCCGTCAAGCCATGGACGAAGGACTGCGTTTGGACGGAATCGCCCACATTACCGGGGGAGGACTCTACGACAATACGCCGCGAATCCTGCCGCCGGAAGTTAATGTAATATTTGATAAAAACGCACTCGCAATCCCGCCGATTTTCAAAGTAATTATCGAAAAAGGCAATATTGATCTCGTTGAAGCATACCGCGTATTCAACATGGGGGTCGGCATGGTTTGGTTCCTGCCGCCCGCGGACGTAGATGCCGCACTGAAGATTTGCCGGGCCCACGGTTATACCACCGAAATTTGCGGTGAAGTCACTCCTGGCGACGGTTCTGTCGAAATAAAATAAGCAAAAACTATGAGGGATATGTTGAAAATCCAAACCGGACGTTTTAAATCATTTTTGCAGTCCGTAACTGGAACCAAAAAAATTGATACCGTTTCTTTTTTGGACAACCTCACGCCTGAATCTGAACAGGCTGGCCTGACTATTCTGGGCAACGCGGTTTGGGCAGATGGTAATGAAAACAGCGAAGCCGTCGAAAAATTAGCAAAAATGCTTTCTTCGCGTCTGCCCGCATCAGATATCAACTCTCTGATTGAAATGAGCCGGAACCTTTCTGCCGCTCAAATAGCGGCCACTGCCGACAAACTGAAAAATAATTCCGTAGAAACCCATATCCAATTACTGACCGCAGTCATGGTTATTAATTTGTCTTCGGAAAGCGAAGGCTTTAGCGAGCTTAAGCAGCAATATTTCAGAAAGCTCGCGGAGAAATTTGATATTCCTGCCGAAAATGTCGCGGGGATTGAAAAAAATGTCCTTGAACGTTCACACAAAAAACAACGGCTGATCAAGTCCGGCGCCGGCATTATCGCGGCACTTTTTGTACTGTTGTTGTTTATTCTCGCGGCAACCTGGTTGCAGTCATTATTGTTCGGTCTGGTTCTGGCATATATTTTTCTGCCGCTGGAGAAATGGTATGAGAAGCTCCTCGACAAAGGCGGAGCGCTATATTTTATTTCGCGTTTTATGGAAAATATCGGTTCTTCATTCAACAAAATCACAACCAAACCAGAGTTGAGTGAGGTCGAACTAAAAAATAAAGAACGCGGAAAACTTACCGCGCGCGCCACTACCGCCACCCTGATGACAGTAGCATTTCTGGGCTTTGTCATTCTGATTATACTTACTACAGTTTCGGTGAAATACGTTTCCGGCGGATTAAAATCTGCTTACAGCCGTTCACGAGACTATGTGCAGAATCATGAAGTAACAGTACAATCTGAATTGACAAACGGTGAAGTTAAAGATATACCGGTTAACAGCACTACTGAAGCCACAGAAAAAGACCTCAAAATCAATGCCCCTATTTCCATTCCGGAAAACGTCCCTTTTCACGATGATATACAATATTGGCTGGAAAAACTGGAAGCGCAAAAACCGCATTTTGAAAATTTACCGCTGATTAGAGGTGCCATTGATTATCTTTCACAAGCACTGCAGAACGAGAATATCCGCCGTGATATGCTGAATATGATTTTCAAGAAAACCGGCGGCGTCATCTCCGTCACTACCGGAATTATCAGCTGGATTGTCGTATTCCTGCTCAATCTGCTATTAACTTTTTTCTTTTTCTCTCTTCTCTTGCGCAAAATGGCCGATGGGGTAAATAATACCGGCAATACCGCAGAACAGCAGAGCGGGTATATCGTTAAATCTATAATCTACAGCGAATGGATGCCGGAAGTGCATGAAGACTCTATTCAGGATGCGCAGCGTATCATCACCGAAGTAATCAATAAATTAAAGGCGTGGGCTCGCGGTTATATTACGCTGGTAATGATTGATTCTACGGTGTATACAACATCTTTTGTGCTAATCGGCGTTCCATACGCGGTTGTATTGGGTATAATTGCCGGAATGGGCGTACTATTGCCTTATATCGGGCCAATTGCCAGTGCCTCGCTGACCATTCTGGTTTGTCTGGCTGCCGGTGACGCATCCATGTTGCAAATTGTTGCGGTCGCCTGCGTTTATCTGATTTACAACGGAATTATCGAACAATTTTTTCTTTATCCGTCAGTAATCGGCGACAGACTCGGGTTAACCACGTTTGAAACTATTATCGTGGTTTTGCTGGGCGCACTGTTTGGGGGAATTCCGGGAATGATTTTTTCGCTCCCGGCTACTTCAGTTATGAAATATCTGATTCAGCAGATATATGGCTGGTGGCGTTCAAATCCATATTCATGAGGATTAGACCACCCAAAAAACAGTTACCACATTATCCTAAAAAAGCAGCCGAAGCGTTGGACTGCTTTTTCAGGTTTAATATTTTTTACAAATCCGTTCAGATGTCAAAGTATATCTTTAAACCTATTATTCCCGACCGCTCCAGCAATAAGTACAAAGCTGTTCTTCAGGCAAGCCTATAGCTTCTATCATATTTTCCAAGGTTTGATAACGGAGTGAATCAAGATTCAGTTCACGCCGGATTTCCTCCACCATCGCTTGATGCTTTGAAGTGCCGGCGTCGACATATTCAGCGATATTAATATCAGGGTTATCACCTTCCAGTTTACGGATCGCACGCCGTGCCGCCAAATCCATTTCAGATTTGGAACGACTGAAATTCAGATACTTACAACTGAACAACAATGGCGGACATGCCGACCGGACATGGACTTCTTTCACTCCGACTTTGCGGAGCCGTTCAGCAGTGCCTCTCATTTGAGTGCCACGAACTACTGAATCGTCACAAAACAGCAGTTTTTTCCCTTTAACCTGTTCAATAACTGGAATCAATTTCATGCGTGACACAATATCGCGCGCCGATTGATTCTGCGGCATAAAACTGCGCGCCCAGGTTGGAGTATATTTGACAAAAGCACGGCGATAGCATATGCCTGATGCGTTGGCAAATCCCAGCGCATGCCCGACTCCCGAGTCAGGAATCCCGCATACCGAATCAACTTCTTTGGTTTCACCGCGTGCCAAGAGTTCACCGTTTTTATAACGTACGGTTTCAGTATTTTTCCCCTCAAAATTGGAGGATGGATACCCGAAATACACCCAGAAAAAAGCACAAGTGCGGCAAATCGAACCCGGTGCCTTTTTCTGAATAATCTGGTCTGCGGTAATAAAGCATATCTCTCCCGGTCCTAACCGGTATTTCTCATCGTAATCAAGGTTCGGGAAAGCCGAAGTCTCCATCGTCACGGCATGTGCGCCGTCTTTATTTCCGATGTACAGCGGTGTCCTTCCGTATCGATCACGAGCGGCATAAATACCATGGTCCGCCATCACCAACATCGAGCAGGAACCCTCGATTTTCTCTTGGGCATAGGCAATTCCTTCAACAATGGAACTCTTGCGATTGATAAGCGATGCCACCAATTCAGTAGGATTGATTTCTCCGTAATTCATTTCGGAAAACTGCGCAATGCCGCGACGGAAACTCTCTTGAATCAGTTCCTGTGAATTTGTAATTCGCCCCACCGTGACAATCGTAAAGGTACCGAGATGAGAAGTTATTATTAACGGCTGATCCTCGTAGTCGCTGATAATACCGATTCCGATATGACCCTTGAAACTGTCCAGGTCACAGTCAAATTTGGAACGAAATTGCGCATTGGTTATGTCGTGAATTACCCTGAATGTTCGGAGAGAATCCTCCATTACCGCCATTCCTCCACGACGTGTGCCGAGATGAGAATGATAATCAGTGCCGTAAAAAAGATCGCATACACAGTCGGATTTAGACACCACACCAAAAAAACCGCCCATAATAGTATATCCTCAAGACAAGTGAATTAATAAAAAACGAATTATGTACAATACCACGATTTTGACTGATTGAAAGCATGCTGCTATTTGAAAAAACCGCCATCAACGATAGATTACGATGTTACTAGAAACCGAACCGGAGATTTTATTATGGCCAAGCTTGACCGTCCAGACTGGGATAATTATTTTATGGCAATCGCCCATGTGGTTGCAACAAGGAGCAATTGCAGCCGTCGCCAGGTCGCTGCTGTAATCGTCAAAGACACCAGAATCATTTCAACCGGATACAACGGAACACCGCGCGGTATAAAAAACTGCGACGAAGGAGGCTGTCCGCGCTGTTCAGACCAAACCATCAAATCTGGCGATGCACTCCATGAATGTTTTTGCAGTCATGCCGAAGAAAATTCGATTGTTCAAGCTGCTTACCACGGTATCGCCGTCAAAGATTCTACTTTATACACGACCTTCAGCCCTTGTCTCCAATGTGCCAAGATGATCATCAACGCCGGGATTGCTGAAGTTGTTTATCATCGCAAATACTCAATCGCAGACAGCGCGCTGCTTCTGTTGCGCGAAGCCGGCGTCTGCGTTCGAGCGCTGATTACACCTGAAGAAAAAAAGGAACTGGGAATTGACTGAACTCAACCGCTGTCCGACTGATCCGGCAGCTAAAATAATGACGATCGAACAGGCGCTGGAATGGCGCCTTGCTATACGAAAACAAGGTAAACGGCTGGTCGTTACCAACGGTTGTTTTGACATTCTCCACCGTGGTCACGCGCAATATCTTCACGAAAGCCGTTGTGTTGGCGATGCGCAATTGGTTTTAATCAATTCAGACCGTTCGATTAAAGAACTCAAGGGGCCGACCAGACCGATAATTGACGAATACAACCGCGCTTATATGCTGGGAGCACTTTCTTCAGTTGATGCGGTTGTGATTTTTGACGATCAGATCTGTGCGCCGGAACTTAAAGCGATCTCACCGGATATCTACGTTAAAGGCGGCGACTATTACATCGAAAAACTTAATTCGACAGAACGGGCAGTGCTACTTGAATGCCAGGTTGAATTTCATTTCATCCCATTTATCGAAAATTTTTCTTCATCCAATATTGTCGAAAGAATCAAGACCGCCCGTTAATCTCAGTCATATTCGACCAGATAATTTTCGCCGTGAAGAAAATACCTTGAGAATGGTGGCAGCACTTTGAATTGCTTATCAGAATCAACAAACATCGCCACATGCTGACCTTTAGGTTTGTTTTTTATAAATTCGACAAACCCTTCTTCACTGAGCAAACGGTTTTCAGCATCGGGTTTTTCAAGTCCGTAAGTCAATTCTCCCCCGCGACGGTACACATAAATATCATTTCTCTTCAAATACCATGCCAGTGATGTAACATGATTTTTATAAGACACAATGACCGTATCAGGTTTAATCCGGTCGGCAATCTCTTTTATAAACCGGGCCGGAACCTTATCATCAATCACCAGATTGGGCACGATAAAGTGCCATGCCAAAAATACCGGCAAGACACTCAACCCGAACCTAACCAGGCGATAGACAGAAGCGATATCCCGACGTAAACTGCTCAGCATCCCGAGGACAAATGCCAATATTGCCACCGTGACGATAATCAACTTGCCAATTTCACCTCGATCATATAACGCAAAATTGGTTATATCCAAAAAATAAAGTGTTTGTATAACCGCCAGACCAATCAACATAATAGCGGATGCCCCGACAAGAACATAGACAGTTTTTCGAAAAAACATCCCGGGTCCACCTACTTTTAAATATTCGCGAAGACCAGCCCCGATCAAAATCGCGACCGCAGGAAAACAGGGTAGAATATAAGGACCAAGCTTGCCGCTTGAGCAGGACATCAAGAGAAAAGGGAAAACCAGCCAGCACGCGGAATAACGCATCAGGGATTGTTCGAATAAGACTTTAAGTTTGCCTCGAAATCCTGCCACCATTCCCGGTAGCAAAAACACCCAGGGCAACGTTCCGCCAAGCAGTATCGGAATAAAAAACCAGAACGGCTGGGGATGCTGTGATTTGACTTTTGCAGTAAAACGCTGAAAATGCTCTACCAGCACAAAATAATGCCAAAAATCATCATCTCTCAAATGCACCAGATAAGACCAGGGCGCAATTACAATGATTACCATAATCAGCGGAATCCACGGCAGAATATAAATATCACGGTACCGTTTTTCCCAAATCAGCCACGGCACGATGGTTACGGCAGGTATAACAAACGCCAGAAAGCCCTTGGTCAGAAATGCACATCCGCATGCCACGCCAGCCAAGAGCAGATACAGAAAACGTGCTTTTGAACCGACAGCAACTGCGGCGCAATAAAAGAATACCAGCGTGGCTGTCACCCATGCAGAAAATATCGCATCCAAAACTGAAAATGTACCGACAAAATAGATCAGGCCGCAACTCAAAAATATACCGGTTACCGCAAGTGCGAAATTTTTCTCATCGGAACCTCGCCTGACCAACATGAATAACAGCAACGCGGAAAAACCGCTGGCGATGGCCGACGATATACGCACCGCAAAATTGTTTTGTCCGAATATCAGTTGCGCAATCGCATTAAGCCAGTGTCCCATTATCGGTTTTTCAAAATACCGCAAACCATTAATCCGAGGAACAACCCAATCGCCGCTGACGACAATTTCACGGGCGATCTCACCGTAGCGAACTTCATCCGGTTCGAACAGTGGCCGCGAACCTAGCGGCAAAATATAAAGTAAAAGATACAAGCCAATCAACCATAAACCGATTTTTTTCACAATATTCTCCTTGGATTATTCCGGTAAAATAACTTGTCAAAATTTCATTTCAAGAAAAAAAATTATAAACATGAACTCTGCTTTCTGATTTTGAAATTTCGAAAAACCTTGCTATTTGTACTTTTTGGCAAAACCGATATCATAAAACCAAAAAGTTTACAAGGAGGGAAGCTATGTTAAAAGTAAAATTCTGTACTGTCGCTATTTTCTTAGTTACACTGCTTGCAGACGCTCAGTCCGCACGCGCTTTTCAGCAGGAAATTGCCGATACCGCTGAAAAATGCATTCCTGCCGTAGTCGTAATCCGCACCGGAAGAACTATCAACACCTGGCGACGTGGTCCGATCAATTCATACGATGATTTGTACAATTATTTTTACGGACGTCAAAGCGCGCAAAAAGAGCTGGTACAGACCGGACAAGGTTCCGGTTTTTTTACTGATGACCGCGGACATATTCTGACCAACTATCATATCGTCAAAGACCAGGATCATTTCCGCATCACGTTACATGACGGCCGCGAATTCGATGCCAAGCTGGTCGGTGAGGATGCCCTGTCTGACCTCGCCGTTCTGAAAATCGATTCTGAAGAAAAATTCCCATATCTGAAATTTGCCGATTCAGAAAAAGTCCGCTCGGGCTACTGGGCTATCGCCATCGGCGCGCCATTCAGCCTGTCGCACACGGTAACTATCGGCATTGTCAGCCACAGCCGGCGCACCGTCGGAATGAACCCGCATGAAAACTTCATTCAGACCGACGCCTCCATCAATCCCGGCAACAGCGGCGGACCGTTGCTCAATATCGACGGCGAAGTCATTGGCGTCAATGACTTCATTTTGACTCCACAGGGCGGCAATATCGGCTTGAGTTTTGCCATCACCGGTAATCTGGCTAAACGGATTAACGACGATCTGATTAAAGATGGCAAAGTCGAACGTTCCTGGATTGGCATCGCTATGGCGCCGCTTAGCGCCAAGGTAAAAAAAGATCTCAATATCACACACGGCATCGTGGTAACTGAATTGTATCATGATTCTCCGGCACAGCGCGGCGGACTGGAACCCGGTGATATCATTCTTGAAATAGATGGCATCAAAACCGGACACGTCAATGAGGTCAGGCTTGGAGTTCTGTCACGTCGTCCGGGCGATAAGATTAAATTGAAAGTACGACGGAAAAATCAGGAAATCGAACTCAATATTATCGCCGGCAAGATTCCAAAATGATCAGCATCAGCACTTGATCTGAGCTATAAATTGGTCAAATTCCGCGGCGGTCACGGTTCGCACCAATGCGTCGGATTCGGCATAAAATTCAGTGATTGGTTCAGGCAGTTTTTCCAGAAACGCTGAAGGTCTCTGAAGTACTTTCGAGCCGCGTAAAACACGTTCACGCGAAAATGTCAGCAACAGCCGACGGCGCGCTCTCGTCAGCGCGACATAAAAAAGACGCATTTCCTCGTCGCACTTGCCGCCGCCTTCTATCATGGAACGTTCATTAGGGAAAATCCCCCGTTCCATTGCCGGCAAAAAAACGAATTGATATTCCAGTCCTTTTGCGGCGTGAATCGTCGAAAGCGTAACCGCATCGCCGTTATCATCTTCTTCAGTACGGTCATTTTCTTCCAGAAGTGCATAGCTTTCCAAATAATCCATCAGGCTCGGAGGTTCTACACTTTTTAATTCAAACTCAACAATTGAACTAAGGAAACTTTCAACGTTTTCCATCCGCTTTTCTGCTTCTTCATAATTTTTATATAATTTCTGGAAACACTTCAGATATCCTGCCTCCTCCAAAAACTTGCGCACTTTCATGCTCAAGCCGCCGGGCTCATTAAAGACCTCGCGGTATTTCCCCAGACAACCGGCCAGCGCTTCAGCCTCACCACGCGCCTTGCCGGTCAAAGATGTCAGAAAGGCATCTTCACCCAATAAAACACTGAAGGGCAGAAATGACGCGGCTTTAAGCTCCTTGAGGCGGTTAACCGCTTTCTCGCCCAAACCGCGCGGCGGCACACTCAGAATGCGAAGAAAACTCTGATCTTCACGGGGATTGACCAGTAATTTTAAGTAGGCTACCGCATCTTTGATTTCACGGCGTTGGAAAAATTCCTGCCCGCCGACCAGCCGGAACGGAATTCCGGATCTGCGCAATGCGATTTCTATCAGCCTTGAAAGATGGTTGGAACGGTATAAAATCGCAAAATCACTGAATGGTATCCTTTTCCCGTCATGTTCCTGCAACAGATAATTACTGATGAAATCCGCCTCGTCTTCACCGTCTTCACAGGCTGCCACAATCAGTTTTTCGCCTTCGCCATTGGCCGACCACAAATTTTTGGAATGTCTTTCCGTATTGCCGGAAATTACCGCGTTGGCGGCCTGAAGAATGGTATTGGTTGAACGGTAATTCTGTTCAAGTGTGATTTTTCTCGCATTGGGAAAATGTACCGAATCAAATTTCAGAATATTGCCGACATCGGCACCCCGCCACCCGTAAATGCTTTGGTCATCGTCGCCGACCACGCAAAGATTGCAACGCTCGCCGCACAACAGTTTGACAATCTGAAATTGTGCATGGTTGGTATCCTGATATTCATCAACCAGCAAATAATGATACCTTTCACGATACTTTTCCAAAATATCAGGAAAGCGGCAGAACAGCTCATGAGTAAGCAGCAGCATGTCATCGAAATCAAGCATGTTCTGCGTTTCCAGCAACGTCTGATAATGTTCATAAATATAAGCGCAACTTGCTTCATGCGTAGTATCCGCAGTCTTTTTTGCCTGTCGGTAATCGACCAGCCGGTTTTTTTGACTGCTGATATATGCAGCTATGCTGGCAGCCTTAAAATCATCCTTGCCGCTGAATCCCGTTTGCGCAGCAGCCTGCTTAATCAACGACTCCTGATCCTGGATATCGACAATTGTGAACGAAGGCAGATAATTCAGACTTTTGATTTCCTGACGAAGAATACGGACACAGAATGAGTGAAAAGTTCCGACAGTCAGCCGTTTGGCATGTTCTGCACTCACCAGTTCGCCGATGCGCTCTTTCATTTCACGCGCAGCTTTGTTGGTAAAAGTCAGAGCGAGAATTTTTTCCGGGTCAATCCCGTTATCAAGCATCCAGGCTATGCGAAAAGTAATAACCCGGGTCTTGCCAGTTCCCGCTCCCGCCAAAACCAGCAACGGTCCTTCGACCGTAGTTACCGCCTGCTTTTGTTCTTTGTTCAGAACGTTCAGAAGCCCTGCGACATCGGTCATACCGTTTCCACTGCAAGCTGAAATTTGTTTCCCGCGCTGACCGCCGCCGCCGCAGTGACCGGCAGTTCAAATCCGGCAAATACGCCGCCGCGGATAACATGACCGCAAGCTTCCTCCGCGTTTAACGATTTAAAGCCGGGATCGGTATTCTGGTCGGAAATATTATTTTTTTCATAGGTTGAAAGATACCAGACCTGACCCGGAATCAGATTGATTTCGCTGACCAGCAAAGCGTCATGACGAATAATTCCAAGAAAGCCGATTTT
>Ga0265294_10006211_pt1 | contig 14391 bp, 9 predicted proteins | sample MunlanPumphouse3_FD_192504 | JGI IMG/M metagenome (GOLD analysis project Ga0265294, IMG submission 192504) | Groundwater microbial communities from a municipal landfill in Southern Ontario, Canada - Pumphouse #3 | ecosystem: Environmental > Aquatic > Deep subsurface > Groundwater | place... | reverse complement strand
TAACTCGGCCATTTTGTCACAGTTTCGTGCCTGTAACTCGGGGTCGGTATCGGTATCGGTATCGGTATCGAAAAGCGTACGAGGTCGACCCCGATTCCGACCCCGACCCCGACTCCGATGCGTTTGACCGTCGAGTTATCCCATCGTTTTTTCGCACCCGCGGTGCGCGGCGGGCTTGCCTGTAATTTCGATACGTTTGACCTTATAGGTGCCCGTCGTCTTGTCGCGGCGCACGTGTAGTAGTCGCTCTATGAGCGACACGGCTCGCGAATGCCGCTCACAGAGCGGCTACTACACCGATCGGCGAGGCTTGCACGGGCGCGCGTTTCGCAGTGCGCAAAGCGTGTAGTAGTCGCTCTATGAGCGACACATGCAATGCCGCTCACAGAGCGGCTACTACACCGATCGGCGAGGCTTGCACACGGGCGCGCATTTCGCAGTGCGCAGCGCGTGTAGTAGTCGCTCTGCGAGCGACACATGCAATGCCGCTCATAGAGCGGCTACTACACCGATCGGCGAGGCTTGCACACGGTCGCGCGTTTCGCAGTGCGACGCACGTGTAGTAGTCGCTCTGCGAGCGACACATGCAATGCCGCTCATAGAGCGGCTACTACACCGATCGGCGAGGCTTGCACGGGCGCGCATTTCGCAGTGCGCAAAGCGTGTAGTAGTCGCTCTGCGAGCGACACATGCAATGCCGCTCATAGAGCGGCTACTACACCGAACGGCGAGGCTTGCACACGGGCGCGCATTTCGCAGTGCGCAGCGCGTGTAGTAGTCGCTCTGCGAGCGACACATGCAATGCCGCTCATAGAGCGGCTACTACACCGAACGGCGAGGCTTGCACACGGGCGCGCATTTCGCAGTGCGCAACGCGTGTAGTAGTCGCTCTGCGAGCGACACATGCTTTACTCTAACTTGATCACTTCGTCGAGTTACCCCATAGTTTGTCCAAAGGCAGAAGGCCACGGTAAACCGATTTGCGTTACTCTTACTATGCGCGTTGTGCGTAAACAAAATAAGGGGACAGCAAGCTGCCCCCTTGTTTAAGGTTATTTGATATTTATGCGTGGCGCACATTAGGGCTTCAGGTAAACAAGGCTTTTATTAGCGCCGCCCAAGGTTGTGTCAAATGTCTGATTATTATAAATTACAGGCGCCACGGCATATTTAGCGCGGACCGTGAATGTTCCTCCTCCTTTACGCACCAAAACCATGCCTTTGGTGGAAAACGGAGAATCCCACTCTTTATCCCAGCAGGAAGGATCAGTCTTGGAATTACTCAACTCTGAATCTGTCACTTTATCAAACATGTGCGTTTCCGCATTAAAGTTACGTGTTACAAGGATAGGAACAACATCCTCCATCTCATCGCGCACGTTTCCGGCAATGGTCCACATATTATGCTCTTTAACTAAATTTTTACCACGATGAGCGGTTACACCAGCGCCAGCCAGCTTGCCGTAGTCAAAGCCTGCCACATACGGACTATGATTTTCTGTTCCGATGTTCTCATCGTCATACAGCTCTTTAAAGTAGTCAGTACTCGTAGTAAAAGGCTTTTCAGATATATCCGGATTACTAGTGGTTTGGCCACCTGAAGTTGATACATCCTTTTGAGGCCACACATTACCAAGGCCCAGAGGCTCACGCTCAGTGTTGGCACCAGTGATGGCAACGTAAATGTCACGTCCGCGTGTACTAACCGCAGTCATATTGGCCCGCATCACCGCATTTGAAATTGCAGGGAAGAGTGCTGCTGAGAGAATACCAAGAATACCGATAACCACCAGCAACTCAACCAGTGTAAAACCTGTTTTATTTGAAACTGTCATATTATTTATCTCCTTAATTCCTCTTTTATAGAAGAACTGTTACTTAATTTGTAGTATTGTGCCACCAAACGGCGCAAAGGTCAAGTATCGTCAGCTATTATTTTCAACTAAATGTGCGTCCGTAAGCGGTCGCCGGTCTTCAGTTGATAGCCATTCAGAAAATCCCTGCCCCCCATGCGGCGGCTGCCTTCAGGCTGAACAGCGGTTAATTCCAGGCAGCCCTTGCCTGTCACCACCACCGCGCCGTCGTATTTAAGGGTGCAGATAGCGCCTGGCGGCAGGGTTTTGGGGCAATCGGCGCACACAATCGGTTCAACCGCGGTGCTGATCACCTTTAGTCGTCCGGATGAATTATGCTTGGTTGCGTGTTCAGGCAGATAGGTGTACATGCCGGGCCAGGGGTGAAAGGCGCGAACCCGCCGCTCAATCTCGGCCGCGGAGAGCTTCCAGTTGATTAATCCGTCGACCTTTTTGATCTTGCGGGCAAAGGTGGCCTGCGCATGCTCCTGCGGTACGGGGTTCAGCTCATGTTTGCGCATCATGCGCAGTGCCTTGACCATGGTCACACCACCGAGGATCGCCAGTCGCTCCATGTAACTTTCGCCAGTGTCCTCGGAGCTGATTGAGGCACCCTCAGAGAGCAGGATGTCTCCGTCATCCATCCCCGCGGCCATCTGCATGATAGTGACACCTGAGTGCGTTTCGCCAGCCGCGATCGCAGTGTGTACTGGTGATGCCCCGCGATATTTAGGCAGCAGTGAGAAGTGTCCGTTCACACAACCGTACGGTGCCATCTCCAGCAGGCGTTTGCCCAAAAACTGACCATAGGCGACCACCACGATCACATCGGGCTTAAGCGCCTGGATTTGATTGAGGACCTCGGGGCAGTTCACCTTCTCCGGCGTGATAATCGGAGAGAGTCCATGCTGCTGCGCATAGACTTTACAGGGTGAGGGGGTCAAAACACGGTTGCGCCCGGATGGCCGGTCAGGCTGCGTGACTACTCCGATCACCTCCAGCGTCGGCGTGTTCACAATGGCTTTGAGTGTCACAGCCGCCGCCGCTGGTGACCCCATAAATACGATTCTCATAATCTAAATCCTTTTTCACGAACTGAATCATAATCTTAGTCAAGCTACGGCAATCAAAAGCGAAGCGGAACGTTTGTAGGTCCGGTTTCCAACCGGAGATGTCCGATTGAAAATCGGACCTACGTTGCTCCAAAGCCGCCGCCCTGATCGCACTCTTACGAGAGGGGCATGTCCGATTGAAAATCGGACCTACGTTGCACCAAAGCCGCCGCCCTGATCGCACTCTTACGAGAGGGGCATGTCCGATTGGAAATCGGACCTACGTTGCTCCCGCACAAAAGGCGCGACCTCTTCACTCGCGCACTACTTACTCCGTGCCCGGCGCGGATCTAGTCGCTTAAGCGAATGGCTAGTCAAACATAATGTGCGTAGCACTGTAGCCGCGGGCCGTGACCGCGGGGGGCTCGTTTATGGTCAATCGCCAGGCGTTTCGGTTCGCGAAGCACAGCATTGTCGCTCGCCGGCGCATTCACGGTCAGCCGCCCCACAGCTTCGATTCGCGTGTCATCTGGTTGGCGCGTGCCTTACGGCTTCGTCTTGCCTATAACTTGATCACTTGGTCGTAGTTTCGTGTCTCTAATTCGGGGTCGGGGTCGGGATCGGAATCGAAAAGCGTACGAGGTCGACCCCGATCCCGATTCCGACCCCGATGCAGCTGACCGTCAAGTTACCCCAGCGTTTTTTCGCAACGCGCTGTGCGGTAGGCTTGCCCCTAACCCCCTAACCGCAGTGCCCGCAGCTTGGCCAGCGAGGCCAAACGCGTCTCTTCATACAGGTCGCACCCATAGCTGTCCATACCGACCACCAGCTCGAACCCCTCAGCCTCCAACTCCCACATGGCCTCAGCCGAGCCGAATTTATCCATAAAATAAACATCCTCGACCCTTTTAACGCTACGCGCCAACAGCGCGGCGGCCCCACCAATTGCCTGCAGATAAACACAGCCATAGCTCACGCAGGCCGCTAGCGTGCGCTGGCCCATCCCGCCTTTGCCAATGATAACACGCACCCCATGACTGGCAATCACCTGGGCCATGTAGGGCTCCTCGCGGATTGAGGTTGTGGGCCCAGCAGCCATGACCCGCCACTCGTCCTGCTGCCGCACCACCACCGGCCCGCAGTGATACAGAGCTCCATCACGCAGATCAACGGGGGAATGACCGCCCTCAGCCAGAAACTTATGCAGCCGGTCGCGCCCAGTAAAGATGGTGCCAGAGAGCCTGACGCTGTCGCCAACATGCAGCTCTTTAATTGCGGCAAGTGTGAAGGGATAGTTTAAGTTTTTCATACCTTAAGAATATTCTGAATCTCAGTATCAGTAACACCGTAATCAATGAGTTTATTGCTCAAAACATATCTCCATCCAAAACGATAACATTTTATCAATTAACTGGAGTTTCCGCAACTGCCTATCTGCCTAATTTGCTGCCCCGCAATGGCATCGCGCAGGGCTTGGGGGGGACGCATGGGACGCATGGTTCTTATGTCGCAGGTGGCGTGGAGGGTATAGCCTTTGGCCAGCAGTTGATTGCCGCGTCGCACCTCGCAGCAGATTTTCATGCGCACACCCTGGAAGAGTTCACACCAGCCGGTGATCTCAAGCAGATCATCATATGCGGCGGGGAGCAGGTAGTTGACATGCGCCTCCTTCACCGGCAGGGCGCAGCCCATGGCTTCCAGCTCTTTGTAGGAGAATCCCATCTCCCGCAGCAGCTCGTTCCGGGAGCGTTCAAAATAGGTCAGGTAGTTGCCATAGTAGACAACCTGCATCTGATCTGTGTCAGCATACGGAACCCGATATTGAATAGTAACTTTTTTCATGGTTCTTTATCTTGCCTATAACTTGTTTACTTAGCCCTAGTTCTGAGTCTCTGGCTCGGGGTCGGGGTCGGGGTCGGGGTCGGGGTCGGTATCGAAAAGCGTACGACCCCGACTCCGATTCCGACCCCGCCTCTGATGCAGCTGACATCCGAGTTCCTCACTGGGTTTTTCATGGCGCATGTGTAGTAGTCGCTCTATGAGCGACACAAAACATGCAATGCCGCTCATAGAGCGGCTACTACACCGAACGACAACTATTGCATTCCGCAGTGCAGCGCATGTGTAGTAGTCGCTCTATGAGCGACACAAAACATGCAATGCCGCTCATAGAGCGGCTACTACACCGAACGGCAACTATTGCAACCGAATAGCTCCCGCTGTACTTCTAGCTGCCGCGAGGCGAGCTGAATTTTTGTCTTAAACCTCGTCTTTTTCGGCCATCCCTGTCCACCGCGGCCCGGTCGCACGGCTGGTGGACTCCTGACTTCTGAATCCTAACCATCGACCTTCTTCACTGCGATTGGCAGGGCGAAAAGCGCGCCCTCTTGCTCTGTTAGCTCTATCAGTTGTTGTTGCTCCAGCTTTTGCAGTTCGGTTAGGAGCCTTTCCTGTGGCAGGTTGAACTGCTGCGCAAGCTGCTTCAACGATGCCGGATGTCGTGAGACGAGTCTGAGTAGTGCCGCTGGGCTGAACGCTTGAATCGCGGTGGGGCTCTGAGGCGCTGGCGCATGGATCAGGGTGCCGAAGATGGCGCTGAGTCGCTCCATCAACTCCGGGGCGGCCTGCGCGACCGAGGAGTCAGCAGGCGGGCGGCTGGCACTGTTCAGATAGACCGAGTCGGGGGAGAAGGTGCGGGCAACCGCGGCAATTTTTTCCATTTGATCCTCGCGGTCGTTCAAACCAGGAACCACAAAAACCTCCAGATCAATCCTGCCTTGAAAAATCTCGCGAAATTGTTGGTATCCTTGGATGATCGTCTCGAACTTAAGCGCCGGGTCAGCGCGCGTGATGGCCTGGAAAGAGACCTGATCCCAGGAGTGCAGTGAGAATTTGACCACATCCGCCGCAATTGCCTGCTGGCGCACATCCGCCAGCGAGAAGAGTGAGCCGTTCGAGAGGAGCAGTGACTTGAATGCGCTTTGATCGCGTACAAAGGTGAGAATGTCACCAAAATTTTTGTGGAGCGTGGGTTCGCCTGAACCGGCGAGAGTGATGAAGTCGGTTGTCTCCCCGCTCCCGAGCCACGCGGTCAGCTCGTTGAGAATCTTTTCAATTGGCGGCTGGCTTTGCCGGGTAACCGTTGTTTGCGCTGTCTCGCCGATTTGGCAGAACAGGCAGTTGAAGGAGCAGGTTTTTGGCACAACCAAGTCAACACCCAGCGAAAGTCCGTAGCGGCGTGACACCACCGGCCCAAAGAGATACTGAAAGTCATTTTTATTGTCACTTGTTTTCATCAGATAAATGCTCCAGTAGTCAGAATTCAGGATTCAGAATTCAAAATGTATTCACGCAACTTTCGCATGAAAGGAGGCATTCAGTTGCAGGGTCTCTTGCTTTCTCCTAATCGCAATCTTAATCACAATCTTTGTCTCGAACCTTGTTTTTTCCAGCCACTTGGTCAAGTTACCCCGTCTATAATCCCGACCCGATGCAGCCGACTGCTGAGTTGTTTCCGACAAAGTTTACGACAAAGTTCGGGACAAAGTTTGCCTATCACTCCCCAGCGCGCTCCGCCAGCTCTTCGATCTCGCTCCAGCGTTCAAAGAGTGTTTCCAGTTCGCACTCAGCCTGCGCCAGACTCTTAGCTGAAGCTTCCGCCAGGGTGGGATCACGCTGGTAAATTGCCGGGTCTGCAATTGTCTCCTGCAGCCGCGCAATCTCACCCTCCAGTTTGTCGATCTGCTGCGGCAGTTGTTCGCGCTCCTGCTTCTCCTTGTAGCTCAAGCGGGTTTGAACTTTTCGCGTTACTTGTTTAACTGTGGGAACGCTGACCTTTTCCGGCATTTTCATTACCGGCCGCTGCTGCAGCCAGTCGGCATAGCCTCCTGGATACTGCTCCACCTCGCCCGAGCCTGAGAGCACAAAAGTGCTGGTCACCACATTGTCGAGAAAACTGCGGTCATGGCTGACAAGCAGCAGCGTCCCTTTGTAGTTCATCAGCTGCTCCTCCAGCAGCTCGAGGGTCTCGATATCCAGATCATTGGTGGGCTCATCCATAACCAGCAGGTTGCCAGGGCTGGCGAAGAGCTTGGCTAGTAACAGGCGCGCTTTTTCACCGCCGGAAAGTGCGCTGACCTTGGTTTTGGCCCGCTCGGATGAGAAAAGGAACTCCTCCAGATAGCCGAATACATGTTTGCGTACGCCGTTAATCACAACTTCATCACGGTCTTCAGCGATATTCTGGATGATGGTTCGATCAAGGTCCAATTCGTCGCGCAATTGATCGAGAAACGACAGCTGTACTTTTGATCCATGCCGGACTTCACCAGAGCTTGGCGTTAGACGACCGCACAGCAGGTTGATCAAGGTAGTTTTGCCGGTTCCATTGCCGCCAATGATGCCGATACGTTCACCGCGGATGATTTTGGAGGTGAAACCTTTGATCACCGGCTCTTGGCTGGGCCAGGCGTATGAGAGATTTTTGATCTTGATCACCTGCGTGCCTGAGTGATTGGCGGTGTTAATCGACAATGTGCTCACACCGGATTGTGTGCGCCGGGCATTGTACTCCTCGCGCATCACCTTCAGCGCGGCCACACGGCCTTCGTTGCGGGTGCGACGGGCGCGAATACCTTTGCGCAACCAGGCCTCCTCCTGCGCCAACTTTTTGCTCTTGCGTTCCCATAAAACCGACTCATCCTCCAGCAGCTCCTGCTTGCGTTGCAGAAATGTCCGGTAGTCGCAGTTCCAGCCCGCCAACTGTCCCCGATCCAGATCAAGCACCTTGTTGGCGACACTCTGTAGAAAGGAGCGGTCATGGGTGACAAACAAGGTTGCGCAGCGACTGCGTTGCAGAAAAATTTCCAGCCACTCAATGGTCGCAATGTCAAGGTGGTTGGTGGGTTCATCCAGCAGCAGCAGATGGGGCTCGCTGGACAGCGCGCGCGCCAGCAGCACTCGGCGGCGCATGCCGCCGGAGAGTGAGTTGAACACATCCTCGCCATCGACACCGAGCTGGGATAGGAAACGCTCGGCCCCTGGGTGGTGGACACTTTCCTGGAGCTGGCGGGCCTCTTGGCTGACAATCTCCACAACCTTGCCTGGCATGTCGGAGGGCACATCCTGCGAGAGCATCGCCACCCGCACCCCGGGTGCGCGGAGGACCTCGCCGTAATCCGGCTCAACTTCACCGCTGAGAATTTTCAGCAGGGTGGATTTCCCCTCCCCGTTGCGTCCCGTCACACAGGCGCGCTCGCCTGCTTCAATATTCAGGTTGACATTGTCCAGTATCAGAGGACCGCCAAATTGCACAGAGATATTTTTTAATGTAATCAAAGCCATGACAAATTATTATAGCAGTTGGCATGCGAAAATTCTAACAGTTTATTGAGAAGTTATTGAAAAACCAGTAATAGTATTTTACTGCTGTGAAAGCACCAAAAAGCATTTGACTTCCTTCCTCTTTTTGAATATCATTATTGTCATCTTGAACGATAGGCATTAAATAAATTTGGTGTGATTCTTTATGGCTAGACAATAGAAAGAGAGAAGCAATATGAAAACAACCAGAGCGGCAGCGGTTTTGAGTGTGGCGGCGGTCATTATGTCAATGAGTGCTATGGCGGCTGATCCGACAATCAGCGGTGTGATGATTCAACAGCGATGGCCTTGGAGCCGGCTGGTGGACATCGACTATTTGTTGACATGCGAGCCGGGGCAGTCAATGGACATCACTGTCAGCCTGTATAACGGTGATGATCTGCTTGACGTACCGCAAGCTTCGTTCTCCAGCGGACTTTACGGTGTGCAGCGCGGTGCCGGGCGGATCGTCTGGGACCCGTCAAAGACGGCTTATACCAATGACGGGTTTTTGCCGGAGTTACGGGTGGCGCTTACCCCAGCCCTGTCACCGCTCTACATGATCGTGGATCTGACCAAGTCAGCGGGGGAGGCGGGGCAGATTGAGTACGTCTATGAGGCCGGCCTTACGAACGGCTTTTGGGGTGCGTGGGTGAGAAATCCGGTGACCAACGCCGGGACGGTTGTTGAATCCGTGATCTGGACCGGTGTGACAACCAATGAGATTTATAAGACCGACAAGCTTGTCCTGCGCCGGATTTCGGCAGGGGCGTCCACGATTGGAGAGTCAAAGGTAGCGGTGACGCTGTCGCGGGATTTTTACGCCGGTGTTTATCAAGTGACCCAGGCACAGTGGGCCCAAGTGAGCGGAACGAATCCTTCACAGTTTGTAGACCCGACCAATCCTGTTGATAAAGTGACGTACAATATTATTCGGGGGCTAACAAACAGTATTCCGGCAATTGATTGGCCAGAGACGGGTGCCTTGGTGCTGCCGTCCAGTTTCCTTGGACTGCTGCGCGCAAAGACAGGGCTTTCGGAGTTTGACCTGCCAACCGAAGCGCAGTGGGAATACGCCTGCCGAGCAGGGACGACTACCGCTTTCAATAACGGTAAGACTAGCGGTTCCTCTAACGATCATATGAATGAATTGGGTTGGTGGAACGGCAACAGCGAAAGCACGACACATCCGGTGGGGCAGAAAATGCCAAATGCGTGGGGCCTGTACGACATGCACGGGAACGTGAGGGAGTGGTGTCTGGACTGGTGGATAGACCCGCTGGTGGTAGGCGGGGCTGATCCGGACGGACCGGAGTCGGGTATTCACCGCGTGCATCGGGGCAGTTACTATTCACAATCAGCAGGGTCATGTAGTTCAGAGTACCGTTGGCGCGACCCACCGACTTACAATGCCGTCAGCCAGGGCTTCCGCCTTGTGATGACCCTGCCATAGCGCATTAGCGCTACCCCAGTTCTAAAGTTTGAAGTGCGTGAGTGATGAAAGGAAAAAAGAGATGAAAATAAATAAAATCCTGGTTGGAGTGATGGCAGTTTTTGTGTCAATGATTGCAATGGCGGCCAATCCCACCATCAGCAATGTGACGGTCAAACAGCAATGGCCCTGGAGCCGGCTGGTGAACATCGACTATGTGCTGACATGTGACCCGGAGCAGTCGATAGACATCATTCTCGAGGCGTATGACGGCTCATCCCGTCTGGTCTTGCCTTTGGATTCGTTCTCAGGCGATCTTTTTGGTGTTTCTGGCGGTGCCCGGCGGATTGTCTGGGATCCGACAAAGACCGCTTATGCCGACAAAGGGGTTGTGCTGGAGTTTCGCGTGGAGCTCACTCCAATGCTAGAACCGCTTTACATGATCGTGGATCTGACCAAGTCGGCAGGGGAAACAGGGCAGACCGAGTACGTCTATGAGGCCGACATTACAAACGGTCTCTGGGGCGCGTGGGTTAGAAATCCGGTGACCAACGACGGGACGGTCGTTGAATCCGTGGTTTGGACCGGCGTGACAACTAACGATATTTATAGAACTGACAAGCTTGTCCTGCGCCGGATTCCAGCAGGGACGTTCACGATGGGTTGGAAAACAACGGCAGTTGGGGTAACGTTATCGCAAGGTTTATACGCCGGTATTTATCAAGTGACCCAGGCACAGTGGGAAAACGTCATGGGGACGAATCCTTCATATTTTAACAGCGTGTCTAATCCTGTTGAAAGGGTGTCGTATGATATTGTCCGGGGGGCGACTAATAGTGTGCCGGCAATTGATTGGCCGGGGACGGGCGCTGCAGTTCTGTCATCCAGTTTCATGGGAGTGCTGCGCGCAAAGACGCTGACAGGGTTTGACCTGCCGACTGCGGCGCAGTGGGAATACGTCTGTAGGGCAAGGACAACTACCTATCACAATAACGGGAGGACTGACGGCTCCGCTGAAAATTTTTACTTCAGGGATGAGTGGGGTTGGGTTACAGGGAACAGCGGGAATATGACACATCCGGTGGGGCAGAAAGCACCGAATGCGTGGGGCCTCTACGACATGCACGGGAATGTGAATGAGTGGTGTCTCGACTGGTTTGCGGCCACACTGTCAGGCGGGTCTGATCCTGATGGGCCGGAGTTGGGTACTCAGCGAGTGATGCGGGGCGGCCGCTATAGCCACAGCGAGACAACCTGCCACTCGGCATTGCATCTCGGCAACTACCCGTATCTGACAAATCAAAGCGGCTTAGGCTTCCGCCTTGTGATTACCCTGCCATAACGTATTAGCGCGCTATTCTTCAACTCCTGCCTGCGGTAGGCAGGCTAACCTCTCCCAGTCGAGGGAGGGTGATTGGGTGTGCGCGATTCGGGCGCGTGGGCGGTAGTCGTGTATGGCCACGCCGCACGAATTTTTCTTGCGAACGTGCGGAGGCAGTTTTCCTAAAAGGAAAACCAGAGGGGTCCTTAACATCAAGGGAATCGATTGATTCGATTCCCTCGATTCTGTCGATGCTTTCGATTCTGTCGATTCCCTCGATTTCCTCGATTTCCTCGATGTTAAAACTTGATTATGTTGCGATTTTCATTAGCTTTTCGGCCTGCGGAGGCAGGGTGCTTGCAGGGTTTTCCATGGATGATCGCACTGCTGCTGTGTTGCTTCAGCGTGCTTTCAACGCTCTCGGCTCCCGCTGTTCCCGCTGTTGATGATATGATCACTGTCTCTTTTCTGGAGGGCTATGATCCGGATACCCCGGAGGGGCCTGTCACTCGTCAGGTGCTCAAACTGGTGCGGGAGGAGCCGCGTTTGAATCCGCAGAAATGGGGGGGGCTGACACTGCCAGGCGGTGGTGGGCGCGCGCCTTTCATGCTTTCCATGGCGGGCGGTTCCGCACCCGACCTTTACTACTGCTGGTTCCACGTTATCCGTCATGACATTGATCAGGGGTTTATCTACCCTCTCAATGAGTGGATCGGGGATGATCTCAATGGCGACGGACGGATTGATAACAGCGAGGCGCACTGGGAGGGGTGGAAGAGTGTGCCTGAGCTATGGCGCCAGGTGGCGGTTAAAGATGGCAAAATTTACGGTGTGCCGCAGGCGGGTACCTGGTATTACGGCATTGTTTACCGTAAGGATCTGGTGCGGCAGGCTGGCCTGGATCCGGATTACATCCCTGAAAGCTGGGATGATTTTTACAAGTGGTGTCAGCGCTTGACCTTTCCTGGCCGCAAGATCTCAGGGGCGCAGCTGGAGCGCGGGCAGCGCGCCTTTGGCATTGAGAACCGTCCCTGGGCCTGGCTGCCCTGGATGCAGGCGGCAGGCGGCTCCCCAGTGGTGAACGTGCGGGTCTCCTCCAAAACTGGAGTAGAGCATCGCTTTGCGATGGAGGAGACCAGGTTTATTGTCCCTGACTCGGGCGAAGATTTGTCGCATGTGGAAGGCTTGTGGCAGGCGGACTTCGGCTCACAAGAGGCGATTGCAGCGGCCGGCTTCCTGCATCAGCTGCTCTGGGCGCCCTGGCTGCGCGATCCAGAGAGCGGCGCGCCGGTGGATCTCACTCCAGTCGAGGTGGCTGCTGGATCGGTGGTGCTGAAAGGGGGACGCCGGATTGATTTTACCGCCGCCGATATTGTGAAAGGGGTTTCGCGCGCCCTGCCGCGTCTTAACAGCGAACTGCCGCAGCTTTTTGAAAGAGGCGAGGTGGTCGCGGTGTTTTCCGGTGCTGAGCTGGTTGAAAAACTGACCCGGGATCTCAATCTGCCAGCTGATATGATCGGCATTATGCCGATTCCGGCTGCCAGGCAGGGGATGAAACCGGTCTTTCAGGCGCACAAACATTTTTACAGTATGACCGAAGGGGTGGGCCGCCGTAGCGAAGAGGAGCGCGACATGGTTTGGAAGTGCCTGCAGAGAGTCACCAGCACCGCTGTTCAGGATGAGGAGGTACGCCAGAAAGTGCTCGAGGGACATGCCCGTTGGTGCAACCCTGATGATTTGAAACGGATGGGTTTCGATGAGTACCTGGCTGAGGTGCCCGCAGGCATTCGACGCAACTACGAGCGGGTCGCTGCCGGAGAGATTCTGGCCCGTACCGAGCCCTATGCCGGATTCTGGCAGGCAGTCTCTGATTTGATCAGCCGTCGGATGCTCGGTATGCTGCTGGCGGATACTGGCGAGCACTTTGATTACGCGTCCGCGTTGCGCTCTATAAACGAGGATGCCAACCGCGGGCTGATGTTTGATGTGCCTGAGGAGGAGATGCGGCGGAAACGCCCGATTGCGCGGGTGATCTTCGGGGTTGCTTTGATGGTCCTGTGCGCCTGTTTCGCATTGATTATCAAGGAGAGCCGGGCTGAAGCGGTGGCAGGTGGCGGGGGCGCGCGGATCAACCATGGCTCAGCCCCGTTGCTGATGCTGGCGCCAGCGCTGATCTCGATTGCGCTGTGGAGTTATTACCCGCTGATCCGCGGAGCAATCATGGCCTTTCAATCCTACAAGATTGTGGGGGAGAGCAGTTGGGTTGGGATCGATAATTTTATTTTGGTTGCCACTGACAGCGGGTTCTGGGCCGCCTGGGGGCGCACCCTGGTTTATGTGAGCATCACCTTGGTTCTGGGGTTCTTAGTGCCAGTGTTGCTGGCACTGATGCTGACAGAGATTCCCAGCGGCAGGGTCTTCTTCCGCACACTCTTCTTTCTGCCCCAGTTGACCAGTGCGCTGGTTATCACGCTGTTATGGAAGCTAATGTATGATCCAACAGAGAACGGGATGCTCAACCAACTGCTGGCAGGGGTCGGCATTGCCAGCCAGAGCTGGCTGCAGGACCCCTCGCTGGCAATGCTGTGCTGCATTCTGCCGGGGGTCTGGGCCGGCGCCGGGATGGCCAGTCTGATCTATGTGGCAGCCCTGCAATCGTTGCCGCAGGACTACTATGAGGCTGCCGCGATTGACGGTGCCGGTATAATGCGCCGCTTCCGTCACATTACCCTGCCGCAACTGCTGCCATTGATGGTGATCAACTTTGTGGGTGCTTTTATCGCCGCTTTTCAGGGCATGGGCAGTATCTTTCTGCTCACCTTTGGAGGGCCGGGGGATGCCACCAATGTTCTCAGTCTGACGATCTGGAAAGAGGCCTACAACAACCTGCGCTTCAGCACGGCCACGACCATGGCGTGGTTTCTCGGAGTGGCCTTGATCGGGTTCACCTACCTGCAGATCAGGATCCTGCGTAGGGTGGAGTTCCGCCGTGCGAACACCAACTAAAGCAGCTAGTCGCCGTAACCAAAAGAGTTTGTGTGATGTGCGGGAGGTCGTCCGCTATGCGGGCGACTGCAGGCGGCACGCGGTTGATCAGGCTACGCACTCTGGTCAGCCGCGCCTGCGGTTGACGATAACGGCGACGATGCTGGTGGACGATTTCACGCATGCTCCCAATCGTCCACCAACATCGTCGCACAGCATCGTCGGCCGATGCCGCTTTACAAGCGGCACATGTCGCTCATAGAGCGACTACTACACTAAGTAGCCGTTCACAAACAAAGTTTACAATTCGTGCGACCGGATTGCGTAGTTCCACTCTGGATGGGTCTCAGCTTTCAAAAGCCTTAATTTCTGTAGTTCTTCGTCGGT
>Ga0265294_10006209_pt1 | contig 14394 bp, 33 predicted proteins | sample MunlanPumphouse3_FD_192504 | JGI IMG/M metagenome (GOLD analysis project Ga0265294, IMG submission 192504) | Groundwater microbial communities from a municipal landfill in Southern Ontario, Canada - Pumphouse #3 | ecosystem: Environmental > Aquatic > Deep subsurface > Groundwater | place... | reverse complement strand
GAGAGATGGCTTCAATACAGCGTCTAAACAAATCTTGGTCTTCAATAGCCAGAAGACTTTTTAAAGCCTTTTCATCAGCGTCTGAGGCTTCTGCAGCATTAGGCACGATGCTTTCTATTACAGATTTTAGTTTTAAAGTATTCATAATGAATTGTTGTCCATAGTACACAAGCAAAAAAAGAAGGGCCTAAAGGCCCTTCTGAGATTTATAGAAATTCCAGTCTACAGCAAAGAAGCTTTTTTTGCCGACACTCTCGTGCGACTCTTTAAGCAACCGATTGCGTTCATTGAAGAATTTGGTTAATCGTATCTTTCGAATTTTAAACAAATTTTCGTGAACAATCAAACTAATAAGTGCGATTGCACCAGATGCGAGAACCAAAATTACGCTCAAGACAACAAAAGCATCCAATGTGTTCATTGAAGCAAAACTAACGATAAGATTCTTCATGGTTATACCTTTATGATAAAGTTTGTCATAATTTAATATAAACATGAAGCAGCAGAATCTACGTTATTCTTCTTCGTCGCTGTCGCTTGGGCTATCTTCAGCTTCTACAGTGGCGCTGCTGTCAGGTGTAGATGCGGCGGCCGGAGCTGCAAGGTCAACGCCCATAGAGGCAGCAATTTCTTGGGCCGTAGGAGCCATCTCGGGAGGAAGCACCACCACGCTTTTTTCTTCGTGATCTTCGACGCCAAATGGGAATTCTGCAACAATAGTTTCCAAAGTGACAATGCGACGCATGATTTGTTCGTCGTATTCTTCAATTTTCTTAGTAAATGCGCTAGCTTTGGCTTTAGCTGTCTTCTTTGCTGAAGCTGCAAAATTTTCGACGGCTTCAATGACCGCAACATAGTTAGCGTGAACTTCTTGAAAAATTCCAAGAAAGTCCATCACAGAGTTTATACGGTGTTCTTCCCCACATGCCGTTGCCAAAATACGACCACGATGGTCAGTACCGAGGCGCCAGGTGCAGAGATACGACCAGTTCTCTTTGTCGCCTTCAAGGCAGCGGCCAATATCGCTCACTTCTTTGGCAACATCTGCACGTGGACGATCAACAGGCAGTCCGAGAAGCCCCGCTAGTTCCATAAGAGGATCTTCACGCACAGTGTCTGTATCCAAAAAGTCCAAGATAATCGTTGCACGCTCATCATTGAAAATGCTGGTGGCGCCTTCTGTTCCATGGAAAAGCATCGCACATACTTTTTGTGTGTGACGATCAATCTTTGATGGATCAGAACCGCCGTTGTCTTCTTTAACGAAATTCAGTCCATTGAGTTCTTCTGGAAATTCGAAGAAACCCAATGTACTCTGAATAGCACCAGCATGGCTGTCTGTGGCTGTGTCGAACCCGAATTTGCGCAAAAATTCTTCCGCTTGGTTTTTAAACTCCGGGGTCTGAAGAGAAACTGGTTCTGTAGGAATTCGTTCCATAATATTTGTATCCTTTAAAAGTCTAAGACTTTTGGGTAAGTGATTAGCGTTGCATATTGGTCATCTGTAAAAAGCAAATATGGGTTTCTAAAATTAGTATCTTGCGTAAAAGATACATAGCCTTTAGAGAGCAAACAATACTTAGGAATAAGACGCTTGCCTATAACGAGCACATTTGCTTCTTTTTCTTTGATAGCTACTGTTCCAGCATCGTAGATTATTCCCGTGTTAAGATCTAAACGAGCGAAATCTGTAGCTTTCTTGAAATTTTGACAGGACAAATCTACATCCGTCCATTCTAAGGCATTGGCTATCTCGCCGATTGGGTCGTAACCTTCGCGGCATTGCCAGACAGGTACCGAGACCACTTTTGTAGATTTAAATTTCAGCCTGCTTCCGTCTTCTATTCTAGCGTGCTCTATATTCTTGGCCTTATGTGCCTCTACAAGAGAATCATACTCTATACTGAAACACTCGACATCGTCAAACCAGCGTTGGGGTCCTTCCTTCTTACTCTCTTGAAGACCAATACACATACGCACTAGGCCATTCTTTCCAGTGTATGTTAAAGAAAGAAATTCTCTTTCAATACTTATTAAAGAAGGAATTTCCGATAACGACGATACAAATTTGTAAACACGTTCTAGACTTTTTTTAAGCCTGGTCTCTATGGTTTCCGCTTGCTTCTTTTGTGTCATTGTTTCCTTTGTTAGAAGATCAAATTGTTTATATAGGCTATAAGCTTTAAGCCATAAGCAGCTACTATAAAAATTACGATTACTTTAAAAGCTAATACAACGGCCGTAAGAAGATCAGCAAAGGCTTTTTTCTTGCCTAAAGACAGAAACCGGCAATACACTCTGGCGAGTATCTTCATTGTTAGCTCCTTGTAAATCTCTTAATTTAATATATAAATATATTCATCAGGCTTTATGCATCTACACAAAATTTTCTTGGACTAGAGAGGATACACACATATCAGTCGTAAAACGCCAGCCCATAAGACCAGCAATTTCCATTATACTGTTGTGGATATAGATTGCTACAAATGTGCGACCGCACAGTGGTCGCATGCCGCATGCAAAATCCACACCAGATATATGACCTGCAAGATTAACTCCTCCATATTCTCTAGCAAGATCGTCCCATCTTTTAAATGTAACTTTTGTTCTATAGTGAAAATCTGCAGGCAGCTGGCTGCTTCTAAGCATTGTTCCTCCTGAATATCCTTTTGTGTATGCACATAATATTATCTCTGGTTTTCAAACACATACGGGGAAAGCATCCCAGCACTTATTGCAGGACTGTTGGCATTGATTTTCTTTATACCGCAAAGATAGACTCGTCCTCCCGCTCTATCAATACCAGTTACTCGTCCTATTAGACCACACAAAGGCTTCATTTCCTGAGTAAATGTGAAAAGAACATTTATCATTGTGCCACTAAGGTATTTTAGTTCTGCAAATTCTGTAGCCATGTCTTTCCATTGTCGTATCGTCACCAGCTGCCCTGCGTATATATCTTCATCCTTCATATTGTTACCTGCAATTTTCTACCACAGCATGTTCAAGCATCTCTGCACTTATATAAAAATATTCGTTTATAGAACTTTTTAAATCTATACCTTCTAAGCATAGTGTCCCGTTGCGTAATGAGCCAGAGAAGATTCCAGTTTTTCTGCATAAATGCCTCATGTACTCAGTAAACCTGCACGGTACAAGTATTTCGCTTCCGCTCATGCCAAACTCTTTTGCCATATCATCCCATTGTCGAATACGAACTGACATTCCTGTTTTTAGTTCACCTTTTTTCATATTGTTACCTGCAATTTTCTTTTACAGTATGCACAAGCATTTCTGGGCTTATAAAAAATCTGTCATCAAACCCAGAAATAGATATACAGCCGCTATCAGAAATATAAGTTATTATCCCTTTTAGTTCGCATAGACGCCTCATTTCAATAGTAAACGCCCTAGGCACGGCTATAGAGCCTGATGTCAGTACTCCGAACTCTTTGGCCATATCATCCCATCGTCTTACTTGCACGCAACAGCCAACTCTTGCTTCTTCTTTGCGCATATTTTTGTCTCCTTCTTAGAGCCGTCTTTATAAATCATTTTCAATTGGCATCACCCTTGAAAGCATGAATTCTGATATAAGCCATTTTCTTCCATACGAGCCTGAGTTTTCTGAAATACGAGTATCTAAATCAAAGAAATCAAAAAGCAAGCTTGCTGATTCTTCAATATTAAGAGTAGCACTTTTAATACGGCCTTTTCTGCCGCACAAGTGTTTCATATTAGAAGCAAACGAAGGCCCTGGAAGCGTAATCATCCTATCTCCTTCGTACCAGTTGCGTGCCATGTCCTCCCAAGAACGTATCTGTACGCGCTCGCCAACTCTGAATTCCGTTTTCATAACAAGTTCTCCGTAACCGGCACCTTAGAAAGCATAAATTCTGTTACGGCCCATTCATTACCAAATGCAGCTGCCGATAAATTGATATCACAAAATGAGAAATAATGGTATTTAAAGCCTAAAAAGCTATACTCAGAGATATGGCTAATATGACCTGTCTTACCACAAAGATGTGCCATATTACTTGTGAACAAATATCCTGGAAGATCGATACTTCTTTGGTTGTTAATAGTACCATATACCTCAGCCATATCTTCCCAAGAGCGTATCTGCACGTGTTCGCCTATTCGAAATTCTGATTTGCTCATAAGCAGTTCTCTGTTGGTAATACTTTTTTGACCATAAAATTCGAAATATGCCATACTCCTGTGCCATTGTTTAACGAAGGATCTGACGGAAAGCTTAGGTCTAAACCGGCAAATTCGTAAACAAAACAGAAATCACCGAAAAAGGTAATTTTGTTAATACGCCCTTTCTTGCCGCAAAGATAACGCATTTTTTCGTTGAAGCCTATTCCAGGAGTAGTTACATGCCTAGGATTAGTTGTATGTCTAGAATCTTCAGAGCCGTACTCTCTTTCCATATCTTCCCATGAACGTACTCGCACTAGTTCTCCTACTTTGAACTCTGGCACAGTTTGTTTTGTCATAGTTGATTCTCCATAGGAAGATGCTCCACCATATCCGACGTTATATACCATTTGCCATTTTTATCTGGGCGTTCTATGTCTAGATCTGCAAATGTAAGAACACAAGGTTCATAGTCACTAAATCTTATTGAAGATACCCGCCCAGTTTTTCCGCACAAGTAGCGCATCGTGCTAAGAAAATAGCGGCCCGGTGTGCCTATATACGTGTAGCCTTGCATTAGGTATCTGCCAAATTCTAGCGCCATGCTTTCCCAAGAGCGTATTTGTACCCGATCGCCTACCTTGAACTCTGGCACGGTCTGTTTAGTCATAGTTGATTCTCCATAGGAAGATACGTTATCATATCTGGTGTTATATACCATTTGCCGTCTCCATCCGGACGGCTTATGTCTAGGTCCGCAAAGGTAAAAACACGAAGTTCATAACTGTCGCTGTATCTTTCTATTGTTGAGATCCGCCCAATTTTTTTTGCATAAATACCGCATGTTACTAAGAAAATAGAGACGCGGCGTGTTTATATACGTGTCACCGTGGCCTCCAAATTCTAGCGTCATGTCTTCCCAGGAACGTATCTGGACTAGTTCGCCTATCTTAAATTCTTTCTTCATAACTGATTCTCCACCACCCAGTCGCATTTAATCATTGGAAGCGTTATAATCCACCAGTCGGGTATTCCTTCAATCCTTATAGTGAAATTATTTTCGTCGTTCGCTCGGGTTACCTTTCCTGTTGTTCCGCAAAAGTGTCTCATCGGCTCAACGAAACGGTACATGCCTGGGATTAAGATCCAGCCTTCTTCGCTTAGGCCGTACTCTTGGGCCATGTCTTCCCAAGAGCGTATCTGTACAATTTTTCCAGTCTTTATGCGGTTTTTGTTATCCATAATGGTATTTTATTTAACATTTTCAGCTATATACGATAAGGGTTCTATCATTTCTGGGGTTATATTCCACTTTGTGTTATTTGAAAAATTGGCGCCAAAGTTTATGCCAGCTATATCTAGGAATTTAGTATTTGACTGTATTTTTATGTCATCACTTTCGAGAAGCTCCTCTTTTTTGGGTATACGCGTACCAACTATTTTTCCGTTAAGCCCGCATAGTTCGATCATTTCATCACAAAAGAATACGCCGCTCTCGCATAGAAGTTCTGCTTCACCATTAGGCGAATCTTCTTCAGCGCGTTCGCCAAATTCTCTAGCCATGTCATCCCATTGGCGGATGCAAACAACTCTTCCGATGCACGCGGCGTTGGCATGCTCCATAAAGAGCTTTTTCTTTGTTTTCATAAAGAGTTTTCCTTGACTATTTCTTGCGTTATCATTTCATCGGTGAAAGTCCAGTTCTTAGCAAGTTCTCTCTCAGGGTAATCGTTGATCCCGGTTATTGTCAAATCTTTGCATCCAATGTGTCGATTTCTCATTATTGTTACGCGCCCAACTTTTCTACAGTATTTTTTCATTTGACTTACGAAATGCACGCCACTTGGAAATCTAACAGAATAGGCGCTAAAAGAACCCTCTTTTTTCATATCTGCGTAAGAACTTATACGAACGATATCACCTTCGGCGACATCATTTCTTTTTCTTTTGAGGAACTCAGCCATCTTAGTGCCCATATCTAATGCTCTCCATACAGCAGCCTTCTTCAAAATAAGCCGTGCCTTCTTCTAGGCCATCTTCAGACCAAGTGTAATAACGCCCATGAAGCTTATCATTCATAAAAATAGCTCTTATTTTTTTATTGCCATTTTTAAAATATTCTTGGTACAGCCCGTGTTTCTTTCCGTTTTTGTATTCGCATGTGGCAAATATCCTGTGTTCACAATTTGAATAGAACAACTTTTCTATCCCGTTTTTTCTGCCGTGTAAATATCTAGAAACAGCAATTATACCAATACCATCTTGGTATTCAACAAAAAATCCGTTCTTTCTTCCTCTTGAATATTCAGCAATTTCTGTAACCTTTTTGCGTTTATCTCGTTTCTGTACAACACATGGTTTAAAGAATGATAGCAGTATTAAAATAAATCTTATTATTGGGTGCATACTTTGCCTTAGATAAAAATAAATTTCGTAGTAGAAGCACAGTATCTTTAGATACGCCTAAGCATGTTCTAAAGATACTGTGCTTTATTGAGAGATCTTGTCACTAAGAACTCGTTTTTACAGTTAAAGTCCTTGCTGCCGCTAAAGCTTTTTCGCGTATTGCAATAAGCTCGGCATTAAGTGGCCTATGGAAGAATGGAATAACTGTAGGGAGCATAGACTGTCCTTGTTAAAGTTATAAAGAACTGTTTTTCTCTTCATTTCTTAATATATACATGAACTTCCGCTTATGCTATATCTTCTTTTTGGGCTGTTAAACTACGGCAGGTTTATAGCAACAATATCTTTACTATTTCAAATATTATTGTGCCAATCGAAAAAGCAATAAAGGAGATAACAAATAACAATACCGCACACAAGGCTACTACTACTACAAGCCACAAAATAGAACACAGGGCAGTTACTGCAACCAGAACAGCGCGTAATAGTTTTTTTAAAAAGTTTTTTACTTTGTACATAAGATTCCGTTAAACAGAAGATGAAAATGATAAAAGACGCCCTAACACTGAACCGCACACAACACACATAATAAGCCACAAAATTGCTGTTACTATAATCTTCTTTTTAATTCGCACTGGTCGCATGCCGTCCTCCGTAATATTATTTGAAGTTTTCTGTTGGGCTAAGAGGCGGTCTCTGGCTAAAGAAGCTAGAGCGATAATGCTTATTTATCATCGTGCGTTTAGTGCCATGCACAAAAACGTAGTCATGCAGGAGGATACCAGCGCCGAATATTTTAGTCCTTCCATGTTCATAGCCATGCTCCCACATAGAAGATTTAGCAAGAACACAATTTTCGTTAAAAACGTAAGTCATCCCATGAAGTTTATCTTCCTTATAGTTGGATATTTGCACAACGGCGCCATTAAGTGTGCTATAGAAGATGCTTAAACCTTCTTTCTGGTTATCCTTCCAATTAATAAGCATTGTTAACATGCCGTTTGTAAGAAAATTCTTTGACGTGCCATATTTTTTGCCATTCTTATATTCGGTTTCGCGTATTAGCGATAAGGTGACAGGGGAGAATTCCTTTGAAACACCATCGGTTTTGCCATTTACAAAACTTTCGGTGCATACCAGGTCGCCATTTCTGGCATAAGTTCTCTTTTCTCCTTCCTGTCTTCCATTAATAATAGGGACTTCTAAAAGCAAATTTTTGCTTTCAACACTCTCGTTGTTGTCGCTGATATAATAAATGCGCTCCATGTATTCGCACTCATACGGGGTTCCATCTTTGTAATATTCTGTAAGCATAAATAATCCTTTGGCCTATTGTTATGCAAGATTTTCTACTGAGCATCTAGAGAAATATGCATCAAACGGTGTTAATTTTGCTGTATGCTTGCGCACATGAGAGGCATTGCCGTGTATATACATTGTCTCATCAGCAAGCTTTCCATTAACAAAGTGTTTTACTTTACCATGGCACCGGTCGTCTTTGTATTTATACCAGATTTCTACCATTTCGCGTGCATCACAGTAAAATGCTGACACCAAGATGCCGTGTTTATAAACACGGGATTTTATTAAAGCCCCATTAACGGCATACTCCCTAACAACACCGTGCGTGGTGTTGTTTACAAAGGGAACCTCTTGCCATAAAGTTCCAGGCGAGTAGTACACTCTAGACATTCTGTCACATTCACAGCGAGTTCCATCCTTATAAAACTCAGTAATCATATTTGCCATTCCTAAATGAAATTTTCTAAAGGGCATTTTTTAGCTTTGTCGCCATTTCGCCACATCTCCTCGTGGCACAGATAACCCACTTCGTCAAAAATCCTGGTCAGGCCATGAAGCATATTATTGGCAACGGAGCTGCTTACAGACAGCTTTCCTGTTGCAAAGAATGAGAGGTCCATGCTTTGCTGTACGCCATTTACAAAATATTTGCACGAGGCTAACGTTCCATTTGCAAAATATTCTTTTCTAAATCCATGTAAAATATTTTCTTTGTACGAAGCCATAAAACATATTTTGTAATCAAAGCCGTAAAAATACTGCAATATGTCGCCATTTACCTTCCCGTTCTTGTATGGTGTCTCTGACCATACGGGTGCTTTCGAGTCGTCATACCAGTATTCTTTAAACAAAAAGTCGCCGTGAAACTCTTGGCCATTCTTATAACGCACAGGCATATTTGACCTCTAGAGAAGGTTTTCTTTAACAGTGGTTGGCTTCCCCATCTGGAATAAAGTTACAGAAAACAGGCTTCCGTCTTCACGGAAAATTGTTTCTAAACCATGCTTAAGATTGTGCTTATAGAATGTTGAAGATTACAAAGCTTTTGTTCTTTCAAAGTATTCATTTATAGGCCCGTCTACGAGACCATTTACGTATGTAATTTCTCGTTCTATTGTATTGTCTGACTGATAAAAATACAAACGCACTATACCATTTATCTTTCCATTCTTATACGGAATATCATTGACAACCGGCTCATCCTCATTATTGTCGTAATATTCGCGTTCTATATAATCACAATCGCACGTGGTTCCATCACAATACGTGTGATGGCGTGTCGTAATAATCCGGTTTCTCATCTTTGTTGTCTCGATTTTTAAACATAGTTTTCAGCAGAAATTCCATTGCTTAGATCTATATGCTGCAGATATTCACGAAGCAGCAAACCGTCTTCGTCGTAGCATTTTACCATACCCGTGGAATCAGTTCTTTTCTTATAAATCCGTTTCTTAAGTCTATATTTATGACGGTCATAAAAGAATTCAAAATATGGACTGACAGGAACATCATTTTCGAAAGATGCTAGAGACTCTATTCTCCCTGTATCATAAAACGTCTTTGATATGCCATTCTTAAGCCCTTCTTTGTAGGCTGTTTCTGCACTTTTTTTTCCAGCGGAAAAATATGCTATGCCAATGCCATGCTTTAGACCTTGCACATAAGGGAGTGACTCTTTAAGTGAACCTTTTCTATAAAAGGTCCTTGCTATTCCATGTCTAATACCTTTTACAAAAGGTGTTTCACTTTCTATTTGTTGTCCGAAAGAGAAAAATGTCCTTTCAATACCGCATATAAGCCCATTTGTATAAGGCGTTTTTCTTTGTAGAGCCCCATTTTCGCGATAAGTTTTTTCTATTCCGTGCTTTTCACCTTTGACATAGGGCGTCTCGCTAGCTATTTTGCCGGAAGGAAAAAACTCTTGATTTATAAAATCGCATTTGCACAAGACGCCATCCTTATAAGTCTTAAATTTGCCCATATTCATAATACATTTATGTCCTTATAAAATTTGTATAGAACTACTAGGGATAATTTTCCATAGTTCCGCCGCCATCTTGTGCAAAAATGGTTTGTCCGATTTCTGAATATTCTATACCACGCTGACTGTCCGAACAGATAGATACTGTGGCTAAAGGCCCAGATTCATAATAGCTTTTGGCTACACCGAATTCTCTGTCGTTATTAACAGAAACAGCACGCGTTAAGAATCCAAGTAAAGAAAATTCTCTAGCTTCTCCATGCTCAAGGCCATTTCTGAACGTCCTTAATGAGGCTAAAATTCCATTGTCATAGAAGCATTTTTCTATGCCATTTATTTTGCCATTTACATAGGTTCTCTCGTATTCCAAAACTCCATTTTCGTAATATATCTTTTGCGTTCCATGTTCTTTGCCGTTAACAAACATAGTCTCGCTGTACAAAAGTTTCTCTTCGAACGGCCCAGAGGAATCACAAAAGTATTCTTTTGTTATACCGTTTTCTTTGCCGTTTGTATACACGCGCTCACTCATCAAAGTGCCATAGTCCGTAAAAGATCTCTCTGTTCCATGAATTTTGCCGTCTACATACGGCGTCTCACAGCGCAAGTTTCCGGTAGAAAAACTGTATTCTTTAGCAATACCATGCTTCCTTCCGTTAACATACGGAGTCTCGCTAAATAAGATTTTTGATCCAGAGAAATATCCCTTCTTAATTACATCACACTCGCACGGGGTTCCATTTTTATAGAATTTTGTCATAAGATTTCCTTAAAGAAAATTCTCTGCTGGAGCTTTCTCTTGGAGGCAACCAAATAAGAAAAGTTGCTCACCAGTAAGAAAGCCTTTTCCGTTATATGTTCTTCGCAGGCCATGCTCTTTGTCGTCCACAGCCGAAAAAGAGCAAGCCAACATAGGCGGGTTGACAGTATACCACCAGCGTACGCAACCATTTACCTTTCCGTGCTCGTCGCACGGTGCTTCCCACAACTGAAGCAGACCTAGCGGAAAAAACTCCCGCTGCATCTTATAGCATTCGCAATAAGTACCATCGATATAGTAGTGCGCTGCCATATACCGTCCTTAGATGAAATTTTCTTTAGGGCCTTCTTTAAGAGAACCGTTTATAAAAAGCTGCTCTACGTTTAGAGAACCACCATAGCTGTATACACGCGATATTCCATGCTTTCTTCCTTTAATATAAGAATAAACTGTAGCTGCCGTATCTGTCCAAAAGAAAAAATCCCATAGTTCAAAACCATCTTGGCGCGGAACAGTTAACCTTTTTTGGAAGCTCTCAGACAGAAGAACCCTAGCTTCTGTGAACAATTCGGTTTCATCAAAGATAGGCGGACTATTGCTAAAATATTGGCTTCTAATGGAAAAGCCATCAGTGTTAAGACTGCTGACATTCATAGCGTGTTATCCTTATACAAAATTTTCGGAAGGAAAGAGTGAACCTGCTCTAGGCTGCTGGTAGCCCCGTAAGCTGCAACGGAAGATCTGTTGTCCGCGAGCCAACAGAATCTCGTCTACTAAATAACCAGTGTCATTATAGAATTTGCATATTCCGATTTTCTGGCCATCCATATACTGATCGACATACTGTAGTTTACCCTTAATAGAGTAAACAAATCTAGGGCCGTTTCTGTTGCCTTTGGCATTAACACCAGGAAGGTCTATGTATAGGGTTCCGTCCATACGGGATGATCTTTCTCTAAGGCACGGATAAGCTGTCTCGCGGAGATATCCGATATCGGTTACGTAACTTGTGATACGTTCGCATTCACACGGGTCTCCATTAGCAAAATGTAGTATAGGCATAACTTCCTTTTATATTTAAACAGCTAAACAAAATTTTCCATGGAGCATGCGCCATGCATATAATTCAATACATGCGCCACCTTAAGTATTTTAGCCTCTCCGTAAGTGTATCTTGACGCCTCTGTGTTCCCTTCAGTATGTACGGTTTCTTTGGATAAAACCCCAGTTGTCGAGTCATATTGTTTTGATACACCATGTCTCCTGTTGTGCGCTATTGGAATCTTCATAATAAGCCTTCCGTTATCGCAGAACCGTAGTTCTCGGCCTTCTCTGCGGCCTTCGTTATTGGTTCCAGGCCAATCACAACGCAAATTACCATTTGTATAATAGAACTTTTCTCTGCAACACGGTAAGGCTATTTCGTGCAATGCGCCGTCTTCGTAAGTACGCTTTATTTCTTTGCATTTACACGGGGTTCCATCTGTAAAATGTAAAATACGCATGATATTCTTCCTTAACAAGAGTTAAATAAAATTTTCGGTGGGAAAGGTTCTAAATGTTAAACGGCTATGTTTAAAATCCTTGCGATCTCGTTCCTCTCCGTCTACACGAAGAATTTCTTTGTGCAACATACCGGAACGATAGAACTTTGCTAGACCATGGTCTACGATTCTTGCATAAGTTGTTCGGCTACGTGGTTCTCTACTGCAAAGGAGGCCATTTCTGTAAAATTCTAAATATAGCTCACGCCCAGAATGTCTGATACAACTGTAAAATACTTTGCCATCATCGTCATATATTACTTCTGTTCGACATGGATACGCTATTTCGCAAGCAAAATTGGTATTAGTTCTCTTACGTTTTGTTATTCTTTTGCACTCACATGGAATTCCACAAGTAAAATATAATATCGGCATAAGAGCCTTTTGCTAAAGAAAATTTTCAGTGGGGACTATAAACCGTTTGTCAAATTCTGCAGGAATATTGCGCATAAACACTGCGATGTTACGAATATACAGCATTTCAAAAGCGAGAGTTCCGGAGCTGTTGTACACTTGTCCTAAGCCATGTCTTAGACCATTTGTAATAGTCTCTTTACGATGTAAAATACCGTTAGTATAGAACGATAGTTTTGCAGTGCTGCTAACAAAACATGAAGCGGCCATACTAAAATAAGGATCTTTATTTGGTGTAGTTTTCAACAGGAAGCCTCTGGCAGTATATACTTTTTGCGCTCCTAGAACAAAAATTTCCTTGCATATAAAGGCTCTCATCGTATAGTACGCCAGATTCTTTATAACATTTGCGTATACCATGTACTTTCCCATTTACAAAGGGCTCTACAGAGCGCACGCTGCCGTCTCTGAAAAATTCTATAGAAAGACCTTCTTTAGAACCTCCGGAGTTCACGCCAGGGATTATAGACGACGTACGACAGCAGCCATCTTCTGCAACATATTCGTGCGTTATTAGACATGGTAAAGCCGTCTCTTTGAATACAAACTCATTGTTGTGCACAGTCACAACTGCTCGCACAATTTCATCGCATTCACATGGGGTTTCATCTAAAAAATGTAACAAAGGCATATGCCGCCTCCTTGTTATTGGCCCATTAAACATAATTTTCCATAGAGCACTGCTCGTGCGGTCGCCGGAAAGCAAGTATACCGCGAAAAACAGGTCGATCATGAATATATCCTTTCTCGTTAGAAAGTTTTCCTGAAATATCATACCCGCGAGCAATACCATGAAGTTTGTTATCTTTGTACGCAGTTGTCTCAGATAAAACTCCAGATCTGTAGAAACGCCTTCCGGTGCCTTGCCTTTTGTTGTAGACATAAAATATCTCTTCGTGCAGGACCCCAGTCTCGTAGTACTGTTTGTACCATCCATTTTTAGCACCATTGGTAAAGTGGCATTCAATATTAAGAGCCCCAGAAGAATAAAAATCTCGTCTTATGCCATGGATTTTTCCATTTGCATAAGGAATTGTCGCAGCTAGCTCTCTTGAAGCGTAATACCTTTTTTGTATTCCATTTTTCGTTCCATCCTTAAAAGGCGTCTCTACGTACTCATGAGCATAAGACCTATATCTCTTTGTCATGTAGTCACATTCACACGGGGTTCCATCATAATAGTATTCAGTGGCCATAAATGCTTTCCTTAAACAAAGTTCTCCGTGGGGGCATGCAGCCATTCTATTCCATTGCTAAAAACTTTTTCGCTTTGAAGTACACCTGTATCATAATAGAATATCTTTTTTACTCCGCGAGCCCTGCTATTGGCATAGAACAATTTCGTAAATACTTTTCCATTAGGAAAGAACTCTAGGCGGAATCCTGCGTTTCGCCCTTCGGCGTCAGCCCCAGGGAATAATATCCATGGCGTTCCATCCAGATGATAGATAACTTTCTGACGATTCGGAAATGCGGTCTCAGAGGCATAACTGGCATTGGTCTCTTTATGTCTTTTTATATATTCGCATTCGCACGGAATTCCGCCAGTAAAATACAATATGGCCATAGTGTACTCCTTTAAACAAAGTTTTCCGTAGAGAAACATGCATGAGTAGTTCCATGAGAAAAGGCTATTTCGCCTATAAGAACTCCAGTATCAGTGTTATACTCTTTATATATACCATGCCAGTGGCTGCGCTTTACTGGTACTGCAAAAGCTAAGGCGCCAGACCGATCAAAATACCAATTAATACCTTCGCGCTCATGGCTGGAGTTAAGCCCTGGTCTGTCATGTTGAAGCTTGCCGTTAGGAAAGTAAATCTTTTCTCTAAGACATGGGT
>Ga0265294_10006208_pt1 | contig 14395 bp, 11 predicted proteins | sample MunlanPumphouse3_FD_192504 | JGI IMG/M metagenome (GOLD analysis project Ga0265294, IMG submission 192504) | Groundwater microbial communities from a municipal landfill in Southern Ontario, Canada - Pumphouse #3 | ecosystem: Environmental > Aquatic > Deep subsurface > Groundwater | place... | reverse complement strand
CAGTGAATTGATGTTCCGTCTCTCCAGGGCTTTCACCAGTGTCTCCTATTTCTTCGTTTTCTTTGCCGCAGGTTATTTCTTTTCCAATATCTACGGAGAAGGTTCCATATTCGTTGCCGTTCGTTTCTTACTCATGCTTTGCCTTGGATGCTTGGCAACCATCCTTATTGTTATTCCCTTATTGTTTTCCCTTTTCACCGGTTTCAAGACAAACCCTTACCAGCTTATCTATCGAAGTATAGCTTCCTTGGCTGTTGGCCTTTTTACTGGCAACATTCTTCTGAGCACGGTCCTCAATGAACCAATCAGCCGACATAATCTGGGTTGCCAAAAACGCATCGGCGCAACCACCATCCCGTTTTATGCACTTATCGGTCGTGGTGGTTCCGCCATGATTGCTACGCTTTGCACCCTGGGTCTGCTCTATAGTGCAACAGGAAACGTGCCCGAGAGCAAGATTATGCTTCTTATTGCACTTTCTTGTAGCCTGATGAGTTTTTGTTCCTCGATTGGTATCGGGGAGGAGGTGTTCTTGATTTGTGTCTTGTCACTTAGAGCCCTGCACATCAATGTGTATGGTTCAGAGGTGTCGCTTCTAGGCTTGTTACCCCTGTTGAATGGTATGGGTGTCATGATTGATAACCTTCTTGCCGGTATGGGTAGCTGCTACACAAGTGAAACCTTAAAGGTAAGAATCAACACTTCCTATCAGGACATCCTGTAAACTCCTATGGGAAAGAAACCTTTTCGCTTGGTTTGTTTGGGAATCCAAGCGTTAATCTCACTTGTTTTAGGAACCCTCACCGTTCGCGCAATGCTCGTCCTCATGAAAGCGGAGGGTGCTACGTCTTCTCTTCCCATGGAACAACTAATCATTACCCTTTTGCATTTAATCATGGCTTTTGTAGGTGCCTGTTTGATTATGCATTATTACAGGAATACCGTGGGTCCTGAAGCCCAGCTTCTTCCTCTTCTTTTTCTTTTATTGGCTTTATCGGATACGAGGATACTTCCCACATACATGACCCTCACCCATGATATCTTCTTCGATATCAAATGGGTCTCAGTTGTTTTTCAAATCTGTTTCTTGTCTATTAGTCTTCTCTATATCGAATGTGGTCTTTTCCAAACAGAAATCAACAGTAGAAAACTTGTCCAATTTGTATTGATCGGTTTTGCTTGCTCAATTTGTTTGGGGCTTCTGGTGCCGATTTCCTATAACAGCAAAGGATTCCAGCTTTTCGTGTCTATTACCAACTATAAGCTGAGAATCTCAATTTATGTGCTAGGTGTTTTGGGAATAATCTCATCATTTGCAATTCTCTTTCAAGAGAACGCCACCCGTTCCACAATGTTAAGGGCATTTGCTTTTTCTCTTTTGATGGTCTCTCATACGATGAATGTAATCAGGCCAATCAATATCGTCAGCCTTATCAGTACAATATTATTCGGAGCCGGATTAAGCATCCTCGTCTTTGTTACAAAAGCAAATAGAATTTGGGGTTGAGTCCTTTCCATCAGGGGAACCTGATGTGTTAATATATAAGGAGAGCTTCCTTTATCAGGAGGCTCTCCTTCTTTAAGAATCATAACTCACTGACAGTAATACCTGTCTACTTGAGATATCCACCCTCAACCAACTTTTGTCTAAGTCCAGCCATCTGCTGCCCATCAGATGGAAGAGAGGGAAGATAAGGCTTCGTCCCATGACCACCAAGGAGGTTCAGATAATCCTTCGTGGCAACAGGAAAACTTGACTTATCCATTTGGATTCGAATCGGATTCAATTTGAATTGGGCTTCAAGCGAACCAGCAAGATCCCCTTCCTCAAACTTCTTCCAAATCGAACACACAAGAGTAGGAAGAAAGTTCGCGGTAGAGCATACGGCCCCGCAACAGCCAACCGTCAACCCACTATAGATCAAGGTGTCCTTACCAACAAATACTCTGAAACCGACATCCCTGTTACGCCGGATGAACTCAAGGGTGTTGGTCATGTTTCCACTGCTGTCCTTCATCCCAACCACATTAGGAGATGAATGAGCCAGTTTTGCCACAACTTCCGAAGGAATATCATAGCCAGTACGTCCTGGATTATTGTATAGCAACATTGGCTTATCCCCAATTGCCGCAGCAATCGAAGAAAAATGAGTATAAAGCTCATCATTTGTCAACTTGACAAACATAGGTTGCAATACCGCAATGGCACGGCAACCCATATCCAGGCCCATCCGAGCTAAGGCAATGCATGTACTGGTACGAATAGCACCGATACCCATATAAACAGGAATCCTTTCCCTTACCTGGTTGATGATTATCGCCAAATTCGTACGCATCTCTTCTTCAGTTTGCATATAGAATTCACTATTCGACCCAAAAGCAAGAATACCATCAATTCCTTGGTCAATCAAAAAATCAATATGCTCGCGCAGGCTTGTCTCATCCACACTCTCATCATCTTTTATTGGAGTGACAATCGGGACAATAATGCCTTTCATCCATGCTGTGTTCATGAAACTCCTCTTACTTTCCAATCTTGGTTCCACTGACCTTCGCATAGTATCTTGCCAAAGCGCTATGATCATCGACTCCGAATCCATCGGCATGCAAAGTCTCAAACATCTGCTGGACCAAGGCGGTCAAAGGAAGAGGTGCGCCAAATTTAGCGCCGGTTTCTAGGGCGTTGTTCAAGTCCTTGATATGCAAATCAACGCGAAAGCCTGGCTTGAAATCGCCTTCAAGCATCATGGGCGCCTTGGCGTTCATGACAGTGCTCCCCGCAAGTCCACCCTTGATAGCCTCGAACACAAGCTGAGGGTCAACCCCGCTCTTCCTGGCAAGGGTCATCGCCTCTGCCAGAGCCGCGATGTTGCAGGCCACGATGACCTGGTTCGCCAGTTTCGTGGTGTTCCCCGCACCAATAGGCCCGCAATACACTGCGGAGGCTCCCATCTGGAGAAGCAGGTCCTTATACTCCTCATACAAGCCCTTGTCCCCTCCGACCATAATCGAAAGGGTCCCGTCAACGGCTTTGGGCTCTCCTCCGGAAACAGGGGCATCCAGCATCTTCACGCCTTTGGCGGCGCATTCTTTCTCCACTTCCTGACTCGCAGCCGGGGCTATGGAGGACATGTCAATCAGCACGCTTCCACTCTTGGCATGGGCCAACAGTCCATCGCCTCCAAGTACCACCGCCTTGACCTGGGGTGAATTCGGCAACATCGTAATGATGACAGGGCACTTGGACACGATATCCGCATTGCTTTTCCCCTCTTTTGCCCCATCTTTTGTGACCTCCGCTATATTTTCCGTCTTGATATCGTATACCCAGACTTCATTCCCGTGCCTGACCAGATTCCGTACCATGGGCTTGCCCATGACTCCCAGTCCGATAAATGCTATTTTCATATTCGTATCTCCTCTCAAATTAAATCTCAATCCTTGTGGTTTGATTTAGTTATCGAACCATGCAAGGTTTCTTTGAATCAAACTTCCAATTAGGAATCAAATACTGCATAGAGATGGCATCGTTGCGATCAGAATAGGCTAACTTGTTATACAACTCATTTGCCCTCATAACCTTGTCCATGTTTATCTCAACACCTAATCCAGGATTGTCGCTAACATGAATTTTCCCATCTTTAATCACAGGAGGATTGTTTGTAAGTTCATCGTGTCCTTCCTGCCATATCCAATGGGTATCCAATGCGGTAATCTCACCCTTTGCCGCTGCAGCACACTGTGCATACTGAGCCAAAGTGATGTCAAAATGGTTGTTCGAATGAGAACCCCAGGTCAAACCCCAATCAGATAAGACCTGGCTGGCGCGTACGGAGCCCGCCATACCCCAAAAATGGGGATCGGCAAGAATGATATCAATGCTTTTCTCTATGACTGCATGTTTAAACTGGCGCCAATCAGTTGCAATCATATTAGTTGCAGTTGGTTTTCCCGTAGCAACCTTGAACTCCGCCATCGTTTCGCGGCCACTATAGCCGGCCTCAGTTCCACAAGGATCCTCCGCATAAGTCAGGCTACTCCCCTTGCATAACTGAATTGCTTCCTGAAGTTTCCAAGCTCCATTCGGATCAATATTGACACGTGCCTTCGGAAAATTTTTGGCAACAAGCTCAACTGCCTCCATTTCCTTTTGTCCCTCAAGCACTCCACCTTTGAGTTTGAAGTTTTCAAAACCATAGACCTCATTCAACGCCTGGGCCTCCTCAAGCATATCTTGGGAGCTCATATGTTCATTACGTCGAATTTTGTACCAAGGGTTCGAACTACCACTCTCGTCGATATAAGGGAGATTGGTCTTTGTCCGATCAGCGATATAGAACAAGTAACCAAGGACAGTAACATCCTCTCTTTGACGTCCATCCCCTAACAGGTCACAGACGGGGCAATTAAGAAATTTACCCATTAAATCCATGAGCGCCGCCTCAATGGCAGTCTCACCATGAACCACATCTTTGAGTTTGGATAAATCAAGATTCTGCAATGAATCAGAACCCAGAGAAGCACGATTATGAATCGTTGCAAGTTTATAAATAATCTTACGATAATCACCTACCGGCTGCCCGACTACAAAAGGTATGGCATCCTCAAGACTTGCAAGAATAGCCTTGCCACCATGTACTTCACCAACTCCGGTATTACCACTGCTATCCTTCAAAATTACCAGATTACGGGTGTAAAAAGGAGCATGGGCACCTGAAAGTGAAAGCAACATACTATCATATCCTGCTACAGGAATGACTTTCATATCCGTTATAATTGGAGTATTCATACTCATCTTATCACCTCTTTCACGTTGAAGAGCAAACATTTTTTCTTGATTTGATTATTGGTAAAACCAAAAACACAATCGCCAGAACCAGAAATACCATCGTTATCGGATGAGTAAAGATTTCCGTCATATCACCATTGGCATATTCCAAACCACGACGCAAATTTGTCTCAAATGAGTTCTCAAGGATAAAGCCTAAGATAAAAGGAGGAATAGGAATACCAAACTTGTGCATGGCCAATCCCATTATGCCAAACACCAACAATCCCCAAATATCGAAAATCTGATTATTCAAGCTGAAGGCTCCAATAGCACAGAGTACTACAATAACCGGATACAAAAAGAAAGCAGGGACCTTGAGTACCTGAACAAACAGCTTCATGCCCAAATACATGACCAGGGCCATTACAATAGCAGCGACAATCATTGAGGCAAAGATACTGTATACAGTCGCTCCATCCGTCTCAAAAAGAAGAGGTCCTGGCGTCAATCCATGCAACATGAAGGCACCAATCAAAATCGCTGTCGCTCCATCCCCAGGAATACCAAGGGTGAGTAACGGAATCATGGCACCACCTATTGATGCGTTGTTGGCACTTTCAGAAGCACAAAGGCCATCGATGATGCCAGTACCAAATTTCTCAGGATGCTTGCTACTATTTTTGGCAACAGAATAGGCAATAATATTACTGGTAGAACCACCAATGCCGGGAAGAATTCCAATCCATAAGCCAATGAAAGAACTACGGATTAAGTTCCAGGCTTGTCCTCGCAACTCCTTTCCACTCAAACCAAAACCTTTTATCTTGAAATCCGTAATCAATTGAGGTTGCTTGTGACCCTTGCTTGCTATATCCAATACTTCGCTGATTGCATACAACCCGACCAACACTGACAAAAGCTTGAAACCTCCTGTCATTGAGAGTGAACCAAAGGTATATCGCATCGCACTATCAATTGGAGCCATTCCTGCAGTCGCAAACATCATACCAAATAAAGCAGATAACAAACCTGTGACCATTGAGGAACCACAAAGGGAGGAAATCAAGGTCAAAGCAAAGATAGTTACTCCGAAATATTCCCAAGGCCCAAACTTTATCGTGAAGGCAGCAAGTAAAGGGGAAATAAAAATCATTGCACAGATACCGATAAGAGTACCTATCAACGAAGAAATAACACCAGTTCCAAGCGCCTTCCCAGCTTGTCCATTCAAGGCCATAGGACGGCCATCAAAACAAGTTGCAATTGATGAAGGAGTCCCTGGAATGTTCAACAGTATTGCTGAGACAAGTCCTCCCGAAATACCCCCGATATAAATAGCGGTAAGCATGGACAAACCCATCGCATCGCTCATTGGATAAGTCACTGGCAAGAACATAGATAGCGCAGCAACAGTTGTAAGACCTGGTAATGCACCAAAAATGATTCCAATAACCACACCTCCAACAATGCTTAACAATATTGCAGGACTTGTGAAAACTGTTGAAAAACCAACTCCTAACATTTGAAACATTTCATCATCCCCTTTCTAACCCAGTATTCCACGAGGTAAAATCATTGCCAGATATTTCACAAACACAATATAAATTAGTATCGGAATGACAATAGAATATATAAAAGTAAAGATATACATCTTTTTATTTCTTTTCTCAGTTGGAAGCAAAAGCAAAGTCAACAAAGCAAGAAACAACATACTTGATAAAATAAACCCTAAAGGTGAAAGTAATAGAATATAAAGCGCCACAATCACGATTGCCAACACCAATGTGGTTTTTTGTCGATTAAACTGATGCCCAAAAAAGCAAAGTGTCTCCGGCTTTTCTTTTTCTTGCGAGGGGATGTTCTTCTGTTTATCACATTTTAGCTTAAGAAAACCACTACGCAACTGGAACAATCCAAGTACAGCCATAAGACAGCCCAGAACCATTGGAATTGAACGAGAATCAAGACCTTTATGACCAAACAACTGTAGGGAAGTTATTTTTGTTGCAAAAACAAAATAGAAAAGGGAAAAACAAATAAAAAAAATCCCAGTTCCCATTTCTTTGTTGATTTTTTTCATCCACATCCTCCATTGAAGCAGAAAAGGGTATCTGTCATACAGCAGATACCCCTATCAAACAGGGAATTTTATTTTGTTCCCTTGAGTTGATCCTTGATTGCCATCAGTGAAGCAAGCTCGCTCTTATAGGAAGCAGAGGCTTCTTCGGGAGACATATAAACAGGATCCTGACTAAATCCATAGACTTCCTTGCGGTAATCCTCGTTAGTCTCAATAATCTTCTTACATGCCGCACTGAACTTGTCAATAATTGCCTTGTCAGTGCCCTTGGGGAAGAAGAAGGTATTGTTATAATAATAAGCACAATCAACATTTTTCTCCTTCAAGGTCGGAACATCAGGAATTTTTGCTCCACGATTTGGACTATCAGTAGCAAGAAGACGGAAAGTCCCTTTATCAACATAATCCTGCACCATGTTCAACGGCATCGGTATGACATCGACATGTCCCCCAAGCAACAGCTGAAGTCTTTCTCCACTTCCACCACTGCTGACGATATTAAACTTCGCCCCAGCATTCTGCAAAGCAACAGCAATCCACATTGTCGAGGCTCCTGTATTTGCGGTTAATCTGTATTTTCCAGGATTTGCCTTGGTGTCCTTTATCATATCATCAAAAGTATTCCAACCAGAATCGCTACGAACAGTAAGCACCTCATCAGCGGAACGAGAGAACACAGGTCCCATTTCAAATGCCTCATATCCGTAGTCAACCATTCCAATAGCTTGCGCTATATTCATGGAAATCTGGGAGCAGAGGATTGTATACCCATCGGCCTTTGCATTCTTGACCTGAGAAGCACCAATGGTACCACCAGAACCACCAACATTAGTCACAACTACTGGTTGCCCGAGTTCAGTAGTAAGATATTTTGCTAAAGCACGAGTGTTATAGTCAGAAGCACCTCCAGCACCAAAAGCAACAACAATATTGATAGCCTGATTCGGCCATGATATAGCTGTACTTGTAGTAGCAGAGGATGTCTTCTCCGCACTCCCATTGGCAAATATACCAACAAGCGAGATTGACAGGATAAGTAACAGTACTAGTACCTTTTTCATTAAAACCTCCATTTAATAATTTTAAACAAAAATTTAATATTTTTCTAAAATCGGTTTAATTGTAAATCCTGTTTTTATTATTGTCAATTTTTATTTGATTTTTTTATTATAATACTGCATTTTAATATAATTGAATTTTATTTGTTTTAAATTATATAGAAAAAATATAAATTGTATATCATTTGCGAGCAAAAGCAAAAAAGGACTTCAGCTCGCAACAATGATAAAGGCATCTTTTCTCTTAGCGAACCAAACAAGGTCTCTTTGGATCAAATTTCCAACCGGGGATCAGGTATTGCATTCCCACGCTGTCATCCCGAACTCCAAGACAGTTCTCTAGATAAAGCTCATTCGCCTTCTTAACCTGCTCAAGGTCGACTTCAACCCCCAATCCTGGACGGCTAGGGACAGCAACATATCCATCAACAATCTTGGGTGGCTGTTTGGTCAAATGCTCTACCCCTTCTTGCCAAATCCAATGAGTATCAATGGCTGTCGGATTACCAGGAACAGCGGCTCCTGTCTGTACAATTTGAGCAAGGGAGATATCAAAATGATTATTTGAATGGCTTCCCCAAGTAAGGCCGAACTCATTACACAGGATTCCTACACGTACCGCACCTTCCATTGTCCAGAAATGACAATCGGCAAGAGGAATATCAACACTCTGCAACTCAAAGGAATGCCCGAGTTGCCGCCAGTCAGTGGCAATCATGTTTGTCGCCGTCGGCATACCGGTAGCTCTTCTGAATTCACTCATAATCTCACGACCACTATATCCGTTTTCTGCTCCACATGGATCCTCGCAGTAGGATAGGATCCCCTGCATGTCTTTGCATAACTCAATAGCATGCTTGAGTGTCCAGCCACCATTGGGATCAAGTGTCATTCGAGCATGGGGAAAGGCTTTCTTGAGTGCCCGAATGCTTCTCATTTCCTCTTCCCCTGAAAGCACTCCTCCTTTGAGCTTGAAATCTTGAAATCCATAAATGTTTTGGGAAGCTCGAGCAAGAGAAACAATGGCATCAGGTTCCATTGCCATCTCATGGCGCATACGGTACCAAGGTTCCTGAGCTTCAGGCTCGACCAGATAAGGTAAATCGGTCTTCCTGTGGTCTCCCACAAAAAACAGATATCCCAAGACTTTGACCTTATCACGTTGCTGTCCATCACCAAGAAGTTGGCAAACAGGAACTTCAAGATATTGCCCGAACAAATCAAGAAGAGGAGCCTCGATAGCGGTAATCACATGAATACCTGTACGAAGATCAAAAGTCTGTTGTCCTCGAACATCGGTTTCATCGGTACCCAGCGCTTTCCTTACAGCCTGCAAGGTATGCTTGTATTCACTTAGCTTACTACCTAATACGACAGGTCTAACCCGTTGCAACGCATTAGTAATCTTTTCCCCACCAGGAACTTCTCCAACCCCTGTATTTCCTTGACTATCGGTAAGAATCACTACATTTCGCGTAAAATATGGACCATGTGCTCCACTGAGATTCAGAAGCATGCAATCGTGCCCTGCCACCGGATAAATATCCATCGTAGTAATATATGGAATCATTTTTATTCCTCCTGTTTTCCAGTATTCATCAATCATTATTTCGTTTTTCTAGACGAATTTATGATGGCAAATATACTCAACAATGGGAAAATTGTAGGTTTGTTTTATTAATATGTCAATCAAATTTATATAAATAAAACGAAGCATGTGATTTTATATAACATCACTATAAAAATAATTCAATCAGCTTACAAAAAAGGGCATACTCCGTTTAAATAAGACAAGGACTCTTTCTGCAATAAATCAACTGGGAAATTCTTGATGATACCAAAGAGATTCTTTCTTTAAGATATCTTTTGAAAGAGACCACCCTTCCCTTCTTATAGATATGGACTAAAGGGCATGTTTTCTCGCTTTCTTTGTTCATGCTGAAAGTTTTCACATCTTTGCATGCATTCAATAGCCAAGTTATCAAGAAAATCCTTGCAAACAACAAAAATGAACATTATTATATAATAATATTATAAGATTCTGGAGTAAAATCTAATGAAACAAGAAAATGATGAGAAATATAACGTCAAAGCGGCAACCCGTTGTTTTGAGATCCTTGATTATGCAGCAAACCAATGTGGACCTGTTTCAATCCAGGATGTATGCAAAGCACTAGATACCAACAGCAACATGGCTTTCCGTCTCCTTGCGACACTTAAGAATTCAGGCTATATGACCAAAGACGACAATACCAATCTTTACAGTATTTCCCTCAAGAGTCTCAAACTGAGCAGACGAGCCTTACAATCATTGGAAATCCGTAAACTCACCATGCCCTATCTTGAACTGATTTGGAACAAATACCCTAAAGCAAATGTCAACATGGGGGTCTTTTATGATGGGGAGATTCTGATACTTGACCGTATAGATACGGTGAGCATTCCCCGTACTTATTTCACTCCAGGACGTCAACTCCCCTTCCACTGCACAGGATTAGGCAAAGTACTGACCTGCAATCTTCCAGAAGAAGACATTGACAATCTTATCAAAGAAAAAGGACTCACCCAATACACTACCAACACCATAACTTCCCGGGATGCCTTACTAAGGGAACTGGCAAAGGTTAAGGCCGAAGGGGTCGGACGTGACCGCAATGAATTTATCAACAACGATAATTGTTCCGCTGTTCCTGTCGTTGACGGACATGGCATTACCAAAGCGGCCATCAGCGTAAGCGCATTAACCAACAATATGAGTGTTGAAGAAGTGGAAAGCGCCATCCCTTTGCTTAAGGATATCGCAGGACGTATTTCCTACATGATGGGATATAATTCAGGCATATAATGCTTAAAGAATCTCCCCGTATCTTCCTAATGAAAGACCGGGGAGTTCTCTTTGTTTAGTTCAAATTGACAATACTCTTGTCGTAGTCAGAAGGTGGAACAAAACCAAGTAAGGTCATACAGGTGGCGGCTATACTGCTAATACCCAAACCTGTATTCAGTTCCTTGGAATATTCATTCTTATACTGAGGATCAAAAAGAATGCACGGGACTGGATTCAACGAGTGGCTAGTCTTGGCCTTAGGCTCGCCATTGGCTTTTTTGGAGACCGAACCATCCTTGGAATGCTCATACATATCATCTGCATTCCCATGATCGGCGGTAATCAACAGGATTCCACCTGCCGCCTCTACAGCCTCTTTGATTCTTCCAATCTGTAAATCCAAAGCCTCCATGGAACAGACAACCGCCTCAAATACTCCGGTATGCCCAACCATATCCCCATTGGGGAAATTCATCTTAATGAAATTCCAATTACCACTTTTCACTTCCGAAATCACCCTATCGGCAATCTCTGCGCACTTCATCCATGGTCTTTGTTCAAAAGGCACGACATCAGAGGGAATCTCGACATATGATTCTAATTTCTCATCAAATTTGCCACTACGGTTTCCATTGAAGAAATATGTGATATGCCCGAACTTCTGGGTCTCACTGATTGAGAACTGCCTGACTCCACTGGCACAAAGATATTCAGCCAAAGTCCTGTCAATCGAAGGAGGGGTGACAAGATACTGGTGGGGCACATGAAGATCACCATCGTATTCCATCATGCCGGCATACTCGACCTTGGGGAAACGTTTACGGTCAAACTCAGCAAGAGAAGGAGCTTCGAAAGCCTTGGTAATCTCCAAGGCACGATCCCCCCTGAAGTTAAACAGGATCACGCTATCCCCGTCTTCAATGGTCCCAACCGGCCTGCCTTCTTTGGCAACCACGAACGGAGGAAGATCCTGATCAATCGCCCCTGTCTCCATCCTCAGCTTCACGATAGCGTCATGAGCGCTATCAAACATGCGTCCTTCACCAAGCACATGGGTATACCATCCTTTCTTAACCATATCCCAATTGGCGTTATAACGGTCCATAGTGATAACCATACGCCCGCCACCAGAAGCAATCTGGGCATTAAAGCCATCATTATTCAAACCATTGAGGAAGACTACAAAAGGATCAAAATAATCCAAGGCGCTTGTCTCTCCCACATCACGACCATCGAGCAGGGCATGAATCCTTACTTTTTTCACACCTTCGGCCTTGGCTTCAAGAATCATAGCCTTGAGATTATCGATATGGGAATGCACATTCCCATCAGAAAGCAAACCAATGAAATGCAAGGTACTGTTTTTAGCCTTTGTATTCTGTATTAGTTTTTTCCATGTAGCACCTTGGAACATATTCTTGCTTTTAATCGCCTCAGCAACCAACTTGGCGCCTTGGTTGAACACTCGGCCACAACCCATGGCATTATGTCCGACTTCACTATTACCCATATCGGCATCCGAAGGAAGCCCGACAGCAACTCCATGAGCCTTGAGTCTTGTCCAAGGACATGAACCATACAAAGCATCAAGATTCTTTGTCATTGCAGAAGCAACAGCATCACCTTCTTTGTATTTTCCAAAGCCCACCCCATCCATAATGAGAAGGACTACAGGGCCTTTCCTTGTAATCTTCCCTGATTTCTCCAATGCATTTACCATTTGGTCTCTCCTATTGTTCACAGCGGTCTTGTTGCCGCTTCAAGATATTCCCGGCTACTTGGATCAACCAAGTCTCTTAGCATCGCATACACCCAGGCATGATAATCATTCACCTGCTTGAGCTCTGAGGAGGTAAGCATCCTGGTATCTATCAACTTGCGCTCATAGGGGCAGACGGTCAGCACTTCGAACTGATAGAACTGTCCAAATTCTGTCTTCTCCCCATTCTGGACAACTATCAGGTTTTCGATACGAATCCCATGGCGTCCCTCTTTGTAAAGACCAGGCTCATCACTGGTCACCATACCCACTTCCAAGGGAACAGCAACAGGACGCCCACTGATATTCTGAGGACCCTCATGCACATTCAATCTGAAACCGACCCCATGTCCTGTCCCATGGAAGAAGTTCAAGCCGTTCTGCCAAAGAAATTGCTTCGCAAGTACATCGAGTTGATACCCACACGTACCTTGAGGGAACCGTGCAGCAGCCAAAGCCAAATGCCCCTTGAGTACCAAGGTATAGTCTTTCTTTTGTTCAGGGGTCGCCTTGCCGAACAGAACGGTACGGGTAACATCAGTCATCCCACAAGTGTACATCCCTCCGGTATCCAAAACCAACAAACCATCACTTACGATTGGTTTTGAGCTCTCTTTTGAAGCACTATAGTGACACATCGCCCCATTCTCGCTGAATCCTGCAATCGGACCAAAAGATTCCCCAATGCATTCTTTTGCTCTTGTTCTTTGCTGATAAAGCAACTCGGTGAGCTGGTACTCGTCATAATGAGGATTGTCGGTATCAAGAGAAGCAAGGAAATTCACAAGGGCGACCCCATCAAGCAGATGGCTCCTCCTCATTCCTTCCAGCTCAACATTGTTTTTTCTTGCCTTCAGATCAGTGGTGAAATCCCTGCCAGTCACCAAAACCGCCTTACTAAGGGCATCAGCGATAAGCATGTTGGTCTTATCAGGGTTGAGATACACCCGATCTCCCTTTCTCACTATCTGGGCGATAACTTTTGCTGCATCCTCGTACGGCAGTACTTCCATGTCTTTTTGTACTTCCTGCAACAAAGACTCGGAGAATCTCTGTGGATTGGTGAACAACCAGGCTTTGTTCTTGCCAAGCAAAAAATATGAAAGGAATACAGGATTATATCTCACATCATCACCACGGAGATTCGTTATCCAGGCAATATCATCCAAGGCGCAAAGGACGGTATACTCACACCCGAGCAAAGAAAGCTGCCCTCGGACCTGTCCGAACTTCTCTGAGCGGCTAACCCCTGCAAGACTTGTATCAAGTCCAACCACTTTGCTTGAAGGGACCAAAGGCCTTTCCTTCCAAAGCTTGTCCAACAAATCCTCCATACCCACAAGTTTGATTTCCTTCTCCTGAAAACTCTTCTCCATTTCAGATTTAAAAGTAATCATCAATGTGGAATTGTCGATGCCGACACTTTGGCCTTTCTCTAGATGCTGCGCAATCCAGGAAAGAGGGGAAGGAGTGTTCTCGTAGTCCAATTTCATAAGTGAAAAACAAGTACCTTCAATCTGATGGGCACCCTGGATGAAATAACGTGAATCAACCCAAAGCAAGGCTTCCTTAGCGGTAATGACTACTGTCCCCGCACTTCCAGAGAAGCCACTAATCCAAGCGCGGCTACGCCAGCGTGGACATACATACTCACTTTGGTGGGGATCAGTCCCATTGATATACCAACAATCGATCCCTTTATCCTCCATCAGGCCCCTAAGGGTCTCCACTCTTTCATCTATGGTCATTCTTTTGTTTCTCCTTACTACGGATGATTATTATTATGGTTCCTGTGATTATCATGCAAAAACATAATATCTGCCCCAAGGAAATGTTGAGAAGAGATTGGAATATAGCGATGTTATCGCTTTCCTCCCCCCATTTGATAATATAGCCAAGA
>Ga0265294_10006206_pt1 | contig 14399 bp, 10 predicted proteins | sample MunlanPumphouse3_FD_192504 | JGI IMG/M metagenome (GOLD analysis project Ga0265294, IMG submission 192504) | Groundwater microbial communities from a municipal landfill in Southern Ontario, Canada - Pumphouse #3 | ecosystem: Environmental > Aquatic > Deep subsurface > Groundwater | place... | reverse complement strand
TTATTAGTTTCTCCCAAAATAACAACCCCAACATTGTCTTGCTCTAAGTTTAGAACAATACCTTTGACGTCATTTTCAAATAAAACTAACTCTCCACTTTGTGCATTATTTAACCCATAAATACGAGCAATACCATCTCCAACAGTAAGAACAGTTCCTACTTCCTCTAATGAAGCTTCAAGGTTTGTGTCAGATAATTGATTACGTAAAATAGCTGTAACCTCTGAAGGTTTAATATCTACCATATTTCTTTATTATTAAAATCCCTTTTCGTATAAATTCTTTGCAAATGATTTCTTAAGTTGTAGTATCTGATTAGAAACCGATGCATCATATACTTTGTCATCAATAAGTATTTTGAAACCACCTAAAACCGAATGGTCTATCTTTTCAACCAATTCAATTTTACAGTTAAATTGGTTTTCTAAGACTTTGATTATTTTATTTTTTATCTCGTTTTCCATTGGGCTTGCAACAATTAGAGTCGCAACCTTAATCCCTTTATGTTCATTATAAAAATCGAGAAAAGCCTCAGCAATGTCTTTAAGGAAAACAACTCTTCGTTTTGTAACTAATAAGGTAACAAAGTTTAGTGATAGTTTTTCTATCCTTGATTCGAACAATTCCTTAACAATTCCTTTTTTGCTACCAATATTAATATTTGGGTTACGCATAACGGCACTTAGTACCTTATTGTCCTTACAGACATTCTTTACAAGTACCATATCATTATTTACCTTTTCTAATATATCCATCTCTAATGATAGATCGAAAAGGGAACGTGCGTAGCGAGAAGAAATAATGCTTGAGGTCATAATAATATTTTAATTAAAATTGAAGTCTGAAACTCTTTTCTCAATGATTCTTGTCTTATTATCATTATCAACGAGTTCTTCTTCCAATATTTTTGTCGCAATATCAATTGAGAAGCTTGCAATTTGATTTTTAAGTTCTGTTAGAGCTTGAAGTTTTTCATAGTTAATGCTGTCGCGAGCTGATGCAATAATCCTTTGAGCCTCTTCTTGAGCTTTCAAACGGGCTTCGTCTTTTTGAGTTTCGCCTAATAAACGAGCCTCTTTTAAGATGTCATCTCTTTCTTCCATTGCTTGTTTCAATAGAACATCATTATTAAATTTAAGTTGTTCCATTTCGTCACGAGCTTTTTGAGCTTCATTTAAAGAATTTTGAATAAGAGTTTCTCTTTCAGCTATCATTTTAGTTATAACAGGCCATCCAAATTTCCCTAATATAAATAATAGGATAAGGAAGGTTAAGGTCATCCAAAAAATTAATCCTAATTGCGGAGTAATTAGTTCCATAAAAAATCAAATTAAATTTAAACAATAAACTCTCTATTTAAATAGAAGAGCTAATTATTTCATAAATACAACTAACAAACAAGTAACAATTGCAAATAATGAAGCACCTTCAATCAAAGCAGCAGAAACAATCATATTTGAACGGATATCTCCAGATGCTTCAGGTTGGCGAGCAATAGCTTCCATTGCTGATTTGCCAATAGTTCCAATACCAATACCTGCTCCAATTGCAGACATACCTGCTCCAATTGCAGCTAAACCATATGCCCAAGGACTTAAATTTGCAACAGCTTCTAATAATACATTTAATGCAGTCATAATTAAATAGTTTTTTTCAATAATTAATTTAATAAAAATTTATCCCTTTCGATTTCTCGAAAATAGAATGGACAAAATTATACAAATTTTCACTACTTATCCAATTATTTTGATAAAATTAACAGTAAATTCTTACAAAGAGCATATAATTAAGTAAATAACATGCCTTTGAATAATCGAAAATCAATTTTTAATTAAAAAATTTGCTATTCCAAGAAAAAGATATACCTTTGCAACTCAAAATTTCTTAGAAGAAAGAATGTCTTTGTAGCTCAGTTGGTAGAGCAATTGACTCTTAATCAATGGGTCCGGGGTTCGAGTCCCCGCGAGGACACAACTTTAATTAAGATTGATTAACGGAAGGACTGCAATTTAATTTGTAGCCCTTCTTTTTTTTATCTTACCTCTTTGCTTTTTATTTCATTAAGTTCAGTTGCTACTTATAAAATAAAATATAGTATTATTTTGATGAGAATAATTAATATCGTATTATTGCACCTCGAAAAATTATTATTTAAATAACACTTTTGATTTATGAAAAAGATTTTTATATTTTTAGTAGGAGCTTTTGCTACTATAGGAGCAATGGCTCAACCAACATTTGTTTCAACAACACCAGCAAATAAAAATGTTGTGTTGGAAGAATACACAGGAAAATCTTGTGGATATTGTCCTGATGGACATAAATTAGCAAATATATTTGCGAATGCTAATTCAGGAAGAGTAGTTTTGCTTAACATACACCAAGGTAGTTTTGCTAACGGAACTCCGAATTACAAAACTATTTGGGGAGATGCACTTGCAAATCAAACAGGATTGACAGGATATCCTTCGGGAACTGTAAATAGAAGAGTATTTTCAGGAGCTAATTCAGCACTTGACAGAGGACAGTGGGCTACAAAAGGAGCTATCGTACTTAACGAACCTTCTTTTGTGAATGTAGCTTCTAAAGCTTATATTGATACTGTTACCAGAATTATTACAGTAGATGTTGAAGTATATTATACAGGTAATGCTGATTCAAAAGTAAACTTGATAAATGTTGCACTTATGCAAGATAGTGTATTGGGACCTCAATCAGGTATGACAAGTAACCCAGGCCAGGTTATGGGTGGTCAATATGTACATATGCATATGTTACGTCATTTGTTTTCTAATCAATTTGGTGATGCTTTAATAGGAGAAGGAAACGTAATAGCTTCTGGAACTTTTTTCACAAAAAGATATGTTTATACACTACCAGAAAGCATAAATTCTATTCCTTTAGTTTTAAAAGATTTGAATGTTGTAGCTTTTGTTTCTAAAAACAATCAAGAAATATATACTGGTTCTGAAGGAGAAACAGTTTTAGGTGAATACTCTAATGCTGTTGTTTCTGATCACGTACAAGCACTTTCACTTAATGGTTCAGCAGCTCCTAATTGTTCAAATACAACTATGTTAACCAATCTTACTTTTAAAGTGAAAAATGTAAGTGAAAATACTATGAATTCAATCATTGTGAAATGCGTAAAAAACAGTTCTTTATCAACTCATACATATTCTACTCCTATTAATGCAGGAGCAACTGCTACTATAGTTTTACCTCAAGAAGAAGTTAACAACGACGGATTAATAACAATGTTTATGGCTTATGTTTCTGAAGTAGATGGAGTAAATATTGAAAATACAAGTGGTATTATTTATCCATTTACACTTAATAATCCTCCAGTTTCTAAAGATGCAGATCTAAAAGTAACTTTATATCTTAAAACCGACTATTTTGGTGACGAAACTAAATGGAATGTTAAGGACTTAAACGGAAACCTTATTAAAAAGGGCGGACCTTACGCTAAAGGAAGTAACATTTTCGATACTGTAGACTTCAATCTTTCTTCAGTAGGTTGTTATGTTTTTGAAATAACTGATGGTTATGGAGATGGAATAGGAACAAATTATTCAGATAACGTTGTTGGTAACTATAAATTAGTTGATGGAAACGGCACAATTATTAAAAATTCAGATGGATTATTCGGAATGGGAGAAAAGATAGCTATTAATCTTCTATCAGTTATTGGATTAAATGATGTAGAGAATAACATTTCTTCTTTTGATGTTTATCCAAACCCAGTTAGAGATATTGCAACACTTGATATTAACTTAAACTCAAGCTCTACTGCAACAATTCAAGTTCTTGATATGTTAGGCAGAAACGTTATTGACTTAGGAACAAAATCAATGAAGGCAGGACAAAATTCAATTCAACTTAATACATCTAAACTTAATAATGGAATGTATTTCATTAAGGTTAGCACTGATAATGGTATGATTTCAAAAAAGATTACAGTAAGTAAATAAACTTATTCTTACTATTTCTTATTGTTTAAGGCTTATGTTTGGAACTCTTTATTCCAAAACATAAGCCTTAAACTTTTATATATCACAAAACTTTTATAATTTCGCAAGTTGAAACCTTAAAAAATTTAATAATAAAACAAATGAAAAAGTTAATTTACGCATGCTTAGCAATATGTTTAGTATCGTTTGCAAGCTGTTCTAAAAAAGAAACAAAAGAAGAAATAAAAAATCCTATGCAAGAAAAAGTAGATGAATTTGCATCAGTAAAGCTAACCACAGACCTTTCAAGCCTTAGTGAAAACGAGAAAGAGCTTATCAGAACCTTCCTTGAAATAGGACAAATAATGGATGATTTGTTTTGGAAACAAGCATACGGAAACAAAGCAGATATGGACACCATAAGCGATGTTGCAGCAAGAGATTTTGCAATGATAAACTATGGACCATGGGAAAGATTAAATGGGATGAAACCTTTTGCTGGTGGATTTGCAGAAAAACCACTTGGAGCACAGTTCTATCCTGTTGATATGACAGATGAGGAATATAATGCCCTTAAAGATAAAAACAAAGACAACCTTTACACAGTTATCCGTAGAGATAATGAAGGAAAACTTGTTGTTAAATGGTATCACGAAGAATACAAAGAAGAATTAGCAAAGGTTGATGTCCTATTAGAAAAAGCAATAGCTCTTGCAGATGATGCAGGACTTAAAAAATACCTAACAGAAAGAAGAAAAGCATTCCAAACAGATGATTACTTTGCATCAGATATGGCTTGGATGGATATGAAGAAATCGAAGATTGATTTCGTTGTTGGACCAATCGAAAACTATGAAGACCGCCGCTTTGGTTCAAAAGCAGCATACGAATCATTCATCTTAGTAAAGGATGAGAAGTGGAGTAATGACCTTGCAAAGTTTACTGCAATGCTACCTGAACTTCAAAAGGGATTACCTGTTGATGCTAAATTTAAGAAAGAAATACCAGGAACAGACTCTGACCTTAATGTTTATGATGTAATATTCTATGGTGGCGATTGTAATGCAGGAAGCAAGACAATAGCAATTAACCTACCAAATGACGAAAGAGTACAACTTAAGAAAGGTGCAAGACGTCTTCAACTAAAGAACGCAATGAAAGCTAAGTTTGACAAAATACTTATGCCAATAGCAGAACAAATTATGGTTTCTGACCAAATGAAACACATTAAGTTTGATGCATTTTTCTCAAACGTAACCTTCCACGAAGTATCTCACGGCTTAGGAATCAAGAACACAGTTAACGGAAAAGGATCTGTTAGAAAAGCACTTGGAAACCAATACTCATCATGGGAAGAAGCTAAGGCAGACATCTTAGGACTATATATGGTTACCTCACTTATTGAAAAAGGAGAAATAACAAACGTAACAACAGAAGATGCTTATGCAACATTTATTGCAGGCATACTTCGTTCAGTTCGTTTTGGAGCAGCATCAGCACACGGACAAGCAAATATGATGTGTTTCAACTATTTTGAAGACCATGGAGCATTCAAAAGAAATAAAGATGGTAAATTCGTTATAGACTTTGCAAAAGCTAAGACAGCAATGGAAAGCTGGGCAGCACTTATCATCAAGGTTGAAGGAGAGGGAGACATTGCATTTGCAAAACAGTATAATGAAAAAAATGGCATAATCCGTCCAGCACTTCAAAAAGACATAGACAAAGTAAACGGAGCTAAAATTCCAAAAGACATAGTTTTTGAAAAAGGAAAAGCAACATTAGGACTATAAAATAAAATATAATGAAAATTGCAATATTTGGAAGTGGAAGTTGGGCAACAGCAATTGTAAAGATAGCTTCTGAAACTCACCAAGAAGTATTTTGGTGGGTTAGAGAAGAAGAAATTGTTGAAGGAGTAAAGCTTTATGGACACAATCCACTCTATCTAAGCCAATGCCAGTTAGATAAAGATAAGATAACTATTGATTCTGATATAAAGAAAATCATTTCCTCCGCCGATAACCTACTATTTGTTATCCCATCAGCCTTTTTTGCTCGTTCACTCGAGGGACTAAGTGCAGATGATTTAAAAAACAAAAACATTATCTCGGCAACAAAAGGAATTATTCCAGAAACAAACCAAATTGTGGCAGAATACCTAAGAGATACATTCGATGTTTCTTATGCCAACCAAGCCGTAATAAGTGGACCCTCGCATGCAGAAGAAATTGCAAAAGAAAGCCTAACCTATCTTACCGTTGGCTCACATAACCCATTACTTGCAAAACACATTGCCGACAATTTCAATTGCAGATACGTCAAAACAACAATCTCAAGCGATATTGAAGGAATAGAATATGTTGGGATAATGAAAAACATTTACGCCTTAGCAGTTGGAATGTGTAAGGGCTTAGGAGGCGGAGATAATCTAATAAGCGTATTAGTTGCAAACGGACTACAAGAAATAGAAACCTTCCTTTCACTTTGCTCACCCTTGCCAGAAAGAAACATACATCACTTAGCATATCTTGGCGACCTACTTGTAACCTGCTACTCACAACATAGCAGAAACAGAACCTTTGGTCAAATGATAGGCTCAGGCTATTCTGTAAACACAGCACAGCTAGAGATGAAAATGGTTGCAGAAGGCTATTATGCAGCAAACTGTATTCATATATTAAACAAAACCTTTAAAGCAGACATTCCAATAGCAGATGCAGTATATAGAATACTCTATAAGAGTTCATCAGCAAAAAAAGAATTTAATCAGCTAACAGAAAACTTCCAATAAAACAAAACGGAAGATAAACCTTTATAAATATGGGTAGATCGAAAGATTAAATAGAAGAAATCCCTTTTCTTTTTTATTTACTTTTGTCCTACCCATATTATTTTGGAGGTATCGAAGCCTCTTTCCTTAGCCCTTTTCAAAAGAAACTCTAAATCCTTATCCTCTAACTTTGGAGTGCGGCTTAGAATCCAAAAATACTTATCAGAATTTGAGCCAATCATAGCGTAAGAATAGTTCTCCTGATCGAGTTCCAAAACATTATACGCCCCATAAAACCAAAGGAAGAACGCAACCTTTAACATAGCAGGATTATCCTTATTTGCAAATTTTGCTTTTCCAATAGCAGTCTTAAACTTCCCTGAAAAACTATCCTGATACCCACTATTTTCAACCCTAATTGTCTTGTCATCATTTAGAGTATAAATAGCAGTCGTGCCAACCATCCCTTTTTCAAAACGATGATCAAACCTTGCAATCTCATACCATTTCCCCAAATAACGATTTATCTCAAAATCCTTAACAGTCGAAAGATCCAAGCTCGTTTTCTGCTGAGCACAAGACCCAAGCCCAAGAGCAACTGATATTAAAACTAAAATATTCTTTTTCATAGCAGTAATTTTATTTTTATAATTAGAATTAAAGTTTGAAATACAACTTTTAATTCTGTTGTTAATAATTAATTTCATTACTGATGTAATCCCATGCTGCATCTATGTCTAAATATGTATGTGCATATTCAATATCCAACAATGAATCGGACAGTAAATAATCGTATTTTTGGCATTCTTTCATCTTTCTATTACTTACTAGTAAAGTTAAATCAGAATATTTTGGTTTTGATAAGGATTTTAATTTTAGAATATCATCTAAAGTAACGTTTTCAATATAAATATAATTATACCATCTTACAATATCATCAACCAGTCTAAGCATAAAAGATATAGTTCTATTAACCTTATGTCCTTGCCAAGTCATTAATACTTTCTCCCCTCCGTAATTAAAAAAAGAATTAGCTTGAAGTGTATGTGATTTAAAAAAATTACAACCACTATCAAAACTTTCACGACCACATTCATCAAGGTAAAGAAATTTATTTTCTAAAGAATAGATTTCTTTCATTTTATTTACAATTAAAGCATCTATATCAGCAGATTCAGAATCAAAGAAAGGTAATTCACCATGTTTCACTCTTACTCCAAAGAATTTCTTACTCTTCTCGTCAGTAGATATAATATTCCATTTTCTCCCTCCAAGAATAACGAATTCACCAACTTTTGGCATATACTGTAAAGAGCCTATTGGTTTGGATTTATCTTTATCTATTAAGATGTAATCTATTGAAGTCTTAAATGCAGTATAAAAATCTTGTAATTTAACAATCTTCTCTCCTTCGATTCCAATAATGATTTCACCTGAATGAGTTTGATTTATCACGTTAGCTTCCCCAAGAGACCTTAAAAGGTCCATAAATAATTCGGGTGATATATTTTTAAATGCTCCATTATTACATAAATAACTCCATCCATCTTTTACTTGAAAACCACCGTACTGACATAAAAGGGACAGTATTTGTTGTATTAAAGTAGAAAAATGGTAATTTGAAGCTACTGGTTTTTCATAATGTTTATCTTTTAGTAGTTCTACTACGGCAATATTTTTAAACAGGTTGACCTTGAGGTTATAATCAATATTATCTTTTGCATAATCAATAGAATATATTCTTAATATTGAGGCTTCGCCTCTACGTCCAGAACGCCCTAATCGTTGCCTTAAACCTGAAACTGAGTTTGCTGTACCAATTTGGACTATAGACTTCACTTTACCAATGTCAATTCCTAATTCAAGCGTTGATGTGCACACTGCACTTATTGGAAATATTCCTTTCTGTAATTCATATTCAACAATTTTTCTTTCACTTTTAGAAAGATTTCCATGATGTACCCTAAACTCATTTGGAACAGAATTATTTTCACAAAGATCAGTTAGCATTGAAGCATATTTTTCTACATCAACTCTGCCATTTGCAAATATTAAATTATTGGTTCCTCTTAATTTATCGTACATATCTTTGACAATAAAGCTATCAACATCGGCAGTTTTAATACCAGATAGATACTCTTTAATTAATATTTTTATTTCATGATTAGAAACACCTGTAGGTGGAATAACACAAGGTATAGAGTTGTTATTTCGAAGAAAGCTTCTTACTACTTCATAATCCGAAAATGTAGCACTTAAGGCAATTCGAGGAATAATTCGATTTGAAATGTTTTCTACCCTTGAAAGAAGTGATTGTAGCTGTTTCCCTCTTTCTGTACCAATAAAATAATGTAATTCATCTATAACAATATAAGATAAATTTGAAAAAGCTTTTGATAAATATTGTTTTCTATTGATAAAAAATGATTCTAAAGACTCAGGTGTAATTATGATAATTCCATTCGGGATTTTTAATGACTTTCGTTTTCTTGAAACATCTATGTCACCATGCCAAGGAGTCACATCGATATATAAGCCATTAACCATATCCTCTAATCTTTGGCATTGATCATTAATAAGAGCTTTTAGCGGACTAATATACAATACACTATACCCACTATCATTATTCTTCAAGATTGATGTAATAATTCCCAAAAAGGCTGCTTCTGTTTTTCCTCCAGCAGTTGAAGCGCTTATTATCACATCTTTATCCTTATCCAATATGTAAGGAATGGTGCTTTCTTGAATATCTCTAAGACTTGACCAATTTTGTTTATACACCCACCTTTGGACACGATCATCAAGAAGATAAAACGAAGACGAAATTGATTTACTCATTATTACAACTTAAATGATGCAAACTCATCTTCATCCTCTAATTTGTTAGACAAAGACATATCTTGAATGCTTTCTGTCATTGGAGTTGACTCTATATCTTTTACAATTGCAACTTGTGAAATTAACTCAGTCCATTTAAGATTTGGCTGTTGTTCCAAAATAGATAATAGATTTATAAACTCTTTTATTGTATTTCTCGGAGTTCTGAAATAGGAATCGCCTATCTTTGTTGAGCAGTGATGCAGAAATGAGGATAAAGTTTCATCTGGAACTAAATATTCTTTCTCATTGCCAGATGCAAAAACATGCCTTAAATTCTTAAGTAATACATAAAGTTCTTCTTTTGATAGATTTGATAACCTTAGAACAATAGAGTTATAATCTGAAACCCCAAATTGTTTTGCAAATGTATTTTCAGCTAATCTTGATTTAAGAGCTTCATAACTATATAAACCTCTATTAGTATCTGTTAGAAATTCTGGTGTCCCCCCTAAGATAAATCCAATATTTGATGATGAACCTTGAAGAGAATCATTTAAAATCCTAAGTATTTCTTCATAATTAGATTTTCTAGATACAGAATTTGATATTTTGTAAAGATTAACCATTTCGTCTAGACAGACCATTAGCCCTCCATATCCTGCTTGCTTAATAAGCACTCCATACAACTTAAGGGAGTCGTAGAAAGATGCATCGCTAATAATAGAACGAACTCCCAAATCTTTGAAAGCTTCAGTTTTGGTTGTATATTCCGCTTTCAACCATCTCATAGAGCAATCCTTTAGCCTCTCATTGCAGGTTTCATGACCAATCCAATAATTTTCAATAACCTTAGCAAAATCATATCCCCCTACAAGATCTTTAACCGCTTTCAATTTTTGATCAATAATTTTATTTACAGTCTCTCCTTTATTTTCTGATTCATCCCTTGCAATTGATATAAACTTCTCTAGAATATTTATAAGAGCATTTCCATCTTGTTTTGTTCTTGTAGATGCACTCATTATCAAATTTGAAAAAAGAGATCTTGCTTGCCCGTCTGAACCATAAAGGCGATTAGTTGGAGAAAGATCCGCGTTGAAAGTGACAAGTCCTTTTTCTAGTGCTATACTCTTCACTAATTGAAGAAAAAAAGTTTTACCAGACCCATATTCTCCTATAACAAAACGAAAAGAAGTACCTCCATCTTTAATATTTTCAATGTCCTTTATAAATGATTTCAACTCCTGGCTTCTTCCTACTTGAATATGTTGTAATCCAACTCTTGGTACAACACCACTTTTAAGCGACTGTATAATTGCGTCTCTTTCTTTAGGTCTTATTGGTTTTGACATATTAATTTTTCTTTATATTTAGTTGTTATATATATAGTCTCACCGTCATCATCAATTACTGCATCATCAACTATCGTATATGAGTAATCATTTATAAGTTCAAGAACAGAACCTAGCATTAATTCTCTTTGATTGCATATTATCTCGACTTCTTCTCTTTGCCATGAATCTTGTGAGAGTAAGGTTTCCAGTATTTCTCTTAGTTTTGTTTGTTGATTATGTCCAATTAAATTATCAGCATATTCTTCGTCATTTGTAAAAATCCCAGACAATAGTTCTCTAGATTTAATAGTATCATCTTCAATTTTAGATAATTTACTTTTATCAATAGTAAATGTAGAAGTAATTTTTGTTGGTTTAGGTATCAGATAATCTCTTGCATCAATTTCGCTTGAAATTGTTATCGGAATATCTTCCTCTCCAATTATTATTCTATGTATTTTAGAATTTATATCTTCACATGCTACATCAAAGTATGTCATTATTTTTTTTATTGTTTCAATCTCTTTATTATTAATATCACCGTCAGCATAAGCTAGTTTTATCAAGAAAACTTCCAGTTCTGTTATTGATTTTGGATCGAAAAGCAATTGATATTGTTTAAATCCTGTGAATTTTTGCTTTGTTGTTTTTAAAAACTCATAGTGCGCATGTAAATATTTACGTTTTGTTAAATTTTCAATTTGCATATTTACATAGCTTATTGTATTTTCTTGTTCAATAGTAGTAACATCTCCATCTGATTGAGCAAGAATAACTGCCATTTTTATTATTGCTTGCATCTTGAGATATAATTTGTCAATCTCGATAGGGGATTTTCTTGTTTTGGTAAATATAACGCATTTTTCGTCTTGCTTAAATCTAATACCATGAACTCTATAGTCTGGTTCAATTCCGTACCCTAATGTATCAAATGAATTTTGAATTGAGTCTATGATTCTTTTTGGTAAAGAAACATTAGATAGTGAATATTCCCACATCGAAAGAATGTCATTAACACTAACAATTGTATTTTTCTCCCCTGAAAGTTTTTCTGATATAAATGTAATTAATGTTTTTAGTTTCATATTATCTGAAATATCTAGCTCTGGAGGGAGAAGGAATAATGCCTCAAGAGTTTCTTTTCCTTTATTATTGGAAACAGCTTTATTATATGGATAGAAATTTCTATATATCGTATAATAAAAACTTTGAAATTCATTTTCTATAGTCCATACATTATAATTAAGTTTAGAGACACTACAATTTAAATAGTAGCATCTTTCTGGATAATATAAACCTTCAGGAAATGACTTTCCTATATAATATGATTCTTCTTGAGAACATAAATTCGTTTTACACTCAATAATACCATTGCTGAATTTTTTATTAAATTCCAATGAAAAAATATTGTATCCAAAATTTTCGTATTTCTTTGGAATTTCAAAATCATCTTCAACGAACCATTCTCTTGCAATTTCATAAGCTGATTTGCAATCAATTATATTGTTCGTTTTCATGTATTCGTTGATATAATTACGTCTAAACGTTTTGAATGTTTTAAGCTCATCTTCATGAACAAACTCAAGTGGTGAATCCTTAAAGTATTTTGTAATTGCGCAATCAATACAATTATTCAGTTTATAAATAGAAAGGTCTCGTTCTTTATAGATATCTCTAGTCTTTATAATTTCTTTCAAAATTAATTTTCTTTCAGAAATTGTAGTTTCTTCGTCTATAAATAGCCTTAACTCGAGACCGAATTCATAAAAGGATATTAATTCATTTGGTAGTAAATCAGTATCTATTATACCAGCTAACCATCTTAAATATAAACCTCTAAATTCTGGACTCATATTGTAGTAGCTATGAAAAATAGTCTTTTTATTAGTTCCTTGTATAATTTCAAGATTAGGGTTTATTACAGAGGCATACATATATGGCTGCTCTTCTTGACGATAATCCTTATCTCTAAACTGTTTTGGAATTAGATATGCTTCTCCCAAATAAAAATTCCCTTTAGATATTTTATACCCTTGAATTGTTACCTCTTGTCCTTCTCTTATCCATTCACATTTTTGAATTAATGGTTTATTATCTCTTGCTTTACCATAATTTAAATTAACATTAGATGTATTATCACTCATAATGTTTTCAGAGATCATAACTTTACTCAGCTCAGACATTGTATATCGAATCGTTTTAGGATACTTTTCTCCTAAAATTTCCAACTCATTCTGTACTTGTGTAAGATTTCTATGGTTTTTAAATTCATCAATCAGATCAAATAAAAGAATGAAAACGTAGTTTGAATTATCTTTCAAATCTAAGTAAGTACCGTTGAGAAAACACTCTTTAAAATATGCATAAAACTTTTTCTGTTCAATTGTTGCATCCAATAATCCTGAAGTACTATAAACATAATAATGATCCCAATGAGGTACTACATTATTTTGTAGTAGTTCAATTATATTATTTATTCCTTCAATATTATATCTTACAATTGGTTTTATAGGTAAGTCAGGTAATACTATGATTTTCTCTAATATGTCTAAAGTCACCTCATCTTTTGGAAACTCTTTACAGTCATCAGCTTGATAAGTTATTGATTTATTTGAATCTTTTACATCCTTTACATGGATAATTTTTTCAAGCTCTAATTTATTAATTACTAAAGATTTTTTATTTTCTCTTTTGACTTCTTTCTGTTTATCTTCAAAATGTAAACTAGCAATAGAATTGTCTTTTTTTGGAATTTTGCTTGAAGCAATTTTATGACTATCAAATTGTTCTAAAATAGTATTATCACTCTCCTTTATTTTAGACTTAAATGTTTTATCAGTATTATTTTGTTCAGGTGTCCTTTTAAGTAAATATGAGACGAGAGAAATTACCCCAATTATTAATAAAGCTACCAAAATATATGGTCCTATTTGTATAATAATATACAAAACCAATCCTATCAAAAATAATAATCCAGTTCCTGACCTTTTCATTTTCTTGTAACACTTTTAATAACTGATCTCATTGCTATAAAATTAAAAGTTGAAATTTCAACTTAAATATATGCATTATTATAAATAATTTTCAAATGTACGAATAATAAATTTAATGATTGATAAATTTTTATTTTATTGCTCATTTCAAACAGGTTATTTTAGTTACCCTTCCTTTAATATACAGCAAAATATGTTTGTTCTAATCGTTAAAATGATATACCTATTGTTTTTTTGAATATCTAACTAAATTAATGGAAGTAATAATCAAAGCAAAGATATAAAATAAAGAGAAAAAATCATAGTTCTTCACTTTAAAAAATTAAAACGCAGAATAAAACTCTTAAAACGCAGACCCAAACTCCCCAATCAAAGAAACAAACTCGTGACATGCCCATGTCGCACTCCGTGACATACCCATGTCACGTATGCTGACATGCCCATGTGAGAGAGTGTGACATACCCATGTCAGCGAGTGTGACATGGGTATGTCATGAGTTCAAAACAAAGATGTGACCCGTCCTGA
>Ga0265294_10006203_pt1 | contig 14407 bp, 11 predicted proteins | sample MunlanPumphouse3_FD_192504 | JGI IMG/M metagenome (GOLD analysis project Ga0265294, IMG submission 192504) | Groundwater microbial communities from a municipal landfill in Southern Ontario, Canada - Pumphouse #3 | ecosystem: Environmental > Aquatic > Deep subsurface > Groundwater | place... | reverse complement strand
ACCCGTTGATACAAGCAAGTTTTCATTCTCTGCTGTTGCATCTCCGCAAATCAAAACTTCAAGATCTCGATATCGTACCATTAGTATAAGAGATAATTCATTCAGATCTTGCGTTACTACACTCAGGGATCGCTCAGGACTCAACACTTCGATCATAAGTTTATCATTATCGAAATACAGATTCTCACCTGCCCGTATCTCGGAAACAGCAACTCCTTCTTTGTCAGCCGTATCAAGTAGTTCTACAGTCATATCAGATTCACCAAATCCCGATCCGGTTGAAGGTGTGCGTTTATTTATCAACGTTCCGACAGGAACATACAAGTTTTCTCCGCCATAATCTCGCATCAACCCCAGTAATCCACCGCAATGATCCGAATGACAATGAGTAGCAAAGTAGTGATCAGGCTTTACATTATAATGCTTCAAAATACCGCACACTGCAGAATACCCATACTTCTCTTCACCTGAATCTATGATCAAAGTTTCACCTGACTCAGTTATTATAATAGTCGCGTCTCCTTGCCCTACATCTGCAAAAATTATTTCTATCCCTTTGCGTGTTTCACCACTTATGCTGTTTGCAAATGCAGATAAAGCAAACAGGATCACTGCAAGTAACGAAATCAATTTCTTTGAATATCTGATCCTGCCAAAACATAACAAAGCCAGAATCATACTTCCGCACACGGCCCCAAAAACAAATCTACCTGCTTCATAATATACCAATTCCATGTTCCCTATCTTTTCTGCAGCATTCAATATCCAATCCAGCATCCCTCTTAATGGCAAAGAAAAAATGCTGTTCAGCGTTTTCTGCGTAAATATACTGAATATTGCTGAATAAATAAGACCATAGGGGATCAGAATTGAGAACACAGGAATAATGATAATATTTGATATGATTCCGAACAATGAAAATCCGCCGGAATAAATTATTTGAAGAGGCATAACTGAAACCGAGGCTATGACAGATGTGCCGGCGATCCTGCATATAACTTCCGGTAATGCTGTTCTATTTGCGATGGTCTCAGTCATCTTCTCGCCGGCTGATAGTATACCGTAGCATGCAAAAACAGAAAACCAGAAACCGGGTTGCAGTGAGTACAAAGGCGAAAAGATGAGAATCGAACAACTCGCAAAACACAGTATATTAAACGGGCCGGTTTTCCTTTTAAACAAAGAAGAGATCTGCCAGCATAGCGATACGAATACAGCTCTGGATATTGAGCTTGACCAATCGAACATTGAACCCAAAAGTAATAATGCTGTCAGAATAATTATATTACTTGTACGAAACTTGATTTTTAAGGATTTTATTATTTTCCTCAAAGGTAAAATAATGTAAAACAGTGCAGTTCCGGAAACTGCATTTAAGTGCGATATACCGGCTATGTTCATGTCTTCCTTGACTTCGCTGTCTAATCCTGACGTTTCTCCAAGCATAACAGCACAAGCAAGTCCGGCGTGTTCAGAAGGCAAGTATTTATACAGCGTTATTATAAGTTTTGTTTTGATATAATGCAAAATCCTGTACGGAGATAGAATAAATCGTTTATCAAAAGATGATATTTGAGATACAAAACCTTTTAAAAATATCCCGGATCTTGCATAATACGCTTTTTCATCGAATCCGCCGGGATTCCTTTGAGGTGAGAACTTAGACAGTTTCGCAGTTACCAGGATCTTACTTCCGTGCTTCACATCAGTATCCGACCCGATCAGTAAGATTTTACCAAATGAAGTCTTTACGATCATTTTCTTTTTCAACGGCAAAACCTGATCCTCAAGTATTCTACACTCGAAAAGATCATAATTATCGTAGTAAGTCTCTGAATTTATCTTAGTACGTGTATCTACTACTCCTGTGAACGTCTCAGAACTGTTATCCAGTCTTTCAGAATATAGCTTTGGTATTCCAACACTAAATATAAGTCTGGTAGTAATATATATAATGATCAATATATATGTTATCACACACGTCATATCTCTGCCGGTCATAATGTAAATTAAGATCGCCACTGTCACTTCTTTAAGAAAGATCAGAATTACTGCGGCAGAAAGCACTTTAAAGACATCAAAGACTATAACACTGGTGTTCAAAACTATATCCGCAATTATTATGAAAAAAAAGTATCTTGAAAAGTTTTCCGCTCTGTTCATTTGCATCTCCATTCAGAATAATGATATTCAAAACGGAGAGCTATAAAGATTCTAAAAATTTTAAAAATTAAACAATATTAGCGATTTTCTTTCTTATTGGATCAATACCATGCTTATTCCCAAGCGAGAAAATAGTAGACTCGTCATTTATTCCCAGAGTTTTGATAAATTCTCTTGTTCTTAGTCTAATTGCTGCAGAAGAGAGTTTATCTGATTTCGTAAGAATATAAATACATGGTAATATATTTGAACGCACCCATTGTGTCATAATGACATCGTCTTGTGATGGCTCGTGACGGATATCCATACAGTGAATTATCAATGAAAATCTCCGGTCTGAAGTAAGATATTTGTCGGCAAAATTACTGTATCTCTCTGATTCAGTTTTCGACGCTGCCGAATATCCATATCCCGGCAAGTCTGCAAGAAGCAATTTACTGTCTATAAGAAAATAAATAACATTTCTTGTTTTGCCGGGTTTCGAGCTGACTTTTGCCATATTCCTGTTATCAGAAAGAGCGTTGACGAAAGATGATTTACCTGCATTTGATCGCCCTACAACAACTATTTCAGGCCCCTGAAAATTTGGTGCTTGTGATATATCCGCTGCGACCGACATAAAAACAGTTTTTCTAAAGTTAACTTCCATCTTTTCTCCCGTTTCAACAGTTCACTAAAAATAGGATATACTATATAATGAATATATTCAATCGATTAAACAAATTATCGGAGGCACGAAATGGTACCTGAGATCAAACCTTCTGAGTCAAATTACTTTATTTATGACCAATATGGAGAAAACGTGATGGAACCGTTGGGTCCTTGCGGTATCATACCTATTAAGGGCAGTATTGAGTTTTCCGAGAAAGTAAACTACTATTTATGTCAGAGAAGATTGCAGTATATTTCCTCTGATTCCGGTCATTCCTCTAACTCACCGGGCTTCTTTAGAAAGGATTACCGTATCGCAGTTGACACGCTTAGATTTTCATCCGGTGAAGGTAAAGCTGTTATTAAAGAAACGACAAGAGGACATGACATTTTCATTCTTGCTGATGTCCTAAATCATTCGGTGACATATAAATTGTTCAATAAAACCAATTATATGAGTCCTGACGATCATTTTCAGGATCTGAAGCGAGTAATATTGGCAATAAGCGGAAAAGCAAGAAGAGTAAATGTTATAATGCCATTTCTATACGAAAGCCGTCAGCATAAGCGAAATTCGCGTGAATCTCTTGATTGTGCATACATGCTTCAGGAATTGCATGATCTTGGCGTAGAGAATATCATCACTTTCGATGCACATGATGCCAGAGTTGCTAACGCCATCCCTGTAGGTGGATTTGAAAGTATTAACTCTACATACCAACTCATCAAAGCACTTCTGAGATCAGTCCCCGATCTGGATATATCAGCAGGTAAACTAATGGTTGTAAGTCCTGATGAAGGCGGTATATCCAGAGCAATGTATATGGCTTCAATGCTCGGTGCACCATTAGGTGTTTTCTACAAGAGACGCGATTATACCAGTGTCGTTAATGGGCGTAATCCGATAATCAACCATGAGTTTCTCGGGGACAATGTTGACGGACAGGATATAATAATAGTTGATGATATGATTTCATCAGGTGAGTCGATCCTTGACATAGCAAGAGAATTGAAGAACAGGAAAGCCAGGAATGTATACTGCGCTGTAACATACGGGCTTTTCACTGATGGTATTTCAGAGTTTCAGAAAGCCTATGATGACGGTATAATATCCAGGGTCCTATCAACTAATCTTATATACAGAATGCCTGAGCTTCTTACTTGTGAATGGTTTGTGGATGTTGATATGTCTAAATTTGTTGCATTGATAATTGACGCAATCAATCATGATGCTTCACTTTCAAGGCTTATGGATCCTACAACTAAGATCAAAGCACTTATTAATAAGAAATTCGGGGAAGATAATTAGTTATAAGGTCACTTTTTCCTTGCAAGATATAATATAAGGCTAAGAAGAGTTATCAACAGAACTGAAATTCCGGTTATTCTGAAAAACATATCATACTGATTACCGGAAGCGATCATAGCAGCAAGAACGACCAATCCCCCGATGATCAATGAAAGCAACAATTTACCTGCGAAAGAATAAGAAATGATCGTCTTGATATCACTTACCAGACCCGGTGATTTAGACGCTGATTTGGTTTTCTTTCTGCTTTTAGCCATAGTTGCCTCCTGATTTGTGTCACTTATCAATGATAGCTTTTTCTGTTAATATAGACTTACATTATTTTATTTGATTATACAGATAATGCTCATAATAAACAACAAGGATGGTTTTCAATGCCTTTAGACGGTATAACTATAAACTTTTTCGCCAAAGAACTCGATAAGCGGTTCAACGGATCAAGAATTGAAAAAGTTTCACAACCTGACAGGTTTACAATAGATTTAAAACTAAGATCGCACGATCATTCAGATCTACTGAGACTCTGTTCGAATCCATCAGATCCATATGTTTCCGTCTCTGAAAATAGTCTTGAAAACCCTTCCGTCCCACTAAGATTCTGTTCAATATTAAGAAAATATCTTTCAGGTGCACGGATCACTGAAATCAAAGCAGTTGATTTTGAGAGGATTATTTTGATCAGGTTGAAAGCGTTCAATGAATTAGGCGATCAGACTGAGTTTTCTCTTGTTGCAGAAATAATGGGCAGGCACAGCAATCTTATTCTTGTTAACAAGTCTGATACTATTATCGACTCAATGATACATGTTGATTTCATGACCAGTAGAGTCAGAGAAGTTCTTCCGGCTCACCCTTATGATCTTCCGCCTTCTCAGAACAAGGTACTGCCGATAGAATTTTCTGCTGAATCAAATATCCGTAGCCTATGGGAAAAGAATCCTGATAAATTTCCCGAAAAGGTTATGATTGAAAATATTACAGGGTTTTCTCCTCTGATCTCAAGAGAGATAATTGAGCGCTCCGGTATAGAATCCAGAGCTAAATGCAGTTCAATGACATCATCTTCAATAAACGATCTTAATAAAACTTTACTCAGTGTGATAAATGAAATCAGTTCAGGCAAGATATGCCCAACCGTGATTTTTTCAGATCAGGACAGAAAGAACCCAAAGGATTTTCACGCCTTGCGTATGGTTTCATATCCATATACTAAGACTTATAATGACCTTATTTCAGCAATAACTGATTTTTACAGCACACGCGAGCTAAGCAAGAGACTCAGCAGTAGAAAACGATCATATATTGAAATAGTAGAAAGGAAAATTCGTAATTTTCAGAACTTGAAATCTATTCACATCAGTGATGTTGAGGATAGCAAAGAGTACGAAAGAGACCGCCTTTTCGGAGATCTGATATACGCCAATATATTCAGAATAAAATTAGGAGATCTGTATCTGGAAGCAGAAGATTTTTCATCAACTGAAGATCGTACTGTTCGAATTCCGCTTGACCCTATGCTTTCACCTTCTCGAAATGCACAGAATTATTACAGAAGATTCAGAAAGTTAAAATCCAAGCATGATATTGCCGGAAAGTTTTTGAAACAAGAAGAAAGAACAATTGCGTACCTTGAGACATTTCTGATAACTATAGTAAATGCAGATAATGATGCTGATTTTGAAGCAATAGAATCAGAAATCAAAACAGTGCCATTACTGAGCCGGGCTTTTGAAAACAGCAGATCATCTTCTTTTGCAAGCAGAAACAATAAGCGCGCATCAATAACCGAAAATTCTGCAAATGGTCCGAGACGCTATATATCAACTGAGGGTATAGAAATTATAATTGGGAGAAATAATATTCAGAACGATAAGCTTACTTTTAAAACCGCATCTAAAACAGATATTTGGATGCATGTACATAACGCACCGGGAACACACACCATAATAAGAACAGCAAATGGTGAGGCTCCATCACGCTCACTTGAAGAAGCGGCCAAACTGACTGCGTGGTTCAGCAGAAAGGACATAAGCAGGGACACCAAGGCTATAGTTGACTACTGCAATGCCAAGTATGTTACTAAACAGAAAGGTAGTGAACCGGGTCATGTTTTCTACAGAAATTATGAATCCATAACCGTCTATCCGGAACTTCCATCAGGAGTCACGATCATTTCCGGATGACTCATCACTTTTCAGAGAAAAGAGTATCTTATCTTTAAAAGGTGAATTCTCCAGCGATTTTATACATCCACAGAATTTCTGGCGATATATACCCAGATCTCTCGCTTCCTTCTGCCCTTTTCTAAACCCTTCACGAAAGTCATAATAGTAAAACTCAACACCGAACTCCTTAGAGTACTTGTCTCCGGTTCTCATTATTGTAGAGTGATCCTGATAAATACTACCTAAAAGTGTTGTTGAAAACATATCGAATCCATTTTCAGAAGCATAAGAGGCTGTCTGCTTCAATCTAAGGTCATAGCACATTATGCACCTGCTGTCTTCAGGATAATTCATCCAGATCTCTTCCCGCTTTTCCGGTTTAGTATCATTACTGTCCGGATCTAAAATTACCAATGGTAAGTTAATAGTCTTAGAATACTCTGTTATCACTCTTTCCCTTCTTCTGTACTCCTCGATCGGATGAATATTAGGGTTGTAAAAAAACAGAGTTATGTCCAGATCGTATTCCTTCAAAATCTTATATGGATATACTGTACAAGGGGCACAGCAAGAATGAAACAAAAGCTTTTTCTTATTCATTTTCTTTCCTGTCTTTATTAAAATCATCCATGGTCATCTGTTGTTCCCTGTTGCTGATACCGGTATTTCCGTTTAAGGACTCCGGATATACGATACCTAAATGCTCCCATGCACTTCTTGTAAGGACTCGGCCGCGAGGAGTCTTAGTCAAAAACCCGCACTGCATAAGATATGGCTCATAAATGTCTTCTATCGTTACCGGGTCTTCGCCTGTGCTTGCAGCGAGTGTTTCAAGTCCCACAGGACCACCGTTATATGCGTCTATCATACAGCGCATTATTCTTCTGTCTATAGCATCAAGTCCCTTCATATCTATGTCCAAAGCTTTCAGACCAATTTCTGCTATATGAACGTCAATAACACCGGATCCTTTCACCTGAGCAAAATCCCTGAGTCTTTTCAGTATTCGAATTGCAATTCTTGGCGTTCCTCTTGCTCTTACTGAAACCAGATCCAGCGCATCTTCGTCAATACCTATCTTTAGTATCATTGCGTCTCTTCGTAGTATGTCTTTAAGGTCTTTCGGTTCATACAAATCAAGTCTGTTGATTACTCCGAATCTGTCTCTTAGTGGTCCTGTCAGAAGACCGGCTCTCGTTGTTGCACCTATCAGTGTAAACTTAGGAATATCCAAACGTATCGATCTCGCAGAGGGGCCTTTACCGATAATGATATCCAGTCCAAAATCTTCCATTGCAGGATATAATATTTCCTCAACACTTCTATTCATCCGGTGTATTTCATCAATGAAAAGGACATCTCTTTCATTAAGATTAGTTAGTATAGCCGCCAAGTCTCCCGGTTTCTCTATCGCAGGACCTGTTGTTATACGAAAATCTACTCCAAGTTCATTGGCAATAATGCCGGCAAGAGTTGTCTTACCAAGCCCGGGAGGGCCATATAAAAGAACATGATCCAAGGGATCGCCGCGCTTTCTTGCTGCTTCGATATAAACTTTGAGATTATCTTTAACAGTCTTCTGACCATAAAACTCATCCCATAATACAGGGCGCAATGTCGCTTCATCTTTATCTAGATCCGTTACAGATGAATTAAAAATATTACCGTTGTCCTCATAATCTTCAAATGCCATATTTATACCGTCAAATCAATTCCTTCAGAGCCAGTTTGATAATTTGTTCTACCCCGATCTCATCATTATAAACAGCCGTAACAGCGCTATTAGCTTCGTTCACAGAATAACCAAGAACCACAAGAGCGCTGCAAGCTTCGTTGTATTTGGATCTCCCGGTTTCGGATGAAACGATGTCTCCGCCGGTAAGACTTCTGGCTGACACATTGTCAAATGATGCACCTTTGATCTTATCCTTAAGTTCAACAACGATTCTCTCCGCGCCCTTTTTCCCCAATCCCTTAACGCTGGAAAGTAAAGCTATATCTGATGAAACTACTGCTACTGCAAAAACCGAAGGTTCCAGAGTACCCGAGATAGCTCCTGCCAGCTTAGGTCCGACACCTGAAACTCCAAGCAACATTTCAAACACTGCAAGCTCCTCTTGTGTAGGAAATCCATACATAGCCACCATATCTTCTCTGACAACCATATATGTGTAAATGATTACATCCTGAGAACTGTCCGGGAGTCTTGAAATAAGCGGAAGAACACTGTTGATCCGAAAACCCAATCCGTTAACATCAAGAACAAAATGATCGCTTTTCTTGTATGCGATCCTCCCTTTCAGAAACGAAAACACTATTGATATCCTCCTATAGCTTCAAACGATCTTCTGTTGCCTGTATGAGCATGGCATATAGCTACTGCAAGAGCATCAGTCACATCGTCAGGTTTTATACAAGCTTTGATTCCCAACAACAATTTTACCATATAATCAATTTGTTTTTTATCAGCTCTTCCATATCCTGTAACTGCCATCTTGACCTGCAAAGGAGTATACTCATAAACACCTATACCTGCTTTTGCTCCGGTCAAAACTGCAACGCCTCTGGCCTGTGCGGTCCCGATCGCAGTTGTAGTATTTCTCGAGAAAAATAATTCTTCGATTGCCATTGCATCAGGATGGTACTTATTGCAAAGCATATCAAGTTTGTCTGCAATTTCCAGAAGCCTAAGTTCAAATCTCATATCCGATGGTGTAGTGATCGCTCCATACTCGATCACATTGAATTTCTTCTTTTCAAAAGCAATAACACAATATCCTGTTATTGCATACCCCGGATCCACGCCAATAATTATCATGTCATATCACTTTCGAAAACTTTAAGTATCATAGGTTTCAGCACGGGTTTTTCAACACTGATTTTAACAGAAGATCGAGCGATCCTGACAGCCTCTTCCGGAATATCAGCTAAATTATAGTGTAACGTCATAAATCTATCACCGACAGTAACTCTTTCCCCTGCTTTTCTGTGCATCACTATTCCAACAGAATGATCAGGATCATCATCCTGTGTCTTTCTTCCGGCACCAAGCTCCAGCGCAGAAATCCCGACTGACTGTGAATCTATAGCAAATATATACCCGCTTTCTTCAGCCTTGATATCAAATAGGTATTTAGATGAATTTCTGAATATCGGATATAAAGATGAGCCCTCGAAAGCTCCTCCCTGAGCATAAATAAAATCTCTGAACTTATTGTATGCTCTGCCATTGTTTATACTTTCCCTTGCATCATCAGCATATGAAACCTTTGGTCTGTATCCTGATAACTTCAACAACCCGGCTGAGAGTGCGACACACAACTCAGTAATATCATCTGGTCCTTTACCATTAAGAACTTCACAAGCTTCAATGACCTCAAGAGAATTGCCGATGTTTCTCCCAAGAGGTTGATCCATATCCGTAACCAAAGCCGTCATATTTCTTCCGGCCATATGTCCGATATCCATCATAGTTTCAGCTAATTCAAATGCTTTATCCGGAACCTTCATAAAAGCACCGCTTCCGCATTTTACGTCAAGAAGTATATTGGCTGCTCCTGAAGCTATCTTCTTACTCATTATACTTGCAGCTATCAAAGGTATAGAATCTATTGTAGCGGTAACATCCCTTATTGCATACAGTTTCTTATCAGCAGGAGCAAGGTCACCTGTCTGAGAAGAAATAGCGATACCAATATCTTGCACCTGACTAACAAATTCATCATATTTCAAAGAAGTTCTTAATCCTTTAACTGAATCAAGTTTATCAATAGTACCACCTGTATGGCCAAGACCTTTTCCGGATAATTTAGCAAACGGTATTCCTAAAGAACTGACAATAGGCCCAATTATCAGAGTACATTTGTCTCCCACTCCGCCGGAACTGTGTTTATCAACAACATTATGACTAATGGCTGAAAGATCATTTCTGCGACCTGAAGAAGCCATTGCTTCTGTAAAATAAAATATCTCATTTCTATCCATTCCGTTTATACATATGGCCATAAGAAGTGCTGAGATCTGATAGTCAGGAATACTATTGTCAGTTACTCCTCTGACAAAGAAATCGATCATTTCATTTGTCAAAGAACGACCGTTTTTCTTATGTTCAATAACATCATAAACCCGCATCGTCGCTGACCTGTTCAGAACTGACCGGTTCACTTGTTGCTATGGTAGGCTCGGGGGTAATTTCAATCGTAGGCTCAATTGCAGGTTCACCGGTAGGTTCAGCAGAAGGCTCGGCAGTAGGGTCAACTGTGGGTTCTGTTGTTGGCACCGGTGTGATTTCCGGAGTCGGTTCATAAACGCCTTCTTTGAAAAATCTTATAGATTTAAAATCAAATGCTATAGCTTCTGTTGAACTGAAAGTTATCAATAAAACAGCAGAATCAAGATCATGATCACCCCAATCTATGCTGTAAATTTTCGACTCGTCAACCATGGAATAAAGAAAATCTTCATCTGTTCCCGGTTCATTCCACTCATCTGCAGGAATTTCATAGATATCAGAAACAAATATACTGTTTATTTCATTGTATTCCAATATCAATGAAAATTTAAAATCAGAAACTGCTCCTTGAGAAAATACCATCGCGTCAGCCCAATACTTTCCCGGACCTTGTTCAGTCAAAACGTCTGTAACGTCGATATAGTAAGAATTATCATCTTCCTGATACGGTAACCAGGCTTCGTTCTGATCTTCAAGATCGGGATCGAATATAAGATCCATCGGAACAGGCGGTGTAGGTTCAGGAAGTATTTCGACCGTAGGTTCAGGCAAGTCCGAAGGAGAAGGTTCTACAGAAACTTCTGATGATACCTCAGAAGAATTTTCAGGAAGTGTTGGTTCAGGGGTCAGCCTCGGTGTAGGTATCGGGACATCAAAAGGCAGATGTGTAGGAATTGCAACAGGATCCTTTATATCGATATTATCAAGATCTTTATGATTCATCGGTGAATATATTATCTGCTTAACCAGTTTCGCGATTATTGCTGTTCTTCTTGTTGATTTGTAACAGGTTGAAAGTGTTATTATCTTATCATCAGCTGTGACCGAAACATCATATTCAACATCGGATTCTTCAATCATTCTGTTAAGATAATCCAGATACTGATCATCACTCAGAAATCTTGTCTGGCGGTAATTATAATCCGGCTGACATAGAAATGTCGATATAACTTCATACTCAAGGCGTGTATTTAGAAGATCAATATAGATCGTAGAGTTTTCTCTGGATTTTTCATTTCCCCAATAATCTGTAAGATATCCAAACATACTCTTATTTCTCATTGCATGTCCATATATTACATAATTTCTATCAATGTTCAAAGGATCCTCATGATAAGGATCGTTGGATCCGTCCAAAAATATCGAACCGGCTTGTGAATCATTCTTGTTGAAATCTCTTCGCAAATAAAAAGAATTATCTCCGGAATATACCATTGGGAAATCTATGGGTTTCTCGAATCCGGGAAAGTTTATCCATCCGACAAAATCCGCATTCATGCTCTTGAGATCCGCATACTCGGCTAAGATACCATCCTTATTAAGATAAGAGTCAGTTCCTTTAAGAACTTCATAAGGAAGGTCAAGAACCGATTCATCGTCTATCTTTTCATTATTTTCTTTAAAGGGATTTTTACCTGTATCAGGTTTCAGGTCAACTACTTCAGCCATGTTCTTATCATCGCGCTGATATTGGTACAATTTATATATTAGTTGTCCTGCACTGTATATAAACACCGGAATAGCGATAGCTAAAACGACAAGTCTGACAGCGTCGCGTGAATCATGTGGCTTATATTTTACATACATCCTTTTCAACAATTCTTTGATTCTGTCGAATGTATTTTTCTTGTTTGATTTCATGTATAAACTCCTCCGAAATATTATAACACACGGGCAAGTGTATCTGAACCCGGGATATTATACGTATAACAGACAGATATGTTCGCAGATATTCGAAACAGAGTTGACAAGCATTTTCTATATAAGTATAATGTTCAAAGTTATCACAACAAACGCCTTTAGCTCAGTTGGTAGAGCAACTGACTCTTAATCAGTGGGTCCGGGGTTCGAGCCCCCGAAGGCGTACCAGAGAAGTCCGTTTTAACGGGCTTCTTTCATTCTTTAGAAAGAATGCTTCTTGCAGCTGCGACTCCGCTGGCAGCTGCCTGTGACAATCCCCTGGTAATGCCTGCACCATCACCAACAGCATACATCTTGGGGATCTTTGTCTCAAATTCCGAATTAAGCTCAAGCCTTGAACTATAAAATTTAACTTCCACACCATATAACAAAGTATCATGATTTGCAGTACCCGGGGCAAGTTTATCCAGCATATATATCATTTCCATGATATTGTCCAGATGCCTTTTCGGAAGGACCAGACTCAAATCACCCGGAGTAGCATCAAGAGTAGGTTGAATAAAACCTTGATTAAGTCTGTGTTCATTAGTTCTTCTGCCGTCAATAAGATCACCAAATCTTTGAACAATTACTCCGCCGCCCAGAAGATTTGACAATGTAGCGATTCTTTTCCCATATTGATAAGGTTCCTTAAACGGAGAAGTAAACTTATTGCTTACCAATAGAGCAAAATTCGTATTCTGACTCTGAAGTCCGGGATCATCATAGCTATGTCCGTTTACGGTTATTATCCCGTCAGTGTTTTCTGTTACTACATAACCGTAAGGATTCATACAGAATGTACGGACAAGATCTTTATACTGTTTGGTCCTGTATTGAAGCTTTGCCTCATAAACAGCATCAGTAATATCTTTATATACTGCTGCAGGAACTTCAACTCTTACGCCTATATCTACCTGATTATTTATGAGATCCAGTGAAAGTCTTTTACATTGTCCGGAAAACCATTCAGCACCTGATCTGCCCGGAGCAGCTATCAAATAATCGCAAAAAAACTCACCTGAAGATGTTTCGAGTACAAACCCATTGCATTCCTTCTGTGATTTATCTATCGATATTACCTTAGTATTACAAATAAGTTCAAGCCTGTCCTTCAGCCAATCCGATTGAGCAGTCAGTAGTTCTCTGTTTCTTTCAGTTCCAAGGTGTTTACACCGAGCATCAAGAAGGTGCAGATCAAAGCCAAGTGCCTTCCTTCTTATCTTGTCTGCTTCCGGTGTAAAGGTGGAATATACTTCCTCAGTTGCTCCGAATTTAACATTTACAGAATCTACATACTCGATAAGGTCCATAACTTGTCTGTCCGGCAAATATTCATTCAGCCATCCACCGAACTCAGTAGTAAAATTGAATTTTCCGTCAGAAAAAGCACCGGCGCCCCCGAATCCTCTCATTATCCCGCATGATCTGCAATTAATGCATTTCTCAGTTTTCTTATCAACGATCGGACAGGATCGTCTGGCAATGTCGGCACCCTGTTCTATTATCGCGACCTTAAGTGTTTTGTTGCCCGAAACAAGCTCATACCCGGCAAATATGCCTGCTATACCGCTCCCTATTATTATAACGTCATATTTTCTTATATCCGATCCGATATTTGTTTTACTCATGATCCCCTGCTCCACTATCCTGCACTACCGGTACATACCCAAGTTCTTCCATTGTGCATGCTCCGCTTTCGACTGCTTCTTTCTTTAATGTATCGTATAATTCAGCCATAGTAGCATTAACATATGGCGTCACAGCTACTACACCAATACAACAAGCCATAAATCCAAGAAGATACCATCCGATAAATGAAATGTCAAGTATGAATATCTCAAACTTATGTCCTCTTGTCATTTGGTTGCTTAATTTCAAAGCACGTTTAGCCCCGATCTCAGGATTATCTGCAAGTATATATGGGATCATGCGGTAAGAATAAGATTTGATGATTCCCGGAATATAAAATAGCATGAACCATAAAATAAGCCATATATTATAATAAAGCATACTACCAACTGTTTTAAAATAAACACTGCCTTTAAATGATGAAAAACAAACATTAACTCTGACTTTAGATGTTTCTCTTGACCTGATGAACCACCTTGTGATCCCCACAACTATCGGAGCCATCACAAGCACAGAAATGAGTATCTCCGAAATCATTAAGAAAGCATATCCCGGCATAAACCCTTTGATCAAAAC
>Ga0265294_10006201_pt1 | contig 14409 bp, 9 predicted proteins | sample MunlanPumphouse3_FD_192504 | JGI IMG/M metagenome (GOLD analysis project Ga0265294, IMG submission 192504) | Groundwater microbial communities from a municipal landfill in Southern Ontario, Canada - Pumphouse #3 | ecosystem: Environmental > Aquatic > Deep subsurface > Groundwater | place... | reverse complement strand
AACTACTGTCTGAATTTGGTTTCGGAGACATTGGTCCTCTACAATATTCAAATGGTAAAATATTCAGCCAGACTTCCTATGGATATGCAATTTATGAAATTCAAGAGAATGGCAATTTAGAAAATATAAGTAATGTAAGATTTTCTCCTTGGATGAACCACTATTATTCTCATGATAAATTAGGTACATATAGTGGGTATGCAATCTTAAATAAAAGGGAAGACTTTGGTTCTTATTTCACCATTTATGACACATCAGTACCGAATGAACAAACTATACTTTATCATACTCAGATAGATATAGATAATATGTTTTCTGCGGAATTATTTGAAGATTATTTTATTAGAAAGACTGGTGAACATCGATATACTATCTTTGATTATGAGAATTTTCAGTCCATCAGCCAAGTGGACAGCATTAGTTTAGTCTATAAAACAAAATTTAAAGATCGGGGAGCTGTACTGCTTGATTATCGCAATAACTGTTATTACTACTATACGATAGATGATACAGGTATTCTCCACAAGAGATATAATTTAGGGGATTCAGAACGTAAGGTGGCTATTGATGGTAATAAGCTAATAACCTTTTCAATAGGTGATATTAATTTCTATAATATCACAGAAGCTGATAACTTAGAATATTTAGGGTCATTTTATCTATCTGAACCATTAGATAGCTTTGATTACAATATTGCCTTTTTTGAAGATAAAATAGCCTTTGTATCGCGAGAAGGTTTATCGCCTGTTATCTCGAAATTATATCTTTATGATGTTTCTGATGTTAGCTCCCTACACTCAATAAACCTCTTAGATAGTGTTAACATCTCAAATAGACCTAATTCTGAAGGTTATGAAAACTGTTCTTTTATACAGAATGGGAATAACATATATTTAGCATCATTAAATGGCTATTTCTTGTTACAAGCTTCTATTAATGAAGATGTTATTACTTTAGAAGATATTGGGCAGGAGACTATAATAAATCTTAGTCCAATAGGATGGCTTAAGGATAACATTTATTATGTTCAAAACACTCAAAGAAACTGTAGCTTAAGTACTTATTCATTTGAAAATATTTTAGATATTCAGGAGATTCCTAATAGTTTTCCAGAGCAGAGTATGTATCGATTATTGGAAGATGATCAAAAAGTAACGAGATATGATGAGATGACAGGAATTATCTATTTGTATGATTTTTCTGGTGATGAATTGATTTTAGAAGCAACTTATGAGCCTCAGCCACCTCTTCCACAAGCTTTCTTTGGAGTAGAAAAGTGGGATGGAAGCCATTTTATCTATAGGTCGCTTGGCAGTCTCTATTCCTTAAAGTATCAAGATGGTCAATTTACTCCGACTTGGTCAATTATGAACGATAATATTTTTTATTACAAATTTAGTTATGTAATCTATGGTAATTACCTTTATGAACACAGTAGTGATAGAGGGGTGATAGTTTATGAGTTTGATATAGAAGAAGTTAATCAGATAAATTCTCTTACGATTCCTTTCAATGGTGAAAATGCACGTCTTGCTGGAGATATACTTACTATTAATAACAAAGTCGTTGATTTAACCTACGATCCAGTGAATTTATCTCACAGATATAATCTCAATCAGTGGTACATTAACTCTACAACGGTTAAATATCACGACTATCTTATCTACCCGGGTGGTGAGAAAATCTACGAAAATGGAGTTCTTGTTGATTACCAGCGAGGAGTTTCTATTTATAAATTAGTAGATGATACTCCTGTTAGAGTTGGAGGCATTGAGTGTCCAACGGCCTCTTCAGTTAAAGTGTTACCAGGTGGAACAGTAGATAACTTTGATTTGTTAGTTTATGAAAATAGAAACTATGCTATCTACTCCTGTCAAGCTACCCCTAACGGTGATTTAGAAATAACCCCAGTTACTCTTAATGCAAGCAACTATCCAAATCCTTTCAACCCAGAAACAACTATATCTTATGATATTTCTCAAAAGGGAAATGTTACAGTAGATATCTATAATTTAAAAGGTCAAAAAGTTAAAAGATTACTAAATAAGTCTCAAGAAGCAGGACAGCATAAGATTATTTGGCACAGTGATAATGAAGCTGGTAAGAAAGTAAGTTCAGGAACCTATTTGTATAAGGTAAAAAGTGGGGAAGAGGAGATTGTTAAGAAGATGATGTTGATGAAATAGGGTCTTGCTGGGTGAAAATTGTGTTATTTTTTTCACAATGATAATTAATTTAAGTTAAACTCCCACTAGCTAGCGGGAGTTTAACAATAAAAATATTTAACTATTTCTGAATAATATGAACATCTGTTTGTGGGAAAGGAATATGAATACCATTCTCATCAAAAGACTTTTTAACTTTTTCTATAACATCAAAATGTACATTCCAGAACTCTGCAAGCGGAATCCAGGCTCTTGCCTTAATATTTACAGAACTAGATGCTAATTCTCCAACTCTTGCAAATGGAGCTGGGTCCTTTAAAACTCTCTCATCTGCTTCTAATATATTCAGAATTAACCGTTTAGCTTTTTCAAAATCATCACCATAGCCTATTCCAAATATCCACTCATTTCGTCGTGTTTCTTGGGAAGTATAATTTACAATATTTCCATTTGATAATGGACCATTGGGAATAATTATCTTCTTATTATCTACTGTCTTTAAAATTGTGTTAAAAATCTGAATTGAGTCAACAGTTCCCATATATCCCTGAGCTTCAATAAAGTCTCCACTCTTAAAGGGCTTTAATAAAATTATTAAAACCCCACCTGAGAAATTACTAAGACTACCCTGAAATGCAAGACCAATTGCTAAAGCCATGGCACTCAATATTGCTATGAATGAGGTCATCTGAACTCCCACCATTGTCGCTACGCTGATTACAACCAAGACCTTTAGCATTATTGAAATAATATTAGTTAAAAATTCGAGTAGAGTTATCTCAACTTTAGCCTTATGTAAGGCTTTGTGTAACATTTTTGTTATTATCTTTGCTAGCCAGAATCCAATTATTAAAGTAATAATTGCTAATAGAACTTTTGGTAGATAATGGATAGCCATATCAGCTATTTTTTGAATAAGCACTTCCCAATTTAGCATACTACGCTCCTTTTTTATTATTAATCTTAAAAATAATTTCTAAAATACCAATAAACTAATTAAAGTAATAAATGTAAAGTAAAAAAAAAACTCCCACTTATGTAAGTGAGAGTTTTTTGCAAAGATGTTATTTATTTCTGGATAATATGAACATCGGTTTGTGGGAAAGGAATACTGATACCATTCTTATCGAATGATTTCTTCACTTTCTCAATCACATCAAAATGGACATCCCAATAATCTGCTAATACAACCCAAGAACGGACTGTAATGTTAACAGAGCTATTAGCTAACTCGCCAACACGAACAAAAGGTGCAGGGTCCTTTAAGACTCTCTCATCTGCTTCTAAGATATCTAGAATTAACCTTTTAGCTTTTTCAAAATCATCGCCATAACCAATTCCGAAAACCCAATCATTACGACGTGTATCTTGAGCAGTGAAATTGACAATATTCCCATTGGAAAGAGGTCCGTTAGGAATGATTATTTTTTTATTATCTACGGTTTTGAGCACTGTGTGGAATATTTGGATTGAGTCAACGGTGCCCATATAACCTTGGGCTTCAATAAAATCACCACTTTTAAAAGGTTTCAATAAGATAATTAATATTCCCCCTGAGAAGTTACTTAGAGAACCTTGAAAAGCCAAACCTATGGCAAAAGCCATAGCTCCCATGATTGCTATAAATGAAGTCATCTGAATTCCAACCATAGTAGCAACACTGATAATTACTAAAACTTTTAACATTATCGATATAATGTTTGTTAAAAACTTAAGCAGAGTTACTTCTACTTTGGCTTTTTCTAAAGCTTTATGTAATATTTTTGTTAGTATCTTCGCTATCCAGAATCCAATAATCAGAGTAACTACTGCTAATAGTACTTTAGGTAAATACTGAATTGTCATATCTGTAATTTTTTGGACAATTATTTCCCAATTTGGCATAATACGCTCCTTTATCTTTTAAATATAATAATAAAGAATGCTCATAATGCAAATAACTAAATTATGTTATTTTCAAAGAATGCTACTATACTTATAAAATGAACATATTCATTATTGTATTTTGCTTATCAAATAATGTTGTTTGATTCATTAAATCTGCTTTTGGGTAATTTTATTTGACATAGTCAGAGATATGAGATAATATATATATATAGATTATTTTAAATTTAAATAGAGAGGATATATGAGACGACTTATTGTTATAATTTTGGTATTATTACCAATTATGTTGTTTAGCGCTTATGTTAAAGATGTTCCCATGAAAGTAGTACAACCTGATGGAGAGGTAATATCAGTTTTAGGTTCTGGAGATGAATTCCATCACTGGTTCCATGATCAAGACGGCTTTACTATAACTCGTGATGAGGCGGGATATTATGTATATGCTGATAAATCAGGGCAAGAGATAATTCCCACTAAACATAAAGTTGGAAAGGCTAGACCAGCTGAGAAAGGGCTTGTTCCTAACATCAATATCGATATTTCTGAATGGAAAGCTAATAGAGATGAATTCTATTCTAATTATCCAAGAATTGAAGAAAGGACTCCAACAATTGGCCAATTAGTTAATTTAGTAATTTTTATCAAATTCCAGGGTGAAAGCGACTTTACTACAGATATTTCTTTTTATGATGATATGTTAAATGACCCTTCTCCAGATGCTAATTCAACCAAAAATTATTATAACGAGGTTTCTTACGGGCAACTTGCTGTTTCTGGTGAATTCTTTCCCCCAGTATCTGCTCAAAATACAATAGTAGCCTATGAAGATTCTCATCCTCGAGGTTATTATGAAGCAATTTCTTCTTTTAATCCTATTGGCTATACTGGTGGAGATAATGGAGAAGAGAGAACTTTACGTGAACATACTCTTCTTGCTAATGCTGCTGAGTATGTTGAGTCAATGATACCAGTCGACCTTCCTTTAGATGGCGATAATGATGGATATATAGACAATGTGATTTATATTGTTAAAGGAAGTCCTAACAATTGGGCATCTCTATTGTGGCCTCACCGTTGGTCTCTTTACTATGCTGATGCTTATATTCATGGTAAACAAGTATGGGATTTTAACTTTCAATTAGAGACTCATTTAAATAGTAGTGGAACCAGCGTGATGTGTCATGAGTTATACCACTCTTTAGGTGCTCCAGACCTCTATCGTTATGAAACAGATGGCGACCCCGTGGGGGTATGGGATTTGATGGCTGGAAATACTACTCCCCCTCAACATATGAATTCTTATATGAAGCATTATTATACTAACTGGATTCCACAAATACCAAAAATAGAAGAGAGTGGAACTTATTCTTTATATCCTGTTTCTTCTTCAGAGAATCAAGTTTATAAAATTCAATCTTGGAACTATGAAGAAGATATATATTTAGAATATAGAAGAACTGACCCTTTGTTTGAATCTGCTCTACCTAGCCAAGGATTGTTAGTCTATAAAGTTAATAATATGTATGCTGGTGAAGGCAATGCAGGTGGTCCTCCTGATGAAATTTATATCTATCGACCTAATGGAAATTCTAATGGTGGTGGTCAAATTTCAATGGCACCCTTGAGTAATAATGATAGCTTTGGTTATAGTTCAAATCCCCAAGCTATAGGAACAAACGGAAACTTCACAGGTGTTGATATTTATGATGTTGTAGTTGAACAAGATTCTATTACTTTCAAAATTGATGTTTCTAATATTTTTCTAACTTCTCTGATTAATGGAGAATCTCTTATTTCAGGTGGACTTAATGAGATTACTTGGACAAGAAGAAACTCTGTTACAGATATATCCTTAGAATATAGCATTGATAATGGTGAAAATTGGATCGAGATTGCTCAAGTAAATGCTAATACCGGAAGCTATGACTGGGAAGTTCCTGAGATTAATTCTGATATAGTATTCTTAAAAGTTACTGAACTTGAAACTGGTAAATATGATATTATCAATCAGCCTCTTACCGTGATTTCTTATTTAGATACTCCTCAATTAGTATATCCTGAAAATAGTGCTATAGATATTGCAACTAATCCAATTCTCAGTTGGTCAGCAGTTTTAGGAGCTACTGGTTATATCGTAGAACTAGCTACTGATGATAGTTTTTCAGATGTATTATTTACAGATACATTTAGTGATAATCAAGCTCAATTACCTGGCTTGAACTCATTTTCAACCTATTATTGGAGAGTTAAGTCTGTCAATGGTTCTCTATCAAGTGACTATACTGAAACATATATCTTCACAACCGGAACCTTTACAACAGTTCCTGAGCACACAAGTTTAATATTACCAGCAAATAATGCTGTTTTAGTTCCTAATGAAGAGGTGGAATTTGTTTGGGAGAATGTCTTTTCTGCAGGATCCTATACTCTCCAGGTATGTAAAAACGTCTATTTCTATACTGATTTAGTAGAAGTAACTGATATTGAAGATTCAACTTACATTATTCCTGAATTAGATGCAGAAACTCGTTATTACTGGCGTGTTAAAGCTCATAACGATTATGGTAGTTCAGGCTGGTCAGCAATCTATAAATTTGATACTGCACAGGTTGTAGCAAATGAAAATAATACAATCCAACTAACTAATGATTATAAAGGTAACTATCCAAATCCTTTTAATCCTGAAACAACAATCTCTTTCACAGTAGGAAAAAACAGTAATGGAGATAATCAACACGTAATAGCCAGAATTTATAACCTAAAAGGTCAATTAGTCAAAGAATTAGTAAATGATAAACTAAAGAGTGATAGTTATAAATATTCTTGGAAGGGTGATGATAATAGTGGTAACAAAGTTGCTTCGGGAGTCTATTATCTTCAACTTCAAATTGGCAATGATAGGAAAACTGGTAAAATGGTCTTGATGAAATAAACTATAAAAAGACAAATTATAATAAAGAGGCTCCAAAGCCTCTTTTTTTATTGACATATTTAAGAAGGTTAATAATTATAATTAGAAATTAATAAATATTGGAGAATTATGAGATATATTTATCAAGTTTTAGTAATACTAATAATGATGTGCACTTTTTCTTGTAAAAAGACTAAAGAACAAGTTGATATTAATCAGATATTGACTGATTCTGATCCCAGTTTAGATAGTGTGATTGAAGATTTTAAGCCAAATTATGACTCGCTGTTAGTTGATTCTGTAGTGAATGTTACACCTGACTTAAGAGTAGCTCAGTTATCTGGTTGGGCTATTGATCAAAAGGCATCACAAGATAAAAAAGATATGTTGTTTTTCCAGAATCAAACTCATGCAGGTATATTAACAGTGAAAGCTTATTATGATGGGAATGTTACAAGTTATCTTGAAGAGATCTTATCTACATTTGAAGGTAAAAATATAATTTCTAAGGCTTCATATAAGTATGATGATAAACTCTTTCATCAATACATGCTTAGGTCTGAAGATTATATTGTGCTTAAGGTAATTGTAGAAATTGATGACATAAAATATCTTGATACGAATGTCATAATTTCAGAAAATAATTTTGCTAAGTTATCAGAGTCAATAGCGACATATATAGCAAGTTTGGCGATTTTAAATTAACAAGATAAATATTTACTTTTTACCATGAAACATCACCAGGTGTTATTTGTCTAAGACCTTCTTCGTTAATTCTTTCAGGTTGCCAGAATCTAAAGAATATTTTTGGCTCAATTTTATCAGTAAAGTCAACAAATAGGAGAAGATATCCTTGGTCAGAGTAATTATCTGAATAGAAATCTTGATGCATTTGTAGAGCGTATATATCCTTGACCTTGGATCTTTTAATGATATCAGGATTACGAAAGGCAATATTGATAAAGTTATTGTTTTTAAAAACTGATTCTAAGTTGTTTATATACTCTTCTTTTGAGTATTGCCGTATGTTAATCTTGTTTTTTAATTGATTATTCATCTCATTAAAAACATCAAAATCAATGGCTTCTGACCGTTTAACATAACCAACAAATATTTTTGCGTTCTCTGAAAAGATATCACTAATTAAGTCAATCTGTTTTGTATTGAAGATAGTTTTGTAGTATTCCATAAAATTTATGCTCATCAATCTACTTTCAAGATCATTAGTAGTTTGATTTTTCTCAATAGCTTCTTCAATTAATCTATCATCTAAGGAGTAGTTAACCCAACTAATAGAATCATTCTCAACTATAAAATTAATTTTTTCAACCATTACTTTTGGTCTTGAACCTGCTATTCTATAGGTTATAGGTAATGACCTGATTTGAATTTGATGTCCTAAATTAAAATACTTTAGAGTAAAGTCTTCTTCATAAACAGAAACATCACCACGGTTCATAACTCTTAAATATTGATTAAAGCCAGCCTCAGTGAAAAACTTTTTTATCTCAAAAAAATCTTTATCTCGGATACTGTTAGTAATCTTTTCCATCATTTTCTTGAGGTCTCTTTTTTCACTTCTTTCCATTTCCTCTTTTGTAATAAACTCTTTGTCTAACTTTGCTTTCTTTGTTGTGGTTTTATCTGGAAGCTTCAAGGTATATTTGTTATCAAAGCAGTTAAGAGATACTAAGCCTTCTAATGCTTTCAACTCTTCATCCATTAATTGTTGTTTACTAGAAGAACCTTTACCATATTTAACTGAGATTGACAGCTCGTTGATTGATTGGAAATAGCTTTTTAAGAGTTCTATAGACCCGCAACCTTGATTAATATTGCCATCTACCAGATTGTTCCCTCCAAAATATGAATACTGTAAATTAGTAATTGGTTTATCTTGATAAAAGCCTTTGATGCTGAAGCTAAGAAAGTTGCTACCTTCTTGAGCCCTGCTACACTGAGAAAAACTTATCTGAGAGAAGGTGGTAATTAAAGCCTCTTCTAGAGCTAATTTTAGATTTTGTTGGCCGACTTCGGTGGTAACTCGAATTTGGGTATGATCAGGAAGACTCGAGATTAAGAGTAAGCCACTGTAATAGTCTAGTAATGCGCGATTAATATTAAGTAAGTCTCGATGTCGATTACCCATTTTAAGAAAATCTATAGCACGCTCTTTTCTTGCTTGAAAGATGGCTTGCATATCAGTTTTCTTAATATATTTGTAGATTATATAATTAGGGTTTTTGTTCGTTGGTTCAAAAACCTTTGTCTCTGTATTGTTGATAAAAGACGCTGAGTAAGTTGAAACAATGCTCTTACTATATTCATTGGCTGTTATGCTTTTTTGAGAATCAGATTGATTATAGACTTCATCCTGTTGCTGAATAAAGCGTGATTTAACTGTCATTGAAATTTGATTACTTAAATCCATACTTGCATTTAATGCAGCAGTTTCATAATCAGGAGCTTCCCCACGTCCCAAAATATAATTTTTATTATTTATAATAGTAGCTAGTTCAGAGTGAATACCAAGTAGCTGATTAAATAGTAGTGAAAACAAGAATATTAAATAAAATTTTTTCATAATTCTTCTTAAAATCCTAGATTGATTATTGGAGAGAATCTTAAAGATTTAGATTCTTTACTGGTTATATTGATTAATCCAATTTGCACCCCTCTTAATATCTTTGCATAATTAATTAGGCTGATTTGGAGGCCACAATGGTTATTATCCGTAATGTTTGCTAGTGATGCTAAACTTATACCATTCATATCACCACGAATAGTCCCACCAATGATGCTGATATTAATGCCATTAAATTGACCTCCTTCAAACTTATATATGCCTGAAGTTGGACCATAATTCCCAGAGAAAAGGTTAACTTCAAGTCCATTGAATTGTTGATAGTAAGGAGAGATAATGATAGGTAACTTTAATCCATAGAAAATTTTTTTGTCGCCTGGTGAGAAAGCAATTCCATAATGATTAGTGTATTCTCGATAATCGATATTTTTAATAAGTTTTTTTACAGAATATACTCTATCAGTTTCTTTAAATACTTTAGCATATTCAAAATCTGTTGCTTTGGGGGTATCAATTTTAACTATGATTTTTTCTCCCACCTCAACTGCTGTAATTATCTCCTTCTGAATATTTATGAGCTTTTTGTTTAAATATATTCTACTCTCTAAAGAAGGTGCGATAAATTTCATGTATCTTAGATTTAACTGAGGAGAGTTTTTAATATCGATATTTACAAATTTAGAGAAGATTATTCGCTCATCTGTTCGAAGAACAATATTATAAACACCTGCTTTCTCTAAGTAGAAAACCTGGTTATCTTGACTTGTATAAGGAGTTTCATTCATATCAGAATCATAAACTAAGATATTGACATCTTCAGCTAACTCTTGAGGGAAATCAAGGGTAAATTTATAGCTTGCTTTAACTAATTCAATGTCAAATCTAAGTCGGTCACCTTCTTTCAAGTTAATTTTTTGTTGATAGGGAAGATGTTGTTTGCAGGTTAAAACTAAATTATACTTCCCATAAGGGATGTTACTAAATTTCGAGATACCCACTTGTTGGAAGTATTCACCATCCTCACCATACAATTCTACTTTAGTACTATCGGGAATAGGGTTTACTAACACATCACCACTAATCAATTCTGGTAAGACCTCAATTTCTTTAAATTCTCCTTTGCGAAGAATTAGCTTCTCAATAGCATCACGATGCTTTTTTTTAACAGCTTTAATAGTTACTGTCTGAGGCGATAAAATTAGATTATCTATCTTTTTTGTTTTGGTATTGTTAATGTATATTTCAGCATCGGGAATACTTTTTATTGTTAGTGTTCCAGAATCAGAAATTGGCTCTAATTCAACTAAAAGAGTATCTGCATTTTCCAAGAAGTAAGTTACTTCTCGGCCGTGATAAAATTCGCTATATGAATTTATAACACATTTTCCTGAAGGTTGCATTGGCAAAGTTAGAGGTGTTTGACCCACCTCTTGATCATTTACAGAGACAATCATATTTACTTCAGGCTTAGATTTTATGATTAATGTCCCAAAATTTGGTTCTAGTACATAGGTTGTGTCAATTCCACTGGTGGCAATATTAATAAAGGATTCATAAGTTTTGTAGTTCTCTAACTCGATTTTTAGTGGATAAATACCTGAGTCAAAGAATTCACTAAATGGTGTAGTTGAGGAGATCTTTACCTCATCAATATAAACAGTTGCTCCTGATGGTTGGGTATCTATCTTAATGGGTATATCGAAAACATCTACATTCTCTTGTTCTCCTACCAGCACTAGCTTATAAGACTTTCCTTCTTTTAAACTAAGTGGAAACGAATATTGAATGGGCAAATAACCGTGAGCCGTTATTGTGATATTTTTTTCCCATTTACTAATCCAAAAATAAACTATCTGGGACGTATCAACCTCTCTTTTGTAGATTTCATTCCCAGCAAGGTGTACCTCTTCAGTAATGTTATGATTTATCATTATTACACAGCAGTTATCACCATTTGCATCTTTTACTGGATTAACTATAGCTTTAAAATTGTGTGTGGCTTCTTCAAAAGTTGTTACACTTAGTCCTTCTGAATAACAAGTAACTATAGTAAAAAAGATAAAGAAATAAGAAAACCAATTTTTGTTCATTCTCTCCTCAATATTGTGCACATGATACAAACATCGTATATGTTAAGTTCTTGACTAACACTTTTACAACTAAATCATAATTCAAAAGAAAGATAAATGTGTCAACTATTATTTATAAAAATATCTTCCCATCCCAGTTATGAACACGATTAATCCTAAAATAGAGTGTTCTATAGTAATAAGCATTAAAGAGCGTCTTCGATGATAGTTGTAAGTAAAAATTAATCCTGAAAGAAATGTCAGAATAATTGCTGGGAGATTATTATAAATAACATGTAAAAAACTAAAAACAATCATGTTCGATATTAGCAATTGATTAGTGTTGAGGATATCTTTATATCTTTCGAAATAGAATGTTCGATAGATTACTTCTTGCGGAAAAGCTGATACCAATGGGTAAAAGATGGAAATCACTATCATCAATATTGGTCTTTCTCTGATGATAACGAATGGTTTCTGATCTAAAAAGAAATAAATGTAAGCTATAAAGAAGATGAAAGAGCCTATGTATATAATGCCCATTTTTTGCCAATACTTATGATCCAATTTTGGTAATTTGTACCAATTCTTATCTAAATACTTGTATTTTATTGATATAAACAACACTCCAATAAAGACAATAAGAAGTGTTAAAATGCGGGGGAGGGGGATTAATTCGTATTTCATTAACACAGGAAGAGTGATGAAAAGTATAACCAGTTCTAAGGATTTCCGTAATTTTAACATAATTGGCCTCAAAGCTTTCTAATTTATCTAAATAATAATCAGTTTTTTTGATTTGACAAAGATTTAAGGTTATTCAGAATGAACACAAATGTAAAAATGAGGTAATCTAATGAGAGATTATTCTGAAGTTTTAAAGGTATTAGAAGCTAACTCTAGCCTTCAACATCAAGTTTTAGTAGGTTTTGATGGCTTTATTGATGAAATATGTCAAGTAGTAGATGAGAGGTTAACAGCTTCAGCTTATAGACCTGTTAAAACCATTACTGATTATTCTAATAAAATAGGTAAATATGCTGGTTTAAGTATGAATATAGAAATAGTTCCTAAATTGGTAAAACTTGGTGGAAATGCTCCTATAATGGCTAATTGTCTGGCTGAATTAGGGAATAGCATTGATTTCATCGGAGCTATTGGAAAGAATAAAATTCATCCACTGTTTCGTGATTTCTCAGTAAAGTGTAGAAACTGTTTCTCAGTTTCTGAACCAGGTCATACAGATGCTTTAGAGTTTACTGACGGCAAAATTATGTTAGGCAAGATAGAACCGATGGATATTGTTACTTGGAACAATATTACTGCTTATATAGGTTTAGAGAGATTAACTGAAATTGTGCAAGAATCGGAATTACTAGCTTTCAATAACTGGACACTTATTTTTGGAATGAATAGCATTATTGAAGGATTTACTGAGTTACTTTCTCAAACTAACCATAATCCCTTTATCTATTTTGATTTAAGTGATCCAACTAAGCGAGATAGACAGGATATTAGGGAAGCAATCTATTATATTAGCCAAATGCAAGAAGTGGGGAAGGTAATTTTAGGACTCAATAAGAATGAATCTGATTTAATCTCCCAAATTATCAAGAAGAAAGAAGAAGATTTAGCAGATAGAGCATTGATGATTAAAGATTCTTTAGGAATCTATGCCTGTGTAATTCATGACCTCAAGGGGGCAAGCTGTGGGTATGAAGATAAATCTGTGTGGATAGATGGACCTTTCACCCCAAAACCAAAACTATCAACTGGAGCTGGGGATAATTTCAACGCTGGTTATTGCTATGGCCTATTAAATAGCTTAACCCCAGAGGAATCACTCTTAACTGGCGTATGTACTTCAGGATTCTATGTTCGCGAACAGCATTCTCCTAACTCACAAGAATTATTGAGTTTTATCAAATCTTACAAAAATAATGAAGTAAAGGAGTAATATAATGAAAAAGTTAGAACGCTATAAAAGAATTGCTAAACAATTAGAAGATTTGTTTAAAAAGACAGATGATTTACATGCCAGAATGGCTACAACTTGCGCCCTTCTTCATCATAAATTTCCTTACTACTTTTGGACTGGTTTCTACTCACTTATTGAAGGTGAACTTACTGTGCAAACGTATCAAGGACCTGTAGCTTGCTTAGTTTTAAAGAAAGATGTTGGTGCTTGTTGGGCTGTTATTAATGCCAAGAAAAGTATTATAATTGCTGATGTAGATAAATTCCCGGGACATATCGCTTGTGATTCTCGTTCTAAATCGGAAATTGTTCTTCCTCTCTACAAAAACAATGAAATAGTTGCTGTACTGGATATTGACAGTAAAGAGCTAAACTCCTTTGATGAGGAAGATAGAGAAGGATTAGAGTTGATTTTAAAATTAATTACTAGTATCTAACTGAGAATTAAAAGAAAAGAGTTCTATCCACTAATTACACGAATTTCACGAAGAAGAAAAAACTTAAGAACGTAAGTCTTAACCCCCCTTTCAGCTCCTTAGAGCAAAGCAAGAGGTGGTCATGAAAGGTAGCTATTTTTTAACTGGTGGTGAGGATACCACAACTTTTCAATTTTAACTTTTCATTTTTCACTCTTACAAAGCCAGTTTATTTCATTAAAATCATTTTCTTAGTATAGTTTTTATTAAGTCCTTCTAAGCGATAAAGATACAGTCCTGAAGATACTTTTTTATTATTGTTATTAGTGCCTTTCCAAACAACACTATGTTCTCCTGATTTGTATGAACCAAAATCTTTAACGACCTGTCCTTTAATATT
>Ga0265294_10006200_pt1 | contig 14411 bp, 6 predicted proteins | sample MunlanPumphouse3_FD_192504 | JGI IMG/M metagenome (GOLD analysis project Ga0265294, IMG submission 192504) | Groundwater microbial communities from a municipal landfill in Southern Ontario, Canada - Pumphouse #3 | ecosystem: Environmental > Aquatic > Deep subsurface > Groundwater | place... | reverse complement strand
TAACATCGATTATAAAGAAGATTTCTTTGGCATTAAGACAAACTTAACGGTTACAGGTCAATTGGAAGCTGAAGCATACGCGATGGCCTTTAGAAATGTTTATACATTCGGACCAACCTTTAGAGCAGAAAACTCTTCAACGCAACGTCATGCCTCTGAGTTTTGGATGATTGAACCAGAAATGGCATTTGCTGACTTAGAAGATATGATGGTTGTGGCAGAGGATATGGTTAAATATATCGTTAAAGATGTCATGGAACAGCTTCCTGAAGAGATGAATTTATTTGATCAATTTGTTAAGAAGGGGTTAAAGAAAAAGATGACAGATCTCCTCAACTCTAAGTTTGAACGGATAACGCATGAACAAGCGATTTCCCTTTTAATTAATTCGGGTGTAAAGTTTGAAAATGAACCGGGATACGGTAAAGATTTAGCAAGAGAACATGAACGGTATTTAACGGATGTTCACTTCAATGGACCTGTGTTTGTTACAGATTGGCCTAAGGATATTAAAGCATTTTATATGAGGTTAAATGAGGACGGTAAAACCGTAAGAGCAGTTGACTTATTGGTGCCAGGATCTGGTGAATTAATAGGTGGCTCTCAAAGAGAAGAAAGACTTGACTTATTAATTGAGAGAATGAAGCAGATGCATGTGCCAACAGATGATTTATGGTGGTACTTGGATTTACGTAGATACGGCACTTGTGTTCACTCAGGATTTGGTATGGGTTTTGAACGAATGATTATGTATCTAACAGGTGTAGAAAACATTAGAGACGTTATACCCTTTCCTAGAACCCCTAAAAACGCTGAATTTTAAACTGACAACTTCTTGACAGGAATAAACTTTAAATACAACTTGAAAAATGCTATAATAAGCATGAGGTAAATAAAATGATAATGGGTGTTAATAACCAAAACTTAATCACAACACAACGCATACATTGATATAACTATATCACAAGGGGTTTTTAATTGTAGATTCCTTGTGATTTTTTATACTTATATTCTGATGACAATGTAAGCGTTGTCCTTACGTTTGACAAGTGTTGGTTACTATTGTAAAATAGCATTACACTATTTAAAGTTTTATATTATAATATAACCCCACTGGAGTTAAAAACTATATGACGAGAAGATTAGGTCACAATTTAATCAATTAAACCCAATGAAGTTATTCACGTAACTTCTTTATGCATATATAGAATAGGAGACGTTTTATGGAAATAAAATTAATTAATTTAACGAAAGTCTTCGTAGATAAGACGAAAAAAGAAACGAGAGCTGTTGATAATTTTAATGTCACCATCCCATCTGGAAAGCTAGTAGGGTTACTAGGGCCATCAGGGTGTGGTAAATCAACAACTTTATTTATGATTGCAGGACTACACGATCCTACGGATGGCCGAATCTTTTTTGGCGAAGATGATGTAACACGTTTATCACCTGACAAACGTGGTATTGGGCTAGTGTTTCAAAACTATGCCTTATACCCACATATGACGGTAAGACAAAACATCATGTTTCCGATTGAAAACCTGCAAGTGCCTAAAGAAGAAGCTTTGGTTGAAACGCAAGCCATAGCAAACTTAGTTGGTATTGGTAATTTACTTGATCGTAAACCGGCTCAACTATCTGGTGGACAACAACAACGTGTTGCCATCGCAAGAGCGCTTGTGAAAAAGCCAAGGGTTTTATTGTTGGATGAACCACTTTCTAACTTAGATGCACGTTTAAGACTTCAAATGAGAGAAGAAATTAAACGTATTCAAAGAGAAACAGGTATTACAACAATATTTGTAACGCATGACCAAGAAGAAGCGATGAGTATTAGTGATGAGATTATCATTATGAACTTCGGTATTGAGATGCAAAAAGGTGTGCCACAAGATATTTATAATTATCCGGACAATCTTTTTGTGGCGAAGTTTTTAGGTAACCCACCAATTAATACATTTGAAGGCGAAATAAAAAATAACTTTTTATATTTCCAAGAACAAAAACTATTTCCTAAACAAGCACCAGACGGAATCTATCATGTAGGTATCAGGCCAGAAGACTTCAGAGTTAGTGAAACAAGTGAAGGTGTAGAAATCGACACCGACACAATGGAAGTTATTGGTAGAGATACGATGATTAGATTTAATGTTGGTGAAAAACAAGTACGTGCTTTAGTGGAATCTGAAACAGTAGTTGATAAAAAAGAAGTCCTTTTAACAGTTAGAGATGAAAAGATTCACTTATTCGATTATGAAAGTGAAATAGCGTTAAGAAAACTTCAAGATTTAACACCTGAAGAAATTGAAAAAGCACGTGAAGAAAAACGTATTGAAAAACAAAAATTTGAAGAAGCACAAGCGATTAGAGTAGAAAAACCAAAGAAGAGTAAGAGGGAGAGACGATAAATATGAAGACCCTTTTTGCAAAAATTAAACTTGGTTTTGCTAAAGTGTCTTGGGTTCTTAGACGATTAATCAACAGGTTTAAAACGGCTTTTAAAAGCGGTTTATCAAAGGTTTGGGCATTGGCCACAAACAAAGATAAGCGCCTCGCAAAACAGCGTATTAAACTTGACTATCTCAAAGATTATTTAGCGTTTGAGGATTATAATTTAGATGTTCGTTTTGATGTAGATGTTCAACAACTGAGACAAGAGTTAAAAGAGAAAGTGAAAACATCCAAGCAAACACAAAAACAAAGAGATGCCACGATTAATAGTTTAAAAGGCACCCCAGGCTATGAAACCTACATACAATCATATGAAGCGGCTATTAAACGTCTTAAAGATATTAATCAAGCCCGTTTGGTGTTAGCAACACAGTATGAAAAAGATTTAAGAGAACTAGAAGCAAACACAGACAAGCGTATTAATAAAATATCGTATAAGACAAGCAGCTTTGATCAAAAAATATTAGAGGTACATGAAGCGCATAGACAAGAAAAAGAAGCACTTAGAATAGCCTATAATGAAGCCTCATACCAGATTTTAGTTGATCATCCAAAAGAAGATTATCAAACAGATGTCATGGATGCGCTTTATCACGTTGAGCTGAATAAAGCGTATAAGAGTTTACCTATTGAAAGACGTAAACTTGAACGAAGAGATAAATTTGTGACATCGACAAAGAGTATTCTTCAAGCAACTTTATATTTAGCACCCGTGATGATATTACTTGCGTTATTCTCGTTTTATCCGATTGTTAACTCATTTAGATTATCTATCTATGAAGGCTATAGTGAGATTGACGGCAGTATTGCGGGTTACACCTTATTTGGCAATTTTATTAACGTATTAAAAGATGCGAACTTCATTGTCCCATCTTCACATACGGGCTCAAGTGCATTAATCAATACAACCTTAATCGTTGCTCTATCAGTGCCATTAACGATTATTATTGGATTGGCTATAGCGGTGGGGTTAAACTCTATTAAGCCACTTAAGGGTGTATTACAAACGATATTCTTCCTACCCTACGTCACAAACTCATTAGCGTTAGGGTTGGTATTCTCCTATATATTTAGAAATGATGGCGGATTATTTAACCAATTCTTAAAAATATTTAATATTGATGGCGGTGCTTGGGTCGGTGTTGGCGCAAGCTACTGGAAAGCGATGTTTGTGTTAATTATATTTAGTGTTTGGAATGGGCTTGCGTTTAAGATTATGGTTTTCTTAAGTGCAATCCAAGGTATTGATGAACAATACTACCAAGCGGCATCCATTGATGCAACCCCAAGATTTAAACAATTTAGACGAATTACAGTACCACTCATATCACCAACGATTTTATACATTGTCATAACATCGGTAATTGGCGGATTTAAGACATATACCTCCGTTATTGCCTTGTTCGGACAATCGGGTGCGCCGCGTGGTGCAACGTACAATTTAAAGACGATTGTATTCTATATTTATGACTTCTTTGAAGTAACAGGAAAATTAAGTGAAGCGGCGGCTGCTTCGATTATCTTATTTGCTTTGATCTTAATGATGACATTGGTTCAAATGCAAGTATCGAAGAAGCGCGTGCATTATTAATGAGGTGGAATAAATGGAAAATAAAAATCTAAAAAATCCATCAACATTGGACTTAATTAAACGGTTATCATTAGTAGCAATAGGTATTGATTTGTTATTGATATTAGTTTATACCACAATAGTTGCGATATTGTTTGCAACGATTCAAGTACCTGCAGCGAGTGCTGATTTAGAAATACCTGAAGCAACACTTAGATCCTCCTATGAAATATTTGGAAGAACGTATTCTGCAGCAACAATCAATACACTCATTAGCGTCTTAATTTTATTTATCATTATTGGCATTACGTTACTGGTGTTTTCTATTAAACATCACCGAACAAGAGAACATTATGACTTCCACCGCTGGGAAGGTGGCAATAGAATGTTGCATGCGATTTTAAGTTTATTAACATTAAACTTTGTATCGTTTGGCATAAAACTATTAACCGCTCATTATGTATTTCAGTATGCAGAAGGTGTGTCATTCTTAGGCATGTGGCGTATTTTACAAGCAGAAAGACGCGAGAAAAAAGAAAAAGCAAAACAATACGAAAACGAAGAAAAGACACCTGAAGAAATAGAAATTAAAAAACGTGTTCGTAGACAAATATGGTTAAAAATATTACGTTATTCAATGACTTATATTTTCTTAATATTGATTGCTGTATTCGTGTTAATACCGTTTTACTGGATGATTTTAACAAGTTTAAAAACATTCCAAGAAGCGAGAAGCAATACCCCAAGATTTTGGGTACCATTCTCAGAGTTTCAGTGGGTCAATATTAAGTTTGTTATTGAGCAACTTGATTTTGGCTTGTATATTAAAAATACATTAATCGTTGCCGTATTATCAACGGCTGGAACGATAGTGACAACCGTATTAGCGGCATTTGCGTTTGCAAGAATTGAATTTAAAGGTCGAGAAGCATTATTTTCATTACTATTAATGACAATGATGATTCCTGGTGAGATTTACATGATTACGAACTTCATTACCGTATCTAATAACCCATCCGGTTTTGGCTGGATTGGTACGGGGGTAGATAACCCAATCGGTTATTTCGCGACCATGATATTGCCATTTATGACGAGTGTGTTTTACATATTCTTCTTAAGACAAACATTCAAACAAGTACCAGACGCATTATATAAAGCAGCCAAAGTGGATGGTTGTAGCGACTTTAAGTTTTTAACAAGAGTGATGTTACCTGTTGGTGGACCAACGATATTTACTATTACTATCTTAAGTATTTTAGGGTCATGGAATGCCTTCGTATGGCCAAGATTAATTACTCGTGTTGAGCCCGGTATCGGGAGCAAGTATTGGCTAATATCAGTCGCCTTAAGAGAAGAATCGTTTGTCTTGGATAAAGGTGGCGGGGTAGCAGAAACTATGTTTAACTTGCAGATTGCAGCAAGTGCGATTGTAACAGTACCATTAATCATTGTGTTTTTGGCACTGAGAAAATATATTATAAGAGGTGTCGGCTCAGCCGGTACTAAAGGATAAGAAAGAGGAGGAATTTAATATACATGAAAAGAATCTTTTCAATTTTTACACTCATAGCAGTTACATTATTGCTAGCGGCGTGTAACACAAACGTGAGAAATACACCACCAGAGTTAAGAGGTGTTGTTAAAACTCATAAAGTTAATGTGGGGGATTCATTTAACCCAATAGCTGGTGTAATAGCTTATGATAATGAAGATGGGGATATCACCGCATCGATTACAACAGATTTTAAAGCAGAATGGTTAGAAGCTGCGGGTACTTATACATTCAAAATAGAAGTAAAAGACTCAAAAGGCATCGTTACCAGTGAAACTGTGACATTAACGGTAGGTAGAGTATCAGCGATACGACTCATTGCACCGGATGCACTAACTTACTACATTGGCTCAAAACCATTTAACCCATTAGAAGAAGTTAGAGCTTTTGATGAGTTAACAGGTGAACCAGTTGAAGTTAAGGTTACAGCTGAAGACTATGTAACACACATTGCATCACGCGGTACCTTTACAGTTACCGCTGAAGATGATACTGGTGCAAGAACAGCTAAAACCATTTCATTAACAGTAAAACAACCGGAATATGATATACCTACGGCATTACCTAAAGGTGAGGCAATTAATATTAAACTATGGCACGCCAATGGAACAACCATTGAAAATGCATTAATTCAGTATGGTAAAGACTTCCAAGCCGAAATGCAAGCTCAAGGGTATAACATTACGGTTGAAATTATTAATAACGGTAGTAACTATGATGAACTTAGAACAAACGTCGTTAACGCACTTAAAGGTGGCGAACTACCTAATATCGTTCAAAACTATCCAGACCACGTTGTTGAATATAACGCAAATGGTGCGATTATTTCTTTAGCACCTTATATTCACCACCCCGTTCATGGTTTTGATGAAAACAACCCTAAAGAATCGTTTGTACAAATCGTTGAAAACTATCGAGAAGAACAAAGAGTAACAAACTTAATTGGTGACTACTTATCACTACCATTTAACAAATCAACAGAAGTGGTTGTTTACAACAAAGACGTATTTGATCTACTCTTAGCAGGCAAACCTTTCCCAAGAACATGGCAAGACTTGTTTGCATATGGTGAACAATTAATTGGTATGAAAGATCAAATCGTTGAAGATATTGCTCAAAGATGGCAAATCGCAGGCACACCACTTACAGCTGAAGAACAACAAACCATTAAAGATAAGTTTGTTCCGTTCACATATGACTCAAGTGGTAATGGATTTATTACGTTCACAAGACAATTTGGTGGTACATATACCTCTAGATTATCTGATGGTAAAGGTTCATTAGATTTCCAAAACGCAGTTACAGAAGAAATGTTAACTTTCTTAGGTGAACAAAGACACTTATTTACCGTACCTGGTAAATGGGATGCCCAATATGCAAGTGACGTATTTAAAAAAGGTTATACAGTATTTACAGTTGGTTCAACTGCCGGTGTTCGTTACAACACACCAGTAGAAAAAGGCACAAAGATCTTTAATGTCGGTGTTGCACCTATGTTATATGATAAAGATTCACCAGCCAGCAGAACAGTTATCCAACAAGGGACAAACATGTCATTAACCACAAGTGGTACAGATGTTCAAAAATTAGCATCTTGGATGTTCTTAAAATATTTAACTGGTCATGAAGTTCAAAAAGACTTTGGTATTAAAACAGGCTACTCACCAGTGAGAGAATCTGTTTATACAGATCCAGCTTATGTTGATTATTTAGCTAACGCAGACGCAGAGATTAAAGGTTCTGCATCTGAAATGGGTCTAACTAATGCGAAGTTTACTGACGCATACCAATTAAAAGTTAAAGCGATGGCGAATAAAGTCGCTATGGAGCAAAAACAATATCAGTTCTTTGATACACCATTTATTGGTTCATCTAAGACAAGGGAAGCGGTTGGCGTCGCATTTGATAGAGTTATCTTAGCACCAGCAAATGCCAACTTAGCTACCGAAATTAAAAACGCACTTCAGTACGCAATGGACGAAGCTAAAAAAGTTGTAAAATAAATATAAATATAGGAGGTATTTATGAAACACTTTAAAAAGATATTCCTAGCATTAGTAATTTTGCTAGGGGTTGGATTAGCAAGTTGTAAAAAAGATACAACACTTGCTGATGCAAAAAAAGAATTAGAAATTACATATACGGAAGGCCAAGATATAACACTGCCAGCTGCTATTGGCGATGTTGTTATTACTTGGAGCTCTGACAAACCTGCCGTTATTTCTAACGCAGGAAAAGTTGTTCAAGGTACTGAAGATGTTGTTGTTAAAATCACAGCAACACTGACGTATAAGGGCAAAACAGACACTAAAGAATTTACAATTACAGTTAAAAAAGGTATTGTTGCTGGTGTTGCTAAAGCAGCATTGATCGAACACTACAAAGACACATTAGGTAGTGCAACATTTGAAGTTAAGGAAGACATTGAATTGATTGCTTCTATCGCAGGGGCAACCATCATTTGGACATCAGATAACCCTGAATTCTTCTCAAATGACGGAAAAGTTACCATTCCTACTTATCGTCAAGGCGATCAAAGCATTTCATTAAAAGCATCACTTAGTGATGGTGATTTTCACACATTCCGCTTTAACTTAGTTGCTAAAGAAGCAACCGTTAGAGAGTTAATTGAAGAACAATTAGACTTAGTGGCGGTTAAACCAGCAGGTGATTATCAAGAGATAGACTTTGTTGTTATGAATGAAGTTACAATCAAAGGTGAAACCGTTGCGGTTACATGGGTTACTTCTGATGAAGAAGCAATGACAGCTGATGGTAAATTAGTTGTCTTCTATGAACCAGCTGAAAAAAATGTTACTTTAACAGCAACGATTACTTATCAAGGTGAAACCGTTTCTAGAGACATTAATTTCAAAGTTAAGAGCGCTTTAAGATATGAGACATTTAAAGAAGCCTTAGTACCAGCCAATAAAGATGAAAAAGTTATGATCACAAATGTGAGCTACTTTGAAAGCCTTGCTACAGATGGTTTTTACATGATCGATAACACTGGTAAATTAGGTTATTTCTATGGTGGTAAACCAGCTGACGTTGTCGCAGGTAAAGTTTATAACGTGCTTGCAACAGTGGATGCGTATTATCATACTGCACAATTAACAAGCTTCTCATTTACAGAAGCAGAAGGCACAGTTAATGAAGTTCAACCAGAAGAAGTGACATTTGAATCCATCGTCTCAAAACCAGCGCCAACAGCAACAAATTGGAATCAACACTCAATCATTCTATTAAAAGATGTTAGAGTAAGAATTGACGGTGAAGGCAACTATAATACACATATCGTTTCTAAAGACTTACCATTAGACGCATCATTAACAGGTCAAAACTCATTTATCATTTACTATAAATCTAATATTGAGCCTGTTCGTGCATTAAATGGTAAAGTCATTGATGAGATTGTTTTAATTAATAATGGGTTTAGAACGGACCAAGCAAAATGGAACTTTAACTTCTTAGGTGTTGCTGATGATATTAAGATTACATTGACACCAGAAGAAATTATGGAAATAGCTAAAGCTGAAGCAAAAGCATTTGTTAAAAACGCATACTATGCGGCTCAAACACTGACATTCCCAACAGAAGTTAACGAAGCAACGCTTGAATGGGCAAGCAATAACGCATTAATTGATGCAGCAACTGGCGCAGTTACAATGCCAGAAGGTGCAGCTGTAGAAGTTACCTTAACAGCAACCATTACGGTTGGTGAATTAACCGGCAGCATTGAAATAAAAACAATGGTTGGCCCACTTGTATTAATGTCTATTGCAGACTTTAAAGCACAAGGTGCAGGTTATGTTGGCATGATTAAAGGTGTTGTTACCTCAATGAATGGTAATAAACAATATGTCATCGAAGATGAAAATAGTGGTATTACTTTATTTTCTGATGATGCTTTAGAATACGGTAAAGAAGTTACTATTGTTGGTGTTGTAGAGATTAGAAATGGTTTAGTCCGAATTGCTAAAGCGAGTGATGTTGCTTTAGTTATCGCAGATGGCACCATGCCAGCACTCGTTACAGTACCTGAAACAGTCGCATTAACAGCCGAAGGTTTATTACCATATCAAAGTAGAAGACTTTCCATTGAAGGCTTTACTATTATAGATAAAAAGGTTGATAAATATGGTACGACTACACTAACATTAAAACATGGTACAGAAACTGTTGATGTAAGATGGGATAACCGAGTATCATTATCAGCAGAAGCTAAAGCACATCTAGAAGGTTTAGCGGTTGAACAAAAAGTCAACTTGGTTGGTGCGCCACTTGGTTGGCACAATGGACCACAATTTGGTTATGACCATGAATCACAAATTTATGTTGTGCCTGCAACAGATCCAACTGCACAAGCGAATGAAGTATTGGCAGGCTTAGATGTTCCAGCAGAAATTACAACAGCTACAGATTTAGTGTTACCTACAACAGGCAATTATGAAGCAGTCATTGCTTGGGTATCTTCTCATCCTGAGATTATCGCAACAGATGGCAAAGTTACATTACCAGCCGAAAATACAACCGTTACTTTAACAGCAACGGTTACTGTAGGCGAAGCCGTTGTATCAAAAACCTTTGATGTTCGCGTTAAAGTTGTAGAAGGCATGGAAATTTTAGATATTTACGCACTAGAACAAGGCAACTCCATTGATGTAACAGGTGTCATTATCGCAATAAATGAGAAAAACACATATATTTATGATGGCTCTGCCGCAATAGTATTTTACAGAGATGCTGCATTTACAGATGTGATTGGCGATGAAATCCAAGTTGTTGGTACACTTGACATATGGAACGGGCTATACCAAATTAAAAATGCGGTAGTTACTCCTGTAACAAAAGATAATGAAGTGCCAGAACCGATGTTACTTACTGAACTTAGAGAGTTTAATAAAATATACCAATCGCTAAGATTTAGTATTAATGATGTTGTTGTTAAATCGATCGACAAACGCAATATGGTAGTGACTGATGGCACAAAAGAGATTACAGTCTATAGTCCAAAAGAAGGCGCAGTATATGATCATTTTGCGACAGCTAAAGTAGGACAACATATCAATATTAAAGGTATGCCACTAGGCTGGTTTAATGCCGCACAATTTATGCTTACATCAGTCGCTGAATTAGAATTATTAGAATTCACTGACGCACAAAAAGTAGCAGCAGACATAGCAGCAATTGTATTACCTGAAGAAACTATTGTGGACGTAACACTGCCAGCAACTGGTAATAACGGATCTGCAATTACATGGGTATCAAGCCATCCTGCAATTATAGGCAATGATGGGAAGATTGTTGCGCTACCAGAAGAAAATACAGAAGTTACTTTAACAGCAACATTAATTTTAGGTACATTAACTGAAACTAAAGAATTTGAAGTTACTTTAGGAGCACCATCAGGAGACCAAGTATTTACTGCAACAGTAGTTTATACTGATCATGGTACAAATGTTCCTTCTGGCGACATTACTTCAATGTTTGGATTAGATGAAGAAATATTTTCAGTATATCAAGTAAATAATGATGCCACAAATAATATGTGGATGACAGCAAATGAAGTTAGACTTTATTCTGTTAGAGCTACAGGAGAAGGAACAGAATTAGTATTTGAAATTGAAGAGGGATATGAAATCGTAAGTATTGAATTCACAGTTCTTGCTAGTTATGCGGTAAGTGCAGAAATTTTTGTTGATACTGTTAGCCATGAAACCTATTCAGATTATGGCACTGTAATTTTAGCAGAGAATTTAAATGCAGAAAGTGTTTCAATTAAAAATATCCACACAGGTGGAAGTAAAAATATACAATTACGTATTTCAGGGATTAAGATAACTTACAAAGCAAAGTAACAATTATTTGACAATTAAAAATATTACTTTTTATATGAAATATCTAAAAAAGTAATAACATAAAAAACAAGCGGAATTCACTTTAACCTATGAAACTGCACCATCAGACAAATCAAGACTATACATTGATGACGTTAAAGTATTCTAAGTTAGGTATGATAATGCCAATTTATAAAAACATGGAAAAGGCTTAATAAAAGGATTTCACAAAAGTTTAACAACTTATAAACTAATGTGATACAAAAATAAGAAAACGGGGAAACTCCACTTGTGAGTTTCCCTTTTTTCATATAAAGACTATAGTATTTATATGAATTATTGAAATATTTTGGTTGTTATGGTAAAATTAATTTGCAAATACATATAAACGAGGTGTGTTATGAAAAAATTAATGTCAATATTACTGATACTATCATTCGGTCTATTTACGTTCAGCACATTGAAGGCTGAAACGTCAGGACGTCAGATTGGTCACGCCATTATTAGTGTGGATGAAGACTTACCTGTCTTTTTTGTGAAAGGCAATAAAGAACTACAAGGCGATAAAGCACTTGAAGTTTTTAAGTTGTATTTTTCGATAAGGGATCAACGTGAAGATGTTGAAGTTGAAAATGAGTATTTAGATCTTGGCACATTTGATATTGATGTCGTTGGGACATACGATATTATTATTAGATTCACAGGTGAAAGTACATTAGAGGTGAGCGAACAAGTAACGGTTTATGTTATTGAAGCGGATACGTTAGCGCCAGTTGTTTATGGATTTAGAGAAAACATAGTCTATAACGTGTCTAAAAAAAGTAAAGATGATGACCAAAAAACGTCAGAAGAATTAGCTCAAGAAGCAGAAGAGCGCATTAATAAATTCATCGCCTCTTTAAACTTAACAGTTAGAGATAATGTAGATGGGTTAATTCCGCTAACAAAAGAGCATTTCACTGGTGTAGATGAGATTGATTCAACCAATTTAAATGGCGAATATGAAATTACATTAACGGTGAGAGATAATGCCGGTAACGTTTTAACTAAAACAGCTTCTGTTGTCATTAAAGACGTTACAGGGCCAGTCATTTATAATCCACATAATATTTCAACCCGTCGTAATAAACCAGTTGAATTTAAAGATCATATCCATATTGAGGATAACTTTAATGAACGTGAAGACATAGAAGTTTGGTATACGATTGCTTATTTAACTTATGAGATGGTTGATGGTGAACAACAAACTGTTTTAACAGAAGTTGAAGATATAGACTTCTCTAAATTAGGAGAATACGTTATTACCGTTCATGCTAAAGACAAAAGTGACAATTTAGCAGCCACAAAACAATATAAAGTCATTATTGAAGATGGCATTAAATTGAGTACGGTCATTATATTGGCTAACCTAGGGTTATTAGTAATTGCCGGTGTTGGTGTTATCTCATTGGTTTTAATTCATAAATCAAAGAAAAAAGGTGAACATGATGAAACACTTTAAGTATGTCTTATTATTGTTTGTACTTTTCTTAGTTGCTTGTAAAAAAGATGTTGATTCATCTTTTCCAGATTTATATGGAAAAACACAACAAGAGATGCAAACAATATTTAAAGAAAAAGGTATTATTGTTACAGTTAATTACGAATATCGATATTCACCCACTTTAGAAGAAAACACCATTTATGGTGCCTCTGTTAAACCTAAAGAAATTGTTGAACCTGGTTCAGTCATTACGGTTTATATAAACACAAAAGAATTCGTCTTACCTAATTTAACAGGGTTGAATAAAGATGAAATGACAGCAAAGTTATTACTGCTAGGCCTACAAGCTGATCAGTTTGGGTTTTTACCAGATATTAATCAACACGTTAAAGTTGGTACGTTTATCCAATATAGAAGCGGTAAAATGGGTGATCGAATTGACCCAACAACCCAACGTGTATCGATATTTTATGATACAAGAATTTTATTAGAAGATTTAAGTGGTCAAAACAAACTTCAAATTGATGATTATTTAAGAGAAAAAACACTCAATCCTCAATATGTATATGAAGTAGATAACAATAAAGAGCACGACACATTTAAAGGTTATGAAGGGTATATAGCTGGTGATGCCATAGAACCTGGAAAACCACTTACTATAGTCCTTTACAGCAACGATGATGTCAATATTTCAAAAGATATTAAAGTTTCAGAACAATTAATGTTCTCTAAATACATTGATGCCAAAGGCAACAATAAAGGGATTGAAATTTATAACCCAACGAATGATGCGATTAATTTAGCTGATTATTATATAGCGATATTACCTAATGGGGCTTATGTGGCTGAAGTTTCTATTGAACTTACAGGCTCATTAGCAAGTAAAGAAACTTATGTTATGATGAACACAGGCGCATCAGAAGCGTTAAAATCGAAAGCGGATTTATTATCAAATGATTTATTCTTTGATGGTAATGATGTGATTCAATTAAGAAAAGCGGTTAACCATACATACATTGATACACTGAATGATATTGGTGAAACATCTATATTTATGAATGAAGAAATATTTATTCGTAAATCAAGCATTACCCACGGTAATAGAGATTATGTATTTTTAGATTGGGAAGGTTATATCCCAGAATTCATTGAACCGATTGGGACACACCCTTATGACGGGTTTGAAACACCACCATTTGAATATGTTGATAAAATATTCCCAGAATACGGGATGACAAAAGTCACCTTTTCATACCTTCATGATGGTGATACGGCCGCATTTAAATCAATAGACCCTAGAGATACCGCATCTTATACAGGTGATAATAGAGTAAGATACTTACTCATTGACACACCGGAAACTGAAAAACCTGGTGTGGTTGGCGAACCTTATGCGCAAGTAGCTACCGAATTTAATAGAAGTATGTTACAAAGTGCTTCAGAGCTTTATATTCAAGCCGATCCAGGTAACGTCTTAAGAGATACCTATGGTCGCGCGTTAGGCTTTATATGGGC
>Ga0265294_10006199_pt1 | contig 14411 bp, 11 predicted proteins | sample MunlanPumphouse3_FD_192504 | JGI IMG/M metagenome (GOLD analysis project Ga0265294, IMG submission 192504) | Groundwater microbial communities from a municipal landfill in Southern Ontario, Canada - Pumphouse #3 | ecosystem: Environmental > Aquatic > Deep subsurface > Groundwater | place... | reverse complement strand
GACCGAATGGGGCATAGTTATTAACGGCATAAAGCAATCGAAATCCACTCGTTCGAAAATCATTTTTAAGCAAAAAAACCGGCCAAGATAATTGACGCGAACCGGACAAAGTAATTGACACCTGATAGATCAATCTGAAAGACTGACCCGATTAGAGGGGATTGAGACGCTGTAATTTCGTGTGATACGATCGATATTGTATCACATCTGAAAGACTGACCCGATTAGAGGGGATTGAGACTGAGCCTTTTTGGATATCGACATGGGTATAATCGGATCTGAAAGACTGACCCGATTAGAGGGGATTGAGACGACAATTTTAACGCCAATATACTGTTTCAAAGCCTCATCTGAAAGACTGACCCGATTAGAGGGGATTGAGACTGATGATTGTCAATCCGTTGTTATTGCGCCTTCGGTAATCTGAAAGACTGACCCGATTAGAGGGGATTGAGACTTGATACTGATTAATAGCAATATCAATATCATTTTATCTGAAAGACTGACCCGATTAGAGGGGATTGAGACATGTATAGATCTTGATTGTATATGTACAGATCAATACATCTGAAAGACTGACCCGATTAGAGGGGATTGAGACGGAAGTTTATTCATTTCTCCAGCTGCTGCGTCTTTGATCTGAAAGACTGACCCGATTAGAGGGGATTGAGACTTTGACAAATGCAATTGCTTGAATTATTGGCAGATTCATCTGAAAGACTGACCCGATTAGAGGGGATTGAGACTTAAGCCATTAGAGGATAATAAGTTTAATTCATAGCAATCTGAAAGACTGACCCGATTAGAGGGGATTGAGACTTGATACTGATTAATAGCAATATCAATATCATTTTATCTGAAAGACTGACCCGATTAGAGGGGATTGAGACTTGACGGCCTCTGCGGTTCCGATGCTTTGAAGATTTTATCTGAAAGACTGACCCGATTAGAGGGGGTTGACACGGGGGAGGTAGGCAGGTGAAATGATATCATTGACCAATGACGGAAACGTTGCGGTCGCAGCCCTGCTGCCTTCAAGGTGAAGGGTACAGGGCCGCGCAAAAGTATCAGGGTTTTATATGATTTTCGGCGTTGTGGATGAGTTCGGAAAGTTTCTGCTCAAATCGGGTGGCTTTCATGGCCTCGGATCTGAACCCGGCGTGGTTCAGGTCGTTTCTCAGGTTGGAAATTTCCTTGAATGATTGGATCAGGTCTTCACAGGAGGCATAAAATGATAAAAACTTCCGGGTGGTTTCAGGATGATCCGTGGCGGGTTTGTGCCAGAGGGTTTGGGGGTACTGCTTCAGGTAAATGGTCACGGCCTGGGACGCGATTTCCCGGTTTTTGTTATTTAAATCCTCAGGATCGAACCCGGCCTTTTTGATGAAATACGAGATCAGAATTTCTTCCAGAATAGTATATCCCTGCTGAATCAGGTTGTGGTTGGCGCACCATCTGGCGGCCTGAATGCCGTCTGAAATCGAATCCCCGCAAAACGGTTCCATCTTGTCTCGAATCTGGCGGAATACCGGCTGAAACGGTTTGGGCTGCATCTGTTCATGTTCCTCCATCCGGAGGATGTTCTCCTTGAGATGACCGGCGATGCGGCTGATGTCAAGCCCCCGGCAGGTGGACATGGCTTTGGTGAATTCGTCCAGATTTTTTGCCATTTGACGCATGGGATGAGCGAATCTGGCTTTCCCCCTGGTTTGAGACAGCAGGGTCCTGGCCGATCGTTCGGCCAGTCTGCCCACCGATCGGGCGTCTCCGGACTCGATGAATCGGTCCACGGCATACGACCATTCCATGAGGCTGTCAAAGGCTGTCAGGTCAAAGACCGGCACCAACCGTTTATCCGGCGGTAGCTTTTTCGCCTGTTCAATGCCCCCGAGTACTTCAAGCGCCCCGTAATAGATGCCGCGCAAGGTGATGTGTTTCATTGCCCTGGCATAATTGACAACCACCAATGCCAGCAGGGGAATGGAGCGGAAGGCATGGGTGATGTCGATGGTCAGCTCGTCTTCTGTCTGAAGATGTTCAAAGACAATGTTGAAAATGTCCCAGATTTCATTTTCGGTTTTGCCGTCCGGAATGGATATCTGCTTTACCGGCGCAGGGAGGTTCATGTCCGCAAGGCAGCGCTTGATCCCCTTACGTTCCGGAACATTGCCGGTTTTGCGATCCATATGCCCGTTGTCGATCCAGTTCCGGCTGGAAGCAAACGGTGTAGTAAATATCAGAATCCGGTCATCGGGCTGCCATGTCCTGCAACAGAAATTCATGAGGGCTTCCTGAACAAACCGGACGCTGCCGGATGACTGCCCGTTTAATACATACCGGCAGGGCAGATAATCGTTGGTTCCGAGAAAGGATATATACACATGGGCCATTTTTATTCTCCATATCGGCGGAATCGGTGATGTTTGAATTGATGCACCATGCGGACCGTGCCGTCGGGCTGATGCAGTTCAACGGCCTGTCGCAGGGTGGTTGAATATACGGGAATCAGGCCGTGGTTAAAGGCAAATTTAACCATGAGATAACTTGCGCCGAAATCCCCCTGAATCAGAACCACATCACAGGGGGTGGCGTGTTCGGCCAGCCAGGTTTTCACCGGATGGATCACCTCTAAAACAGACGCAATTTTCGGGTCAATGGCGTTCCATACGGATTTGATTTCCGGCGGCATTGTTACGATGCGGTCGATTTTAAGGCTTTGCCGGGCATCATGTTCCTGGCCCGGGGTCAGGGTGTGGTTAAACAACAGAAACAGAGTCGTCATGCGATGACCTTCAGTGCCAGTTCAGACCACAGCTCCATATGAAAATCAGGCACCTGATCCATTCGAATCCATTGAAACCGATTCAGCTCATCACCCGGCATGACAGCGTTCATATCTTTGATTGTCAGGCGGTATACCATTCCCAGATGGACCGCGCCCACCTCGGTCTGCTCCTCGTTGATGATTCCCATGAATACAGGTGCTGCACCATCGGGCATGACCGGAATCTCTTCAGCCAGCTCCCGTCTCAGGCCATTGGCGATGACGGTTTCAAGGGATGGTGAGTCACTTGGCCCTTCATCTGAACAAACCTCTGGCCGGTCATCGGTATTGATATGACCGCCGATACCCACCGACCATAAATCGTGAAGGCGTGTTTCAGATCCTTTCCGGCAATAGCATCCAATATGCTGCCGGTCGCAGGTCTGCAAAATGATGTAGGGGATAATCTGCTTGAAATTTGGATCGGTTTCCGCTTTTTTCCGGGGCATCCATGCGGCCTGACGGTCTGAAACCGCTTGATAAAATTCCTGTCCGGTCAGCGGCATGGCGCACATGGCCTGCAGCCAGCCGGCCGGAAGAGAAGCTGTCGGGATGCATAAAACTTTTTCGCTCATCGTTGGGTTCCTTCATTTGAAAAATAATCCTGAATCAATGCAAGGATATCGGTTTCGGCCCGGAGAAGCAGCTGCTGGCGGATATCGCGTTCCGTAAACGCCACCTTGAATCCGTTTCGGATGATCTGAAAAATTTCCCACAGGCTTAACCCCCCGGGCGTCATCCGGGCCGCCCGGTGCAGCTCGCGGGTAAAATCCGTCCGGGAGATGCCGGGATTGTCCGTGTTGACCGTTACCCGAAGCCCTTCATTCAGGTAGTACTTGAGGGGATAGGTGTCAAGGTGCCGTGTTTGCTTCAGATAACTGTCCTGAAATCCCTTGATCTGCATGTTGCTCGACGGGCACATTTCAAGGGCGATGTTCCGGTCTTTGAATTTTTTCATCAGGGCCGGGTTCTGTCTCAGGGTCAGGCCGTGTCCGATACGCTCGGCACTCAGGTGATAAACCGCCTCCCAGATGCTTTCCACGGGAGCATCTTCGCCGGCATGGATGGTAAAGTGCATGCACTGGTGCATCAGCGGCATGAAGGCAGCTCGCATGTCAGAGGCTTTGCGGCTTTGCTCGTTTCCGGCCAGATCAAAGCCGGTCAGGCAGATATCATGGGTTTTTGCTTGGGTCAGCAGGCGTTGTGCCAGTTCGATATGCTCGTACACCCGGCTCATGTTTCCGTGGCGGCTGGCAATGAACAGCAGAGAATACGCCATATCAGACGATGATTTTTTTAATTCATCGCAAATGATCCGGACCACCTGCTCTGCGCTCAGGTTGCCCCGCGTGTAATTGGCCGGTGAACAGCGAAGTTCCAGATACCGGAGGTTGTGGCGCCGGGCTTTTTGAGCCAGGATGCGGCAGGCCGCGCGGATGCTTTCTTCGGTTTGAAGAAGCCCCGAGCCCTGAAGATCTCCCAGATGTTCATACGGGTCAAAGCCGGCTCCCACAAATTGCGCTTCATTGATATACGGGCCGAAGATCACCTCATCGAGCAAAGAGGGGTTGTTTTCAAATGCGAGGATAAATGCAGCCGTGCAGCAGGGCTCCGGAACTGCCGGAACTGCATTGCGGATGTTTTTAAAATCGGGCGCTTCTGTCTGACTGCCGTTTAAAAACTGATGCCGGATGCGGTGAGCGTCTCTGGCGTGGATCATTTCTTTGACCGGAGCCAGCCAGGCTGCCAGCAAGTTTCGGTAGGAAAAGATATGTTCCTGATTGGCCGATGCGATATCAATCAGCTCTGCTGCATCGGCTATTCCTCCCAGATGGCAGTGCAGATCGGTTTTGGGCAGTTGTTTCAAAAAGGCCAGTTCTTCCGTACACCGGTCCGGCCGGATGCCGAAACGAATCGATTTGAGCCTTTCAATGATCCGCGGCGGCAGGCTGTAGAGGGCCAGAAAATTTGAGGCGGATTTGCCCGACAGCATGGTGGTGGTGTAGTTGTACAGAAGAAAACGGGATTTGGAAAGGCGGGTTTCAACATCATTGGTCAGGGCCAGGTCGTCTCCAATAGTCATTAACGCTTCCTGTTGGTCCGTCGCCGGTTCAAGCCAATAACTGGCGGCCCGGATCGGCATGAATCCGGACGCGCTCAGGTCCATCACCGGATTTCGGTTATATTGTCCGACCACCAGCGGTGTGACGGCATCATACAGGTCGGCCGGAAGCGGTTCTGTGAATTGCTCTGGGGAACAGCCTCTGAGCTTTCCGGAATGCTTTCCGTTATCCACCACATGCAGCAGGGCATGACACCCGAACAGCGTGGCCGCGTACTGAATGTCCGAACTCATGGTTTTTCGCCCCCCCGCCAGTGAAAGCAGAAGGCGCCCTCCATCGGTAAGCTCCGAGGCATCGAGTACGATCCGCAGGATGGTTTCATGCATCCGGCGGCATTCAGCTTCCGATGCCAGATCTTCCGCATCAGCCACCTGCCAGATCCGAAGCACGGGGCAGGGGCCTTGAATACATGATCGCCATGATTTCAGGCAGTCTACGGATCGATCCGCAATTTCTCCCCGGGTGGTGACTACCCGGATTTCATCAACCGCCGGTATGGCATAATGCGCCCGTGTCCGTTCTATATCGGCCAGCCGCGGATGATTGCGATAAAGGTCCATACAGTCCGGGTTGGTAAACGCCAGCAGTTCCGGAATAATCTGCCATGAACCGCCCAATGTGGTTACAAGAATATTTGCCATATGGTTTTTCTCGGTTGTGAGTCATGAGTCGGGAGTCGGGAGTCAGGTGTCAGGTGTCAGGAGTCGTGAGTCCTCAGTCCTGTTTTTGTCCCTTCGTGAGTCAGGTCAATTTCCACGTTCAAAGGTGTTTGCTGCGATCGCAATTTTTGCAGCTGTGTCTCAATCCCTTCGTAAGTCAGGTCAAATTCGATGAGCTTGTAAAAATTCATATTCAACCCCTATTTGTCATTCCCATGAAAATGGGAACCCAGTTATTTCAGCACGTTCTGGATTCCCGCCTTCGCGGGAATGACGGAGGGGGTGGGTGCTTTTTACGAGACCATCAATTTTTACGCACAAAAAAATAAAGCCAAATCGTGGCCGAGGTTCTCAGAACACGGCCCTGCGGTTCTAATTTTCTCCCAGAACGGCTTTGATTTTCTGGACTTTTGCCCATTGTTTTTTCGTGCATTGTTTCTTTTTCCATTTGTTGAGGGATGTCCAGTATGTTTTGAATGCCAGGGCCAGTTTGGGTTTGTTTTCTTCTGAGAAATCATCGAACCGGGTAAATATCTCAACGGCCTTGTTTTCAATGACGTCCGGGCTTTCCATCAGGGCGATATCCCGTTCTTCAGGTGTCATCGCCTCTATCGCTGCCTGCTTTTCAGCTTCAAGCCGCAGCTTTTGCTCCTCCTCGAGGGCTATCTGTTTTTGCCGCTCTGCTTCATTGCGTTTTATTTCTTCCTGTCTGGCCTTGAGTTCCAGACGGGTTTTACGTTCCTGTTCAAATCCCTCTCTCCATTCGTCTTCCACCCGGTCAAGCTGTTTTAATCGATCGTCTGTCAAAGATGCCAGCTGCCCCCACCCGAATGGTTGAAGCTGATGGTTGGTTGAGGGTCTTCGGACGGGGGAGACCAGCCAGAACGTTGTGGCGTGATCCAATGTTTTTTTCAGCTTCATGATAAAAATGTTGCGGTGGCCGTCTATGGTCACGGATTCGGCACCCGAATGCCGGCCGATTCGGAGCATGACGGCCGGATCTAACCCTTGAGCGTTTGGTTTACCGGGATTGACCGGAATACCAATGCGGGCCAGTTCGGCATTTTCCCTGTTTTTTTCATGACCATAAAACTGTAATGCATTTTTTAGAAGATCGGGCAGGTTTACGGGCATCTTGATGTCCGAGCCCTTCAGGGGTGTTTCAACCGATATCTGTCCTTCAAACACAGCGCCCGGTTCGATGATTTCAAACAGCAGGGGCAGGCCTGCGGTGTTTGGGTCGGCCGGCTTCTTTTTTTTATTGATTCCGTACACGACCTGCGTCTGTACATCGCCCATGGGTCTGAAGTCCGAGACCTTGACCAGGCGGAACGGATCATCCTTGATGCCGGAATAATTCATGAGCTTATGTTCCAGTTCAGACGCTGCCCGGTTGCCTCTTTCGGTGAGCCGGACCTGGTTGTTTTTTGCCAGGGCGTTGAGCCATGCGGTTCTAAGGGCTCCTTTTACGGAAGAGCCGGGAATGTAAGGCCGCTGATCTCCCGTATTGAATGCGGTTCGGGGAATGCTGAATTTGTTGAGTTCCTGCTGAACCACTCTTTCATTGGCCGGCAGGGACAGGGTTTTTTTGTAGTGATCCAGAAAGCCTTCGCAGACCTTGACCGTGCGGCCTTCGGCATTTCTGCCCTTTAAATATTTATACACCTCCAGGATGGAGGCAATCGTGCCTTTTTTGCATATATCGGAAAATCGCTTCTTATCCGCTTCATCCAGTTCTGAGATGAACGTGATCGGATCAAAGGCCACGAGGCAGGATTCTTTTTCATCGACAATAAAGCCGGTGGGTTCGTAAACTTCATCTGATCCGATGTGAACCGGCGAAAGGACTTCAAAATAACATCTGAAAACCTCTTTTTTAACAGTTTCTTTCATATCAGGACTCCAGTTTTATCGGCAGACAGGGCGCATACCCCTGCACCACGGTTTCCGGCAGGGTTTTCGATACGTCTGTGACGGCCTGTCCGACATAGGGCTGGTCAAAACATGACCGGTCGCTTGGTATAAGGACCGCACCTTCATCCGCCATAATCACGGGGTTTTTAAAAGGATTGCCCCCGGTTGCCAGTCGGTCGCCATGCTTTCCGAACCGGATAAACGGTTTGTAATAGAGGCGGCTGTATCGGCTTGGGTCAGGGACACTGGGCGCCAGGGTGTACAGGGCGTTTGAATTTTGGACGTCCGGACCGGGAACCGGAATGGGGTCATTGATCACGGCAAACCGGCCAAGGCCCGTGGAGGCATCCCGGCCGAATCCCCATTGGCCGATGCGGTTGAGGCTGGTGCGGATCTGCCCGATGTTGACGGCACTTTCATCGATCAGGATAAAAACAGCCAGTTCGATTCCCGGGGCGTAAAAGAAGTTTTCCGTGGCGTACGGGGCAAACATGCCGGTGCCGGTGGTTTGGGTCAGGCGATTGATGCTGTTGTGCGTCTGGGTAAACGGGGTCAGCACGTCTTTTTCAGCATCGGTTCCTGTGATGTCCGAAAAAAGTTCTTTATCGGTTATAAAATGGTCCGATGATAAATTCGGTGCCAGACCGTTTGAGATCCGCATCCATTTTTTTTTCTTAAGCTCCTTTGTTTGCCGGATTCGGGTGCATCGATCCGCACCGGTGTCAAACAGTCGTGAAAGAGGCATATCCGGGCGCTTGAATATATGGTCAATGGCATTACCTGTCCGGATGACGGGAAATGCTGAAGAAAAAATGGCAAAGGGCTGATCGGAATATGTCTTCAGCTGATGTTCCAGCCCGCCTTGCACAAGCGCCGGGTCATAGGCTGCCTGCCAGCAGAAATGCCCGAACAGGGTATCTCCCTTGAGAGGGGTGCCGAATGCCGACTGCGGTTTGAGAATAATCTCGTAAAGTTTCACCGGAAAACCCTCCTTTAAAGGGGTCTGAGATCGTCAAATTTTTGCTGGAGATTTTTTTCATTTTTTTCGTCGAATTTAAACTGAATCCGGCCGTAGCCGCGGCTGCCGCTGCCGCCCAAAGCATCCATCTGGAGAAGCTTCAGTCCTTCGAGAAGGAATTGCTCCAGATCTTCATCCGAATCCATCAGCTTGAGTGTGATGCAGAACCTGAACTCGGCCCCTGAGGGTACCCGTTCGGTAAACCTGGGATTTTTCGCGGTTCCCTGAATCCGGTCAATGGAATTTTCGGATTTGACTTCGGTAAGGGGCAGGTGATTGTCCTGTGCCTCTTTCAGCCAATCCTTATCCAGCAAACTGTCGGCAAAGGAAATGCGCGTGGGTCCGATGGTGTTGTCCTCATCGGAATCGGCTCCGCTGGAACCAAAAAGGCGGAGGATAGCTTCGCAAGTGGTTTTTTCTTCACCTGAAAGACTTTTCAGATCTTTCAGGGACAGGGGCGCTCCTTTGGTAAGTCCCATCAGGCCGCTTCTCATCTCCAGCAATGAGCGGACCTTTCCTTTGAGAGACGATCCCGGGATGTACGGTTCCTCGGTATGCGGATGTTTGATGACCGGATTGTCGGTTCCGCCGATTTTCATTTCCGTGTCCCCGGCGCCGATATGCAGCCCGCTTTTGAGAATGATTTTTCCTTTATATTCCTTGATGCCAATGAGTTTCATGGTGGTTGTTCTCCTTATAATCATTTTGCAATAATTATTTCACAGGGCTGTGCATTTTATAAAAGCCGATGAATGCTTCAAAAAAGTTTGCAAAGACATTCAAATCCTCAGGCCTTTCAATCTGCGTGACGGATGAACGGATAAAGTCGAGAAAGTTGTCGGTGATGAGTTCCCGTCCCTTTGCATAGGCCGCCTTGGCGGTAATCATATGGACCAGCGGCAGGATATCCTCCCACTGGTGGGATTTTGATTTTGTTTCCAGATTCATTCTCACGACTTCATCGTAGAATTTTCGTATCTGGGTCGGTTTATTCATCCTTCTCCGGCTGGCGATGCAGTCTTCGGCGATTTTTATTGCCAGCTGTTCCGCCTGTGTCGAAAACAGGGTGGGGTCTATCAGCTTTTTGGTTTTATCTTTCCAGAACTCAATGGTTGCCATCTGAAATCTCCTATCTGCGGTTATATAAAACGGTCCAAAGCGGTATTCTCAGCGTTCCGCCAAAATCCTGTATCCAGTGGGTCAATTGTTCGGTCACGTGGGTCACAATTTTTCTGCGCTCCTCGTCCTTGTAGCGGGATGCAATATTTCTTTCCGCGTTGTACGCCAGAAGTGCCCGCCATTTGGTGCAGGCCATGTCCGCCATGGGAATTTCGCGCTGTGTGCCGAGTTGTTTTTCTTTTGCCGCCATATCGATGAATTCATTCAGGCGGTAGAACATTACGCGGCTGATCCATTGCTGATCGAGCCAGTTTTCAAAGGTTTGCCCGATGGATGTCAGTTGCAGGATTCTGTCCCATGGAGCGGTTTCCGAAAACAGGGTCAACCGGTCCCGGCCGCTGGATTTTGATGTTTCCAGCGCATCTTCGGCGGCCCGGGCCAGGGCGTCTATGGGGGTGTGGGCCTTGTGAAGCGTGATCCCGGCGGAAAAATGAATATCCGTGTTTTTGCAGACATAGTCACTGAAGCTGTCGCGAAGCTGGATCGACAGATCGATGATCCGGTTCCATGGGCCGATCAAAAACATGTCATCTCCTCCGGCAAACACGGTGTACACATCCCGGAATTCCGGCGTGGTTTTTAAAAAATGGGGGAGATACACGGAAAAAAACGCATCAAACTGTCTGCTCAGGGTCGCCATACGAGAGAGGGTAATCCGATGGTCCGGAAGTCCGCAGGCCATTAACAGGCCCAAGCGGTCCACATCGGCTTTGAGTATGCCGAGGGCCTCGATGCCGCTGAGTGAAGTGCCGCCGGAAAGAACTGTCCTGGCCATGCAGGCAATATGATTCAGCGTCTTGGGATCCTGCGAATTGATTTGCATGGTTAAATCGTTTTTTTCTTCATCCGTGTGGATGCATGACTGGATTCTAAGATCAAGTTCATCTTCCGGTCCGTATTTGGGAACGTATCCGTTGATCAGCTTGACTGCTACATCGCTTTTGCTATCGGCTTCCAGGTCCGGACTCAGATTCCAGTATTTCACGATGTCTTCGGGCAGGGCGGGAATTTTCTGAGCATCGTCGGTAAACGTGATCTGATATTTTCCGAAAATCGGTTCGTGCAGCATCTGGTCCGGGTTGACTGCGGCGGTGTCCGCATGGAAAACGATCAGCCGGTTTTTTTTGACGAGATGGGTGCCCATGAAAATATGATCCCGGCACAGGTTGCAGGATGCCCCGATATCCTTGATGTATGATTGCCGGCCGGATGGGACGGCAGAAGGCCTTTTGCCGCAGATCGGGCACAGAGGATGGTCTGTGTTTTTAAACGCTGCAAGATATGCTTTGTAAGCACCCCCATATTGGTCCAGATCGATGCTGTCGAATTTTTTTTCTCCCATTGCGGCATTAATATCGTCCCAGAGCGTGATGAATTTTCCGGATGTAAAATCTCCGCAGGAGGCTTCGATATGCGAGATATTGATCACGGTCTCTCCGTAGGAGATGCGGATCAGCCAGTCATTGATGGCTTTTTTAACCTCGATGATGCTGCGTTTTGTCTGTTCCGTGTTTGGGGCCAGAATGGTAAATTTACCGGCGGCATTCAGAATGACGGACGAAAAGGCAAGGCCGATGTCCCGGCACAGCATGTCGGCTGCCAGTTCGCTTAGCAGAGACACGGCAAATGACCGGCCCCTGAGGATTTTGGACCGGAATTTTCGGGTATCTCCGTAACCGCCGAAAATAAAATTCTGAATCCCCTGAAAATCCCCGTTGATGATCAGAAATTTTTTGTCGGTTTCATTTTGGATGTCTTTTATCGTAAGGCTGTTCTGATCCCGGTGATAGAGGAACATGGCCGTTGCAAGGGCGGATGTGATTTTTGAATGATCGTAAAGCGAAACATCGGGTATCACCTGGCCGGCTCTTGCCGCCGGGATGCAGCCCGTATAGCGCATCATCAGGCTGTCAAAATGCTCAAACCAGAGCAGCAGGTTATCTTCCCTGTGGCGGAGCGCTTTCAGGTTGGATATGAATCCGTCAAAAAGAAGTTGATAGTCTTCGTTTGCCGTGCGTTTGTCCCCGGGTTCGGTTTTATTTTTCAAGCCCGGAAATATAGCTGTGGCGCAAAGCGGTTTTAACGGGTATGCGTATGCATAATCGTCCGGAACGTCGGGCTGGCCCTGAGGTTTGTCCTTTGAAACAGAAAGCTTTTCGAATATCGGAACCAACCGGGTCTTTTTATAGTCCTGCCAGGCTACCGCATCGTGAGTCGCCTCGTCAAATTTATCCCGGTCCCAGCCGCTGCCGATTCTGTCGGCAACGGTTATGATCCATTGCATGGGGGTTTCCGGATCATGATGCCGGGCGGCCAGGTTGATGAAGGCATCGCCATCCCCCCAGCCGGGCCGGTTGAACGCTTCGGGCAGATCTGCCTGCAGGTACTCGATGAATGCCGCTGTGTACACTGCATGATAATGGGAATACCGACCCTTTTTAACTGGGAGGTAGGTGCCGACATTATCATCGAGGTATTGACCGGTGATCTTCAGGGTGCTTTTGTCGGCAAACTTGCCGATGTCGTGCATGAATGCGGCGATGGCAATTTTTAACGTGGTATTGTCCATGGCTTGCTCCAGCTGAGGTTTTAAAATGATAAAATGTTTTGTTCGTTCTTTTTTTTTATACAGTTCATTGCAGCATGTTGACAGCATCGCAACGTTGCTGCCCGAACTTTTTGGATGAAAAAAATAGTTCATTTGTGCGGGTAGGGATGTAAACAGTCACCTTAGCAGAAATAAAATGAGCTTCAGAGCAGTCGTAAATATCGAAAAACAGCAATCGGAATCAGGCGATAAATGAATTATAAGTCATATGGCTGAACGGTTACAAAGTCAAATGAATTCCTTGTAAGTATACGGATGCAGTTATTATTATGAATAATATAGAAAAGAGCCAGGATGGCTCTTCTACCTTTAGAACGGGATCAGTAGGTGAGTTCGATATCTGATTTGTTCAAGCGAATGCCGTAGCGGGTATTAGGCCTTTTGCCAATCGAGGCGATTTCCAGTTGCTGCAGGGCAAAGGGACCAAAAGCGGTCAGTAGAAGTTTTCGTATTTTTCCCTTGTACATGTTAAAATTGCTTGCGCTCAGGCATGTGATGCCGGTATCGCTCATTTCCTCCAGGGGGCGGGTGCCGGTGCCGTTGATTTTTCGGTAGACATCGGACAGGTCCTGATGTCGTTCAAAAACGGTCTGAATATCCATGAAACAATCCGTGCAGGCGCCGCAGGCATCTTCACATTTATGACAGTTTTTCTTCTGCATGGCAAAAAAGGCATACAAGGCCAGATGCGCCGGCATCATGTCCATTTCAAGCGTTTTATAGATTAATTTTCCGGCCAGCAGATTGACGGTAAGCCGGGACTTTTCTTCCCGGATCAATGACAGCATTAATGTGGCCGGATCTTTCGGGCGGTGAAGCAGATCCTCAGTCAGATAATTCCGGATGGAGAAAAAGGGAATGTGGATCAGATTGATTTTTGCATAGCGGGTATCCTTGTAATAGGGCTGGCCCTGAGCATCTTTGAGCTGAATCGAACAGGATGCTTTCGGGGGATAGTAAAAGGCCCGGTTGCTTTCAAACTCCGGTGATACCAATACGTGGTACAATCGATCCTGCGGGCGGCCATACATCTGCGCGGCCAGCGTCAGGCATGAACTCATGGTTTTTCGGCCCCCGGAGATCGAGAAAAATACGGCCGTATCCGGATCGTGCGTAAAGCAAAAGGTCAGCTTCAGGCATGCTTTGAGCAGTTGCTCATTGTCGGATTCCGTGACAATATCGGCGATTTCATTGCCGTACGCATCGGTAACCATGTGAATGCTGTGATGACCGAAATCGATGGCGTGAGGATCGATGTCGTAGTCATTCAGGTATTGGAAATAAGGCCCCGTGTCTCCGGCCAGCAGTTCGCCGAAGATTTTTTCCTTGCCGCTGCGGGTGGTGATCACATGAATTTCATCAATACGCCGCATATCCTGGTGAAGCGCATAAAGAGTTTCCGTGATTACCTGAGGGCTGAGCCCGGTAACTGCCAGCATGATGTATTTCATGACCTGTTCTCCCGTATTTTGTATGTCGATGCATCCTGCATCCGTTTATACAATCTCAGCCCTGATTTTCCCCAGTCCGAATGTGGTCTGTTTGCCCAGATGGATTTTGCTGCTGAGGTCAAGAAGGGGCAGGTAGTCACCCAGATGGCCTTCATAGGTTACCGATCCGGTAATGCCACCCATCAGCATGGCCTGTTCCTGCCGGTTGGACCATCGCCGCCAGTCCAGCCATTTGAGATCGGAGTTGATAACCGGAACCTTTGCTGCCCGTTGAATCAGCCCCTTGTAATCTATATCCGGTTCACCGTCACCGAACTCATTCAGCAGTGATGATATCCGCCGGAGCATGGCCCTGACCAGGATATGAAAAGGCAGATCCGCGTTTAACCGGTTTTCAAATTTCAGGCGAAGCGGTGTGTCGAGAATGACCTTAACCGCGAGTTGGTCCGTGGGTTGGGGCAAAGGACAGGGCAGGTCGATGGTATCGGGTTTATCCGGCGTGTGGAGGGTTTGATCCTGTTGGGTGTAGATGCTCTGTTCCCCGCATTTGACCTGCTGAACGGAAAAACTGCCTCGTTTGCCGTTGATTTGTTTTCCCATGCCGATTTTCCCCATCTGATCAAACGCATATATGA
>Ga0265294_10006195_pt1 | contig 14415 bp, 12 predicted proteins | sample MunlanPumphouse3_FD_192504 | JGI IMG/M metagenome (GOLD analysis project Ga0265294, IMG submission 192504) | Groundwater microbial communities from a municipal landfill in Southern Ontario, Canada - Pumphouse #3 | ecosystem: Environmental > Aquatic > Deep subsurface > Groundwater | place... | reverse complement strand
TTTTAAATTCTTATGGACTTGATTTTTCATTGGCTTTTGAAGGACTTAATGAATATATGTTAAAAGATAAGAAACGATCTGGAGAAAAGATTACCCGTATAAAAATTCTTGAAATCGGGAAAGCTATTTTAGAAGAGGGTGATATGGATGATTTCTTTACAAAATAAAATGCCCATCCGCGTCTTTGGAGGGTCACACGACGATCATATTGGTCTTATTTTAAGTCAATTTCCGGCTGGGGTTGTTCTTGATTTACAAGCCATTCGTATGAATCTTGCTAAACGCGTGGCTTTTAAAACAGGATTATCCACTCGATGTGAAGAAGATCAGTTTGAAATTGTAAGTGGGGTCAAAGATGGCCTCACAACAGGGGACGATTTAACCTTTATAATTTATAATCGCGATGTTGATAGTGATCCTTATCTAAAGGCCCGTGGCATTATGCGTCCTAGTCATGCCGATTATGTATCATGGGTTAAATATCATGAAATTCTCATTGGCGGAGGAGCATTTTCCGGCAGAATGACGGTTTTATATATCATTTTAGGATCGATTTGTGAACAACTTCTTCAAAAATATCCAATTCGTGTTTTTTCGAGAATTAAAAGCATACATGTCATCAAAGACCCGACAGAGGTGATCGATTATACCACCTTAGATCCCCTTTTCCCTGTTGCTGATCCGGTTACTCGAAAGAAAATGATTCATTTGATTACTTCATTAACAGATGATTCTGTTGGCGGTGTGATTGAATTATGTATTCAAGGAGTTCCAATTGGATTAGGAGATCCCGTTTTTGGGGGATTAGAAGCCATGTTTAGTCAAATTTTATTTGCCATTCCTGGAATTAAAGGCATTGAATTTGGCTCAGGATTTGATATTACTAAAAAATTTGGTCATGAAGTTAATGATTTAATGAAATATGTGGATGAAAAAGTTGTGTTTTTATCTAATTATTCTGGAGGAATTCAAGGAGGAGTCGCCAATGGAGAAGACATCATTATTCGTCTAGCGGTCAAACCAACACCTTCGATTCGAATGCCTCAACAAACCATAAATGTTTTAACAAAAACCAATGTGACGACTTCTATTGAGGGACGACATGATGCGGCCTTCATTATTAAAGTTGTTCATGTCGCTTGTGCGATGGCAACATATGCCGTGGCTCAAGCGTTAAGAGGAACTCCTTATGAACGATGAGCGTCAGAAAATAGATGTCATTGATTGTGAAATCATGGCTAAATTAGATGAACGATTTCATCTTGTGAGAACCATTGGACAGTATAAACAATTACATCATTTACCGATAGTACATGAAGAGCGTGAACAAGCGGTGTTAAAGCAAGCGACCCCTTATTTATATGAGGATGAAATTCAAGCAATCTATCAAACTATTTTTGCGAAAAGTCGTGCCCTTCAAGCAGTGCGAGTTGGGTTGGTGGGAAAATCACTCCCTTATACACTATCTCCGATGATTTATCAGGCCATGGGGTTTCCTGATTATCAAATCATTGAAACCAATGATTTGAAGAAGACCCTTGAAAAAGGGACTTTTCAGGGCTTAAATGTCACTATTCCTTATAAAGAAGAAGCGTATCGCTATTGTGAGCAATGGGATGAATCTGCTGAGATTACCAAAGTGGTCAATACCGTCATTGGGAAAAAAGGGTATAATACAGATTATTTAGCAATGATCGATATCTTTTTATCAAAAAAAATTAATTTTCAAAAACAAAAAGTAGTAATTATCGGAAATGGAGCCACGGCTCGCTCGGTTAAATATGCCATCTTAGATGTGGCAAAACGCACTAATGTTGTGCTCTCATCTCTTGTTTTTCTTGTGAGAACGCCTCGAGCTGAAGAAGATGTATTGTTAAAAGATTATATGAAGCATACGGATGCGACCATGTTGATTAATACCACTCCTTATGGAATGGCTCCAGATACGAAAACTACGCCCCTATTTCCAATTGATCAATTTCATCAACTACAATGGGTGATGGATGTGGTGTACAATCCTTTAAAAACTCCCCTTTTGTGTGCCGCTAAAAAACAAGGCATTTCCATTATAAATGGATTTCATTTGCTTCTCATGCAAGCTGCTCAATCAGCTACTTTGATTTTTGGACAGGAAATAGATATAAAGTCACTCTATCAAGTGCTTATTAAATCTATTCAAAATATTGTTTTGATTGGAATGCCATTTTCTGGAAAAACTCATCTTGGGATCCAATTAGGGGAAGCTATGCATCGAACCGTTATTGATTTTGATCAAGAACTACAAAAACGGGGACAAGATTTATCAACTCTTCTTCGTCATCATCAATCTGTTGCTGATTTCCGTAAATATGAAATTCAACTTGCTTGTGAATTAATGGATACACGTGGAGCCATCATCGTTCCAGGGGGAGGAATTGTTTTAAGTGATCAAGCGATGGATATATTAAAGAGGAACGCATTGGTGGTCTTTGTTGATACTCCTTTGGATATTTTAAAGAGTCGAATTGATGGGTCTCGCCCTTTAATTCAAAATTTGGATGATCTTGATCGGTTATATCGCGAGCGGCGACCACTGTATGAGCATTATGCGGACATGATGAGTAGCGAAGAAAATGGAGTGTTAGATAAAATATATGAAAATTTATATTATTAATGGACCCAATCTCAATTTATTAGGACAACGGGAACCCACTGTATATGGTCATCAAACATATCAAGAACTAATACGAGTGGTAAAGGCTGAAGGAAAACGGTTAAAAATTCACCTTCAGATGTTTCAATCCAATAGTGAAGGGATAATCATTGATTACCTTCATCGTGCTCATCTTCATCATATTGATGGCATTATTATTAACCCGGGAGCTTATACCCATTATAGTTATGCTATTTATGATGCGATTTTAGGAGTGGGAATACCCACTGTTGAAGTACACTTAACCGATATTACTCAACGGGAACCTTTTCGTGCCATCTCAATCACTGGTCCTGCTTGCCTTAAAACCATCATGGGACAAGGATTTCTCAGTTATTTGGAAGCGATTCAATATATAGTAGGTGAAATAAGATGTATGAAAAAGTAAAACAATTTAAAGGGAAGGCCCTATTCCCAGTCAATCAATTTACCATTATTGCTGGACCTTGTGCGGTTGAGGATGAAGAGCAGTTAGTAGAAATGGCCCTGTTTTTAAAAGCATTTGGGGTGACTCACTTGCGAGCAGGAGCTTATAAACCTCGAACTTCTCCATATACTTTTCAAGGGTTAGAAGAAAAGGGACTTACTATTTTACAACATGTTCGTGCGCGAACAGGTATTAAAATTGTGACTGAAATCATGGATGCTAGTCAGATTAAAATGTATGAGGATAATGTAGATATCATTCAAGTTGGGGCTCGTAATATGCAAAATTTTGCTCTCTTAAAAGCACTTGGGAAAATTAAAAAACCCATTTTATTAAAGCGAGGATTTGGTTCAACCATTGAAGAATGGTTATATGCGTGTGAATATTTGCTTAATGAAGGCAATGACCAAATCATTTTATGTGAACGGGGTATTAAGACTTTTGAACCTATGACACGAAATACTCTCGATATTTCAAGTGTTCCGATTGTTAAATCGATTACAAATATACCAGTATTTGTGGATCCGTCTCATAGTAGTGGCAGACGAGATCTGATTATTCCCCTGGCACGAGCGATTGTTGCTGTAGGGGCAGATGGTTTAATGATTGAAGTGCATCAACAACCGCAATATAGTGTGAGTGATAAAGATGAAACTATTGATTTTCAGGAATTTGTTTCACTACTTGAACAAGTTCAAGCCATTGCCACGGTTATGGGAAAGAAAATTGGCTAGTTGATAACGTTATCATCCATATCAAATTCTTGAAAAAAGTAAAAATATATGATACAATAGTACTGTAAAATAAATTAAAATCAATAAGGAGGATTTTAACTATGGCTGTAGTAAAAGTAGCTATTAATGGATTTGGACGTATCGGAAGATTAGCATTCCGTTTAATGTTCGATCAAAAAGATTTTGAAATCGTGGCAATTAACGATTTAACAGGAGCTGAAGATTTGGCTTACCTCTTAAAGTACGATAGTGCCCAAGGATCATACAAAGTTGATTCTATTTCTTTTAAGAATGCCGTTCTTAATGCCGACGGAGCGGTGGTTACTCCAGGAGCTGTCATTGTTGATGGCAAGGAAATTAGTGTGTTCTCTCAAAGAGATCCACAAACTCTTCCATGGAAAGCATTGGATGTTGATGTTGTTATTGAATCAACGGGTGCCTTCACGACAAAGGAAAAAGCAGAAGCTCATATCAAAGCTGGAGCAAAGAAAGTTATTATTTCTGCTCCTGCTAAAGGGGATATGAAGACTATTGTTTATAATGTTAATCATCACATTTTGGATGGTTCTGAAACTGTTATTTCTGCGGCATCTTGTACAACAAACTGCTTAGCGCCTGTAGCAAAAGTATTAAATGACAAATTTGGAATTGTAAAAGGATTTATGACTACTGTGCATGCTTATACCAGTGATCAAAATGTTCTTGATGGACCTCATAAAAAAGGAATCCAATCTCGTCGTGCTCGTGCTGCTGCTGCGAACATCGTTCCAACTACCACTGGTGCTGCTGCTGCTGTTGGGCTTGTATTACCCGCTTTAAAGGGTAAATTAGATGGAATGGCTCTTCGTGTTCCTACGATTACAGGATCAGTTGTTGATTTGGTTTTTGAACCAGCAGTTTTCATTAAAGATGAAGCAGAAGTCAATGCCGCCATTAAAGCTGCTAGTAATGAAACATTGGGCTATACCGAAGATCCAATTGTTTCATCTGATGTTATTGGTTCTCTTTATGGAAGTGTCTTTGATTCATCTTGTACAAAAGTCATGACAGTAGATGGCAAACAATTGGTAAAAATCATTTCATGGTATGATAATGAAATGAGTTATACTAGTCAAATGGTTCGTACTGCAAAATTCTTAAAAGAACAAATGACTAAATAAATACGCTTTTATATTACTGTTTGATTATGTTTATATTTATTAAATAGCATAATTTTTAGAGATCAGCTGTCTTAACACGGCTGATTTTTAATTATGAATTTATTTCAACAAAAAATGGGTGTCAACTAATTTATTTTCAAAGAGTTGCTTGATACTAGTATAAATGACTTTTAATTTTACTGATGGATTATTAAACCATGCTTGTCTAATTTATCCTTAATGTTAGATTCCATTCAAAGAGTTGCAAAAATATGTTTGGAATATGAAAAGCTATTTAATCAATAAATTCAAGATGCAATTTTTTAACAATGCTCGTTAATAGCTTTATTATATGATGGCTATTGATGTATATTGCAAAGGAATTAATTAAAATGATGCGTAAAAGCAAAGAGCATTCAAATTAAAAGTTTGAGAATATATTCATTTTTTTGATATCGTTTATATTAACTCTATTAATATTTTATCTTTATTTAGAATATTTTTATAAATTAAATGCAGTAAACACAGATGATAAAATCACTTTTGAAGAGAATATATTCGTTTTTTTAGTTACTTGTTTTCATTTGAAGGACATGGTAGTTAAGAATCTAGAAAAAAATCGCTGTTCTTAAAGAAAAAAGAATTTTAAAATATTACTATTAAATTAAGCATTAAATGAAAAATTAGTTGTGTATTTTGGTTGATTTTTTATATAATAGACAATTCGAAACATCTTCTAGTGGTAAAAATGGATAAAATCGTGTATAATAGAAGAGGGTGAGTATATGAGATTTATTGATTATCAAACAATTAAAGAAATAACTAAGCAATTAACCATTGCTGCTATATATGATTTAGATGATGCAGTGGTTCAAAAACTAGAAGAAGCCAGAAAAAATGAACAAGAAGGGATTAGTAAAATTGTCATTTCGGAAATTTTAGAAAATGCGGATATTGCAAGATCTAAAAGAATTCCCATTTGTCAAGATACTGGAATTGTTGTCGTTTTCTTAGAAATCGGCAATCATGTTCATTTTGATTTTTTAATTGATGACGCCCTCAATGAGGGAGTCAAAGAAGCCTACGAGGAAGAGTTGTTCCGTATGTCCGTGGTAGGTCATCCACTGAATCGTAAAAATACGTTTACCAATACTCCTTGTATCATTCATACGAAGAATGTATCAGGTGATCAAGTGAAAATTACGGTGTGTCCTAAGGGAGCAGGTAGTGAAAATTTGAGCCAATTAAAAATGATGATTCCTAGTGATGGTGAACAAGGAATTGTTAACTTTATTTTAGCGGCTGTAAAGAATGCAGGTGGAAAAGTGTGTCCGCCGATGATTGTTGGAATTGGTATTGGTGGAAATTTTGAACTGTCATCAGCACTTGCAAAAGAAGCGCTCATTCGTCCATTAAATGATGAATCCCCTGATCCAATTGCGGCACGACTTGAAAAGTCGTTATTAGAAGAAATTAACAAACTTAATATAGGCCCAATGGGCATCGGTGGAAAAACCACCTGTCTTGCTGTCAAGGTGAACGTATATCCTTGCCATATAGCTTCTCTTCCAGTAGCTATTAATTTTCAATGTCATGCTAGTCGTCATAAAGAGGTGATTATATGATGAGAATTCAACTTCCTATTTGTGTTGAAGATAAACAAAAACTTCGTTCGTTTGATTATATTTATTTAACTGGTAAATTATACACAATGCGCGATGCAGCCCATAAACGATTGCTTCAAATGAAAAAAGATGGATTGCCGCTGCCTATTGATTTAAATGATGCTTGCATCTATTATACAGGACCAACTCCTGAAAAGAATGGTCATGCGGGATCTATTGGACCGACCACTGCTTACCGAATGGATGCGTTTATGGGAGAACTTCCCATGATTAATTGTACCATTGGAAAAGGGCCACGTGCTCCGTTTGTTCGTGATATGGCTAAGAAGGGGGTATTATACCTCGATGCGATTGGAGGCATAGGAGCAAAACTATCGTTGCAAGTGCGGTCTATTCGTTTGATTGCTTTTGAGGACTTAGGTCCAGAAGCTATTTATGAGCTTCAAGTAGAAGATTTTCCAGTTATTGTTGCTTATGATGTGATTGGGAATACGATATTTCAAGGTGAATAAAGGATGAAAGAAAAAGCACTAAAAATTCATGAAGGGGGCAAATTAAAAGTTGTCTCTACGGTTCCTATGGAGGATAGTCAAGATTTAGCACTTGCCTATACACCTGGAGTGGCTTTTCCATGCCTAGCGATTAAAGATAATCCAGAGGATGTTTATCGTTATACATCCAAAGGACATATGGTTGCCATCGTCAGCGATGGAACTGCCGTATTGGGACTAGGAGATATTGGTCCTTATGCCGCTATTCCTGTGATGGAAGGTAAAGCGTTGTTATTAAAACGATTTGCTGATATTGATGCTTTTCCTATTTGTTTAGATACCAAAGATCCAGAAAAAATTATTGACACCGTTAAACTCATCTCCCCGATGTTTGGTGGAATTATTTTAGAAGATATTTCTGCTCCACGATGTGTGATGATTGAACGGCGCTTGAAACAAGAATTATCCATACCTGTTTTTCATGATGATCAACATGGAACAGCTATCGTTGTAGGCTCAGCTCTTCTTAATGCTAGTCGACTATTAAAAAAGCCACTAGCTTCCATGAAAGTAGTTGTCTCAGGGACGGGTGCTGCGGGATCGTCTGTTATGCGGATTATTCGCGGATTAGGGGTTGGAACCTTGTATGCATATAATATTCAAGGGGTTGTTGATTGTAAAAAAATTGATCAATATGACTTTGTACTCAAAGAACTCTTAGAAGATGGTATTATTGATACTCCTGCTGGTGAGAATCAGTCACTTGCTAGTATTATGAAGGGAGCCCATGTTTTTATAGGGGTGAGTGCTCCGAATATCGTAACTGAAGACATGGTTGCTTCGATGGAAAAAGACGCCATTGTCTTCGCAATGGCTAATCCTACCCCAGAAATTATGCCAGACCTTGCTAAGAAGGCTGGGGCTCGGATTGTGGGAACGGGGAGAAGTGATTTTCCAAATCAAGTGAATAATGTTCTTGCTTTTCCTGGGATATTTAAAGGAGCACTTTTAGCACGAGCTCCACAAATAACAGAAGAAATGAAGTTAATTGCTGCTCGAGCTATTGCTTCACTGATTACAGATAGTGAATTACAAGATGATTATGTGGTGCCATCGGCGTTTGATCCACGAGTTGTACAAGTGGTTAGTCAAGCCATTATTGATCAAGTAAACAAATCAAAAAATTAAAATAAATACTTTATATATCAAAAAATAAATAGAAAGAGGTGCACTATGAACAATATATGGGTTTATCCAGGGTATATTTTAGTAACCCTCGGAGTATTTATGCTGTATCTGTTATTATTCCGGAAAGATCGGTTGCCTGTTATTTTTTCGAAAGTTTGGTTTTTCGCCATGATAGTTGTTACTTCATTAGTAATTACCATTGTCGGATGGCTTTTGGCAACACGTGTGATTCGCTAATGGGAGAACGATTGACAGTTGATATTACAAACCTGACTCATGAAGGGTACGGAGTTGCAAAACCAGACGGATTCACGCTCTTTATTCCGGGAGCTATCATGGGTGAACAAGTGGTGTGTGAAATTACTCGCAAGGAAAAGAATTATGGATTGGCTGAATTAATCACTATTCTTAGTCCTAGTACCATGCGTGTAACTCCTGCTTGTCCAATATTTGGCGAATGTGGTGGATGTGACATTATGCACCTCGAATATTCAAAACAATTAGAATTCAAAAAACAAATGATTGAATCTACGTTTGCTCGAATTGGTCATTTAAATCTCACAGTTGATGAAATCATCGGAATGGATGATCCGTATCATTATCGTAATAAAGTTCAAATTCCATTTGGAACGCTTCATCAAAAAGCAATTTGTGGATATTATCGTCGAAAGACTCATAAAATTATTCCACTTGATTCTTGTCAGGTTCAAACGGATGAAATGACTGCGATTGTTATCGCCATCAAAGATTTGATTAACAAATTTAAGATTGCAAGTTATGATGAACTTCACCATACCGGTTGTCTTCGTCATGTGATGTTAAGACGTAATTACTCAAATGAAATCATGGTTGTCCTCATTACCAATGAGGACAAAATGAAAGGAATTGGCTCAATTATTCATCGATTAACTTCTCAATTTCCTTCTATTGTGTCTATTATTCAAAATATGAATCATCGAAAAACCAATGTTATTCTCGGAAGTGATTCCCAAGTATTATTTGGAGATCCTTATATATATGAAAAAATTGGTGATATATCTTATCGTATTTCTTATTCTTCATTTTTTCAAATCAATTCTATACAAACGCGGATCTTATATGATCGCATTGTCCAATTCTTAAATCCAACAATTGATGATGTTGTTCTTGATGGATATTGTGGAGTTGGAACGATAAGTTTGTATTTAGCCAAGCATGTAAAAAAAGTAATTGGAATTGAAGTCATTCCTGAAGCGATTGAAGATGCAATTGAAAATGCAAAATTGAATAATATTGCTAATACAACTTTTATTGTTGGAAAAGTAGAAGAGGCAATTGGTGATGTTCTTGAGAAAGAGTCCATTTCTGCACTTGTTTTAGATCCCCCTCGTAAGGGCTTGGCTTCTAAAGTCATTTCTGCGATTCTTGTAACAAATATTCCTACCGTGGTCTATGTTTCTTGTAATGTTGCTACGCTTGCTCGTGATTTAGCATTATTTTCTCCGTCATTTGAAGTTGAAAAAGTAACGGCTGTTGACATGTTTCCTCATACTTGTGAGGTAGAGACCGTTTGTCTCATGAAAAGAAAACAAAAAAAATGAAAAACGGCTGACTAAATTTAGATTATTAAAAAACCATTTATGCCTTTACTTAGGAATAAATGGTTTTTTTGTTGTTTTATCAAGAAAAGCGACAAGTATATGAGAGTTTAATTTATTTTTTTGTGTTTTTGATTTTTAAGAGAGTTATTAATGAAGACCATCTTAATCAATTTAAGTGTGACTATCACTAACTGATAGTCATTATATTATGTCAATAAATAACATATTAATTGTTTTTTTAAAAAGTATTGACAATCAAAGTAATGTGTATTACAATGAATAAAAATAAACAATTGATTTAAGATGGTGTCAAATTTTTTCTCAATCAGATTTAGTCATATTCATGAACGAGGATTATCTTTTTATTTGAATCGTTATTTGATTTAATCTGATATTTTGTCAAGGAATTCAACAAAGTTTTTATTATGATCTTTTTAAAAACAAAAGCATAGATAACAGGCAAGAGCATTTTTACTTGTCATTTTTTTCTATTCAGAAGGAGGATTCTAAATGTTATTAGAAGATGTTTTAAAAAAGTATCCAAGAGAAGAAAATCAGTTGATTGAAATTCTGCTTGAATATCAGACGGTTAAAAGTAGTCATTATATTTCAAAAGATGAAGTTATGATGATTGCTCATTATTTAAACATCCCGGATAGTAAAGTGGGTAGTGTTTTATCTTTTTATACCTTTTTTTCTAATAAACCCAGAGGGAAACACATCATACAAGTATGTAAGGATGTTCCATGTTATGTTTGTTCAAATGTTGACGTATTAAAAATAATTGAAAAGGAACTCGGAATTCGTGTGAATGAGACGACCACTAATCAACAGTTTACGCTTGAGTATACTAGTTGTTTAGGATGTTGCGATGCAGGTCCAGCTATGAGGATTGATGATAAAATATTTACTCATCTGACAGCAGACAAGATTAAAGCGATTTTATCTGAGTATCGGGTGTATATGTGATGATTGAAATGAAATTGATTTCCAAACGGTTTGGAAAAATAAATCCCTTATCAATTGATGAATATATCCACTTTAATGGTTATAAAAATTTGAAAAAAGCCTTGATGATGGAAAAGACAGAAATCATTGAGGAAATCCAAAAGGCAGCCCTTCGTGGAAGAGGAGGTGCTGGTTTTCCAACGGCCGCCAAAATGATGGGGCTAGCTAAAGAAGTAAGTAAAGAAAAATATATCATTTGCAATGCGGATGAAGGAGAACCAGGAAACTTCAAAGATCGTTATTTAATGGAAAATGATCCTCACCAGATTCTTGAAGGAATGATTATCGTTGCTTATGCAACCGGTGGTACCAAAGGAATTATTTATGTTCGTGGGGAGTATCAAAAATCGATTAGTCTTCTTAAATGGTCTATTGATGAAGCAAAGAAAAAAGGATTTTTAGGTCAAAAGATTTGCAATTCTCCATTCAACTTTGATATTGAAGTCCGTTCAGGGGCTGGATCATATGTTTGTGGTGAAGAATTTGCTTTAATTGAATCTATTGAAGGTCATCCTGGAAGGACAAGAGTTAAGCCTCCTTTTCCAACTGAAAAAGGATTGTTTGGAAAACCAACCTTAATTAATAATGTTGAAACATTTTCAACTATTCCTACCATTATTGAGATTGGGGGAAATCGCTTTGCTCAGATTGGAACTTTGACATCCACAGGCACAAAACTAATCTCGTTATCGGGTAATGTAAAGAACAAAGGTGTCTATGAAATTCCATTTGGTGTACCGATTCGTAAAGTTATTTTCGAATTGGGTGGTGGAATTGTCAATGATAGGAAAATAAAAATGGTTCAGTTGGGTGGGGCATGTGGTCCAATTATTCCTGAATATATGCTGGATATGATCATTGATTTTGAACGGTTTGAAGAATTTGAGTCTAAAACGGGAGCAGGAGCCATTATTGTCATTGATGATCGATTTGATATTTTTACAATTTTACTTAAGATTGTCCGTTTTTTCCAACATGAGTCCTGTGGGAAATGCACTCCTTGTCGAGAAGGTCATATTCAACTAGGAAATATCATTGAAAAGTTTATTGAAAGAAAAGCAACCATGCAAGATATTGTCTCACTAGAGTCACTTGCCCGTGTTATTCATCAGGCTTCGTTATGTGGTTTGGGTCAAACATCAACTACTTCCATTATTTCATCATTGAAATATTTTAGAGATGATTATATTGATCGTGTTGAACACTCAGAAAGAGGGCAAACAATATGAAAATGGTAAATGCAACGATTAATCATATTAATATTACCGTTGAAGAAAACACGTCGATATTGAAAGCAGCTAAAAAATTTGGATTAAATATTCCGACACTTTGTTTTTACGAAGATTTAAACATTAAATCTGATTGTCGAGTTTGTGTTGTAGAAGTTGAAGGAAGGAAGGGACTGGTTGCTTCTTGTTCTACCCCTATTAAGGAAGGCATGGTGATTTATACCAATTCACCGAGAGTCATCAACGCACGTAAAACTATTGTTGAACTTATTTTGGCTAATCATGATACTAATTGTGCAACATGTGTTAAAAATATGAGATGTGAACTGCAAAATCTAGCAAAAACCCTTGGGATTGACCAAAATCGTTTTCCGAGTGTGCTTCAAAAATGCGATATAGATGATCATAATCCATGTCTTGTTAGAAATCCTAATTTATGTATTAAATGTGGACGCTGTGTGGATGTGTGTAGCATTATTCAAGGAACCAGTGTGTTATCGATTTTAGGTAGAGGCCATGAAACAAGAGTATCAGCTGTATTTGATGAACCCTTATCTGAAAATTTTTGTACATTTTGCGGACAATGCGCAAGTGTGTGTCCAGTTGGCGCCATTACTGAAAAAGATGATACAGATGTTGTTTGGAAAGCATTAACAGATCACAATAAACATGTTATTGTTCAAGTCGCACCGGCTGTTCGGGTCTCATTAGGAGAAGAAGTTGGATTAAAAGCTGGGACCATTGTCACTGGGAAAATAGTATCAGCAATGAAATTACTTGGGTTTGATCGTGTTTTTGATACGGATTTTACGGCTGATTTGACTATTATTGAAGAAGGAAATGAATTGATTGATCGTATCACAAACAACGGAGTCCTACCCATGATGACTTCTTGTTGTCCTGGATGGATCAATTATGCGGAAACGCGTTATCCCGATATTTTAGATCACATTTCATCTTGTAAATCACCTCAACAAATGTTTGGTGCTCTAGCAAAATCATATTATCCAAAGCAAGCAGGAATTGATCCATCGGATGTATTTGTTGTATCCGTCATGCCATGTACGGCTAAGAAGTATGAAGCTAAACGTGATGAAATGAAAGTTAATAAAGAATACCCTGATATTGATGCTGTTTTAACAACAAGGGAATTGGGGAAAATGATCAAACAAATGGGGATTGATTTTGAAAATTTAGAAGAAACCGACTTTGATTCTCCTTTTGGGATAACAACCGGGGCAGCAGCCATTTTTGGAGCAACCGGTGGCGTTATGGAAGCGGCGATTAGAACCGTTTATGAAGTGGTTAATCAAAAACCTTTAGAAAAAATGGATTTTAAAGAATTGCGAGGATTAAACGGAATCAAAGAAGCAGACATCAATTTAGGAGGATCGACCGTTAAAGTGGCGGTTGCCCATACGTTGTCGATGGCTAAAATTTTATGCGATCAAGTAAGAGCGGGAACCTCACCTTATACTTTTATAGAAATAATGACGTGTCCAGGTGGCTGTATCGGTGGAGGAGGACAACCTTATGGGACGACTAATCAAATTCGTCAAAATCGAATTGACTCAACATATGTTGTCGATGCCAATATGAAGTTTCGAAAATCTCATGAAAATCCTGAAGTAGTGGCTCTCTATGAAAATTTCTTGAAAGAGCCATTAGGAGACCTATCCCATCATTTACTTCATACTCATTATCATGATCGTCATCATGAAGAACAAAAAAATGCTTATGATGAAGGAAATCATTAATAGATAGTGTTAAGATAAAAATATATAATAAAAGGAAGAAAGTAAAACTTTCTTCTTTTTATGTGTTCATTCGTTTTATAATAATGTATTTAGATAATTATCTTTTAATTGCCCAAGATGGAAACAACTATTTTGTCACTATATTTAATGAGTGAGGAGGTTTTTGAAATTACCTACGTTATTGATTGGCAAAACAAATGATTTTTGATATAATTAGTATATATATAAATTAAATATGGAAAGTGTGATAAGATGAAGAAATTAATTGAACAGTACATTGGCATTCGCAAAAGAATAAAGGCTTATGAATATGCTCTTTATATGATTAGTTGGGATTCAGAAACTGAAGCCCCTAGTGGATGCTTTGAGTATCGTGGTGAACAAATAGGCGTTTTAGTAGAGGAATCCTATCGAATTGAAACGTCTGAAGAATACGTTCACGTTGTGGACACCTTATATGCACATCGTGATGAATTAGATGCTGATTTATATCATGAAATAGTAGAAGTCAAGAAACATATTGATAAGACCAGAAAGATTCCAAT
>Ga0265294_10006192_pt1 | contig 14419 bp, 9 predicted proteins | sample MunlanPumphouse3_FD_192504 | JGI IMG/M metagenome (GOLD analysis project Ga0265294, IMG submission 192504) | Groundwater microbial communities from a municipal landfill in Southern Ontario, Canada - Pumphouse #3 | ecosystem: Environmental > Aquatic > Deep subsurface > Groundwater | place... | reverse complement strand
AGGTTTTCATATCTTTTTCCCCGATCCGTGGCCAAAAAAGAAACACCACAAAAGACGGTTAATCCAAAAAGAATTTGCACAACTATTAGCTGAAAAACTAGTCGCCGGTGGTTATATCTACTGTGTTACTGATTGGCAAGAGTATGCAGATCAAATGCTCGAAGTGTTTGCTACTATCCCCACGTTATATAATCCCCACAATGGATTTTCACCGCCCCATTCTTGGCGACCAACAACCAATTTTGAAGAAAAAGGATTGCATAAACGGCATATCATTAATGAAATTTGGGTTGAAAAAAGCCGGGAGTAACCCCGGCTTTGCGTAGTAGACTATCTACCTTATTCTTCTTCAGCGGCGAGTTTAGCGGCCTTAATAACATCTTCGGCAATCCTTCCGCTGATTGTTTCATAGTGGTCAAACTCAATTTCAAATGATCCAGTACCACTGCTCATCGATTTTAGATCAATAGCGTAGTTAAGCATCTCAGATTGGGGAACTTCGGCCCGTATCACCTGAATACCGCCGCCCATATCTTCTTGGCCTTGTACTCGTCCCCTTTTACCACTTAAGTCACTGAGGACATCACCCAGATATTGGTCTTCTACGTAGACAGCAAGTCTCATAAAAGGTTCAAGCAAGAGAGGGCCAGCTTTTCCAATAGCTAGTTTCATAGCTCCTTTGGCTGCCAATCTAAAGGCCATTTCAGATGAGTCAACTGGGTGTTCTTTTCCATCAACTATGGTAATACCAATGTCTACTAGGGGATAACCAGCTAAATAGCCTTCACTCATAGCATCCTGTAGGCCTTTTTCAATTCCCGGCATATACCCTTTTGAGACGGATCCACCTTTAATTGCGTTGGTAAAGGAGTAGAACTCTCCCCGCTCTAATGGTTCGATTTCAATGAGGACCTTACCGTATTGTCCATGCCCTCCAGATTGTTTTTTATGGGCATAATCGACAATCCCAGATTTTTTACTAATGGTTTCACGATAAGCTATTCTTGGTAGTTTAGTATTAATGGTTATTTTCTGCTTTTCTCTGATTCGATCTAAGATCATGGTGATATGGAGTTCACCCATGCCACTGACAATAGATTCTTTGGTCTCTTCATTGTAAGTTCTTTGGAAGGTTAAGTCCTCTTCGGTAATTCGTGAGAGAGTCTCATTCATTTTATCTTCAGATTTCTTATCACCAGCTTGAATTGCCAAGGAATAAATAGGGGAGGGGAAACGCAATGGTAAAAATTCAAATCCCGCATCACCAGTTACCAGAGAGGCATTGGTATAAGTAATATTACTTTTCGCAATGACTCCAATATCGCCTGCGATCAGTGAGTCAACCTCAATTAGCTTTTTACCAACCATCCGGTACACTTTTCCAGGTCGTTCTTTTTTTCCCAATACCGGGTTTAACAGTTCAGTGTCTCCAGCAATCTTTCCTTGCACAACTTTAATATTGGCCAGTTTACCAGAAAACTGATCAATCGTAGTTTTAAATACATACGCAGCCGGAGCGCCTTCAGGATCGATCGCAATGGTCGCTTCTTCTCCATCTTTAAGGATATAATCAATTTTACCGCTCGGAGAGGGAAAGTTGTTTCGAATAAAAGTAAGTAGACTTATAATTCCCGAACCTAAGATTGCGCTACCCGCGAAAACGGGAACGATACGATTATCGTTAAGTCCTTCACGTAAACCATGTCGGATTTCATCGGGTTCTAAGGTTCCAGCATCGAAGTATTTTTCGATGAGATCGTCTGCACCCTCGGCAGCACTCTCTATGAGCATCAAATTATATTCTTCAACGAGTTCCTCGTATTCACTTGGAATATCACCGATGGTCTCTTTACCACCAGCACTATAAAAATGAGCTTTTTTATCGATAAGATTAATTACACCCTTAAAATCTTCACCTGAGCCCATAGGAATCGTGATGGGTACGTAGGTGGCCGGTAACTGCTCTTTAAGGTGACTAAACGCCTCAAAGAAATCGGCACGATCACGATCGACCTTGTTTATGAAAACGGCACGGGGTTTGTTGCGGTCATTCATTTTCTTCCACAACTTTATGGTCTCAATTTGAGCTCCAACTCGCGCGTCGACGGTCACGAGGGCGGCTTCACAGGAACGAAAAGCGCTGATAACTTCACCAATGAAGTCAGCTGTACCTGGAGTGTCAATAAAGGTAAGGGATTTCCCTTCGTAGGAAACGTGTGCCATTGCGGCATGAATAGAAATAAGTTTAGCTATTTCTTCTTCAGTATAGTCGCTCGTGGTTTTACCTGAATCAATTAATTCAGGCCGGGAAATTACACCACATTGAAACAGGATCTGTTCCAATAATGAGGTTTTCCCGGTGCCGTTGTGGCCTACGATGGCTACGTTCCTTAAATCAGTAGTGGATACGCTCATATGTCCTCCTATAGAGAGCATCGGTTAATACTCAAAGAACATGGTAAATGGATAAAGGCAATCTGTCAAACTAATAATTGAATTCGATTATGCTTTTTGGGCAAAATGGGAAAATTCCATGGTAAAAGTCCCTCTCCCTTGGGTAGAGGAGCGTAATACCGTTGAATAACCGAATAAATGTGACAGAGGAGCCTGAGCCATTACATGATCTGCACTTGTTCTGCTTTGTAAACTATTAATTAGTCCTCCCCGCGCCGTGAGGCTTCCCATTACCTCTCCGACATATTGGGAAGGAACAATAATATCAACCTTCATAATTGGTTCGAGCAAGATTGGATCTGCTTCTCGACAAGCTGCTTCAAAACAGAGCGCTGAAGCAGCTTCAAAGGCAAAGGTGGAAGCAGTCAGTTCACTATAAACCACTGATTCTAAAATAGTCTCCACATCGACGACTTCATAGCCAAAGCGAATTCCGGAGCGAATTGAGTTATCGATTCCCCTTTTTACCGCCTCAAACATCTCGTTTGGCATAGTTTTGGGTGGTACCTTGGATGAGAATTTAACTCCGCTACCAGTTGGCAGTGGTTTTATAGTAAGAGTCACCGTCGCTGCATTTTCGCGACCGGCCAGTATTTTGCTAAATTGTTCAGTTTTTGTAATTTGCTGGAGAATTGACTCGCGATAGGTAACTTGTGGTTGACCGACACGAGCATCAACTTTCATCTCTTTAGTGAGGCGGGTAACAAGAACATCTAAGTGTAATTCTCCCATGCCTGAAATAATTAATTGCCCCGTATCGGTATTTTCTTTCCAGGTAAAAGTGGGATCTTCTTTCATGAGAATTTCGAGGGCATCTTTAAGTTTGGCTTGATCACTCAATGTTTTGGGTTCTATTGCAACCGAGATCACAGGTTCAGGAAAGTTCATCTCCTCTAAAAGGATTTGCACTCCTTCACTTCCGATAGTATCTCCGGTTTGGGCATGTTTAAAACCTATGACGACCCCAATATCACCAGCAGCTAGTTGGTCAACTACCTCAGGTTTATTGGCATGCATGCGAAACAATCGATTAACTCGTTCCCGTTTTTTCTTGGTTATATTAAAAATTGAAGTTCCTTTTTTAATTACTCCCGAATAGACTCGGATAAACGAGAGCGAACCAGCTTCGCGATCATGGTTAATTTTAAAGATCAGGGCCAATGGAGGACCATTAGGGTCATGCTTGATTTCCATTTCTGTCCCATGTTTTACCGAAACACCCTTCATGGGTAGTGTGTCAAGTGGCGAGGGAAGGAGATCAACTATACCATCGAGCAAAGGTTGGATTCCAATATTTTTTAAGGCAGCTCCGACAAAAACAGGCACAATTTTGCGGCTAATCGTCGCTTTTCGTAAGGTCTTTATAATAAGTTCTCGGGGGATATCTTCACCAGAGAAATATAATTCAGTTATTTCATCTGAATAGGAAGCTACTGCATCAATGAGCTTTTCATGCCATTCGGCACTTAATTTTTGTAATTTTTCTGGCACTGGATGGCTAGACATACTACTGCCATAATCGGTCTCTTCAAATGTAATCCATTGGTTAGCGAGAAGATCGATAATGCCATTAAAAGAAGATTCGGCGCCGACCGGTAAGTAGAGAGGGACGGCGTTAATACGAAATTTGTTTTCCAGATCTTCAATCACTTGATAAAAATCAGCTCCAAGACGATCCATTTTATTTACAAAAATGATTCGAGGGACTTTATAATTATCAGCTTGGCGCCACACTGTTTCTGTTTGTGGTTCAACTCCGCTTACGCCACAAATAACAGCAACAGCACCATCTAACACTCGTAATGAACGTTCTACCTCGGCGGTGAAGTCGACGTGTCCCGGGGTGTCAATAATATTAATCTTGTGCTCTTTCCAATAGCAGGTAGTTGCTGCTGAAGAGATGGTAATACCCCGATCTTGCTCTTGCTCCAGGAAATCCATGGAAGCTTCGCCGTCATCGACCTCCCCAATGCGATGATTCTCCCCTGTGTAGAAAAGAATGCGCTCGGTAGCAGTAGTCTTACCAGCATCAATGTGAGCCATAATTCCAATATTTCGTATACAGGTGTCATCCATTTATTCAAATCCTTGTCTTTTTTTCCGAGGATTTGATAATACCATAAAATTGATAACGATTAAAGATGCTTAGTTTTAATTTGCTTCATTGCCCGCAAGGCATTTAATATTGCTAAGAGGGCTACTCCTGTATCGGCAAAGACGGCCATCCACATGGAAGCAAAACCAAGCGCTCCAAGAGCCATAATTATAACTTTGACTGCCAGCGCAAAAATGATATTTTGTTTAACAATCGCAAGCGTTCGTTTCGAACTCATAATAGCAAACGGAATGCGTGATACGTCATCTTGCATAATAACAATATCTGAAGCTTCAATGGCGGCATCCGACCCCATAGATCCCATTGAAATGCCAATATCGGCACGAGCTAAAACGGGAGCATCATTTATGCCATCTCCGACAAAGACCAGACTGGTATTTTCTTGTTTCGAAGCTAATAGACGTTCAATATGGGCCACTTTATCCTGAGGTAACAATTGTCCATAATATTCAGTTATTCCTATGCTCTGGGCGGTAGCACTTACGGTTTCATGGGCATCTCCGGAGAGCATAACTATCGAATCTGTGCCAAGAGCTTTGAGTTGTTTTATGGTCTCAATACTTTCGTTTTTGATGCTATCGGTAACGTGGAGGCGCCCCATTATGGTATTATCAACAGCAATGAGGATGCCCGATTCGGTATCTGTTCCTGTGATATAGCGGGCACTTCCCACTTTAACATGGTATTGATCTACTATTCCTTCAATTCCTTTTCCGGGAACTTCAGCAACTGCTTCAGCTTGTTTTAGCGGTCCAGAGTAGGCTGCTACGATGGCTTTGGCTATGGGGTGGGTTGAATTTACCTCTACGCTGGCAGCGTAGTGTAAAAGAGTTTCTTCACTGAAAGAGGAGTCCTTTAAAACTTCCATGCCGTTATACGCAAATTCACCTTTGGTCAGTGTGCCAGTTTTATCAAAAACCACTACGTTAGTTTTCGCAAGAGCTTGAACGTAGTTGCTGCCTTTAACCAATACACCCATTTTTGCTAAGGCACCAATACCAGCAAAGAAGGTAAGCGGGACTGAAATAACCAAAGCACAAGGACAGGAGATAACTAAAAAGACCAAGGCACGATAGAGCCAAACAGAGAAGGGTAAAGGGGAAAAGAGGGGAGGAATGAGCGCTAAAAGAGATGCTAGGATAACTACTATCGGTGTATAATAGCGGGCAAAGCGGGTAATAAAACGTTCTGATTGGGCTTTATGCATAGTCGATTCTTCGACCAAGCGGAGAATCGTAGCAACAGTCGAATCTGTATAACTCCGCGTAGCTTTAGCTTGCAGGACGCTCTCTCCATTAATACCTCCACTTAGCAACGAATCTCCACTTTCGACTACTTGGGGCAAAGACTCACCAGTGAGCGCTTTGGTATCAATGAGAGAAGTTCCTTCAGTAACAACTGCATCGACCGGAATTTTTTCACCGGGACGGATGAGAAGGATGTCACCAATTACTATCTGTTCTGGTTTTACGGTTACGTGTTTTCCATCACGAATGACGGTAGCGTTAAGCGGCTTAATGTCCATCAGTTTTTCAATAGAGGTGCGTGAACGATGAACTGCAATTTCTTGAAAATATTCACCGACTTGGTAAAAGGCCATGACTGCAACCGCTTCAGAGTATTGGCTAATAGCAAAAGCCCCTATCGTTGCTACTGTCATTAAAAAGTTTTCATCGAATACTTTACCGCGAAAAATGTTTCTGACGGCTCTAAAGACTATATCGTAGCCGCTGATCAGATAAGCTCCGACAAATAGTAAAAGACTTAGTGTCTGATTAGTTGTGGCAATCGCAAAATATAATGCGATTAAAGATGCAAGTATACGCACTGGAATACGGATAAATCTCTGCCAGCGTAGCGCATGTGGTTTTGGGATAGTTTTCCCTTGTTCTTCTAATGTAGCTGTTACCTTTGCATCAGTCTTGCGGATGGCCGCTTGAATACGCTCATCGAGATCTTTTGGTGCTGGTTCTTTAGCAACTACCTCTATTTTATAGTTGAGCAGATTGATTCTTGAAGATGTTACCCCCTCTATCTTTGCAACAGCTTCTTCAATGTTGCTGGCGCATCCAGCGCAATCGATTCCTTCTAATGTATATATTCGTTGGATTGCCATAGTACCTCTCTATAGATTAACATATGATTGATCGTTCATATTATAAATATGTGCCTAACCTGTCAAGAGCGTCAACATAAAGACAAGGGGGCTTTAAGCTGCCGTTGTAAGAACTTTTCAAAATGAGTTATACCGCCCAAAGGGACTTCTTCGTAGGGCGTAACTTTTCTTCAATGATACACAAGATTCACGAGAGAAATCGGAATGGACATCCGATAGTATCTAAACGTACTAATGATCGTTTTTATGAGATGTTTTTGAGTGATTCGCGCTCAATAATGCGATAGGGAATTTGAATATGGCGTTCAACAATCTCCTCTTTGTGAATAAGGGAAAATAATAACTGAGCAGCTTGTCTCCCTTTTTCCTCGCCAGGTTGGTCAACTGTAGTTAAAGAGGGAAGGTGGTAAGCGGATTCTGGGATATTGTCGAAGCCCACCACCGAGATGTCGTCTGGAACGGCGATGTGGTGCTCTTTGAATGCTAAAATAGCACCAATAGCCACAATATCACTCATAGTAACCACACACGTTGGGCGTTGTTTGGCATTGAGCAGGATCGAAGCCAGATGGCGACCCTCTTCAATTGTACAGGCACAGGTATGTATAATAATCGTCGGGGAAGAGAGATTAAGTCCATACTCCTGTAATGCTTTTACATAGCCAGCTAGGCGCGTACTTTGAATACTTTGCGAAGCACTGTGTTCATCGATAACTTCCAAGAGACCCCCAATGGCAATACGACGATGTCCGGCTGCGAGGACAAGACGCATGATATCATAGGCAGCTTGTTCATCATTGACATTCACTGAAGGTATTTGGGTGGAAAGGACTCCATCAATGGTCACAAAAGGTAATTTACGCTTCAAAAGGAGATCGAAAACTTCCATTTCTGTGCCCATTCCCTGAGTAATAAGTCCATCGACAGCAGCACAACGAACGGCTTCTACGACGCTCTCATGTAAAGGAGGAATCAAGGTAAGCGTATTACCGTTTTTTTGGCAGACAGCACCGATTCCGAGGAGAACCTCCATGATATAAGGATTACGAAAAGAGTAGTTAATATCTTGGGGTAGGAGAAAGCCGATACTTTGATGGCTTTGTAAAGAAAAGTTACGGGCTAATGGATTAGGATAATAGCCAACTTCTTGGGCAACTTGTAAAATAGTGGCACAAGCTTTAGCCGAAATTCGTGACGGATCGTTAAAAGCAAAAGAGACCGCTGTTTTCGAATAGCCTGAAAGACGGGCAATGTCTTTGATCGTGATCCGCTTCTCTTTAGAATGTTCATCAGGCATGTTAGACATTCCTTTTAAGCAAAAGTATTTCATAGGGGCCTAGAATCACCGGACTGCCAGAAAGGCGGACTTCTTTTCCTTGAGCAAGATCTCTCCAGCTAGCTTCTCGTAATAACACCGAAGTCGACGTATCAATATTGACCATTTTTTGGTATTCGGTAAAGTTAGCCAACACAACAAGCATGTTTGTAACTTCGCCTTCTTCTCGGGGTGTGACCAACATACAAATTACGCCATGGTCATCGGTTGGAGTTATTGAGAGTTGGTTGGCTGAACCAATTAATTCCTCTCCTTTTCGTAAAACAATGAAACGGTGCATGTTTTTAAAAATTAACGAACTTGGCAAGCGTAAATCATCGCGTTTGCTGGCTGTGCCCCAGTCAAATTTACCGCGGTGTAAAAAACGGCTATCACGCGCCTTGTGCATATCGTAGATGTAGCTATAGTCGTTAAGTTGTCCAATTTCATCCCCACTGTAGAGGATTGGGATCCCATTGGCCGCCATACAGAAGGCATGGAGGAGCACAATACGTTTAATTGCTAGTTCCTGTTGATACTCATCGCGTTCGATAAGTCCTTTTTCTAATCCACACAAAGAGGCACAAGTCCCACAATTACGAGCATCGAGGGTTCGAGGATCTGATTCATATAGTTCTCCTCGGCTAAAGCTTCCTGGAAAAGCACCTAAATAAAAATTTATGAGAAATCGTTTATGTTCAAATGGGTCATAGCCAATAGAGCGAGCTACTGATTCCTGAAAGCCCCACCCGATATCATCGTGGCAACGAACATAATTTACCCAACAGGCTCCCGTGGGAATAGTTTGTGGAATATCTTGAATGAGAGCGGCTAGCATACGAGTATCGCGGGTAGCTAATGTATTCCATAATTCCACCATAAACGTGACATTGTAGAGGAGGTGACACTCAGGAGCTTTTTCTGTACCAAAGTAGGGAGCCACATGCTGGGGGGCCATGACCACTTCACCTTTAATGATGGTTGCAGGGGCTACAATTTCTAAAATCAGGCGGAACATGCGCACTAAAGTATGAACCTGAGGCAGATTGCGTGAAGAGGTGCCCCATTCCTTCCAAATATAGGGGATCGCATCTAGACGAAAGATATCGACACCACGATTGGCTAGTTGTAACAAAGCGCGGGCCATTTCAATAAATACTTCATGGTTACTATAATTCAAATCCCATTGGAAGTGGTTAAATGTGGTTAAGACCCAACTCTCCATTTTGGCATTATAGGTGAAATTACCAGGGGCAAGTACCGGAAAGACCTCATTGACTGTTTTCTCATAGGCATCGGGCATAGTGCGATCTTCAAAGATAAAATAGCGTGCTTGGCAATTACTATCACCTTCTTTTGCTCCAAGTGCCCAAGCGTGTTCATCTGAGGTATGATTGAGGACAAAGTCGAGACAAATACTGATGCCTCGACTATGGCAGGCTTGGGTAAAAAAGTCGAATTCTTCATTCGTACCGAAGCGCTCATCAATTGAAGTAAAATCACTGACAGCATACCCTCCATCGTTGAGGGCCTCTGGCATCTCAAAGACAGGCATAATATGGAGGTAGGTAATTCCTAATTCTTCTAAATAGTCAAGTCTTGCTGGCATATTGGCGAATGTTTCTGCAAAATTATCGACGTAGAGCATCATCCCCATCATGGCGGAGTCTTGGTACCACAAAGGGTGCGTTAAGCGTTTTTCATCGAGTTCAAGCATACTATCGCTACGAGCTGACCACTTGAACCGTAGGAGGTTAATGAGATCTTTATACCCCTTTGTTCCATATAGAGAGGTATAGAGGGCTTTTAATTCACCTTCTTGCTGGTTTAAGCGTTTGAGAAATCCTTTATACTGGACTGTTTCCTGAGAGGTTTGTTCCACTTCCTTCACGATGTAATGGCCCCTTTACTGATTCCTTGCTCAATAAATCTTTGCAGGAATAAAATTACAATAATTATAGGTATAATGGTGACTAAAACAGCTGGAAAAATCAACTCCCAGGAGTTGTCAAATTGTCCACTTTGCATGAGTTTTAACAGGTGCATATTCGAAATCGACCTTACATTGAGAATAAATTCCGTCACGGTTAAACAAGCGAAGAGGAAAAATATAATCATAAAGAGGGGTTGGAATCTGCTGCAGTTATCAATAATATTACCCTTTCCATGCTCTTTTGGATCTCCTTTTATAAAACTAGGGTCAGACATACTAAGGTCAAATCCTCCATACATCACGATCAATTTGGGTCTATTTGTTACAGTTAGTTTATCAAGAAATTGAACGAGTGGGTACGTAATAGCTACCAATGGGAGGCTCAAAGTAGCCATAAAAGTCATAAATATGAGTAGAGACCAGCTGGTGTGGTTGTCCACAAGTACCCAGGTTCCGGTTAAAGAAATAAGGACACTAAAGGATCCCGATAAAAGAGTAATCACAAAAGTGATACGTAAAGAATAAGAAAAATTAATTTCCCGCATAGCTTTGATAATAGAGGCTATGCAAAAATAGTGAGTATTCCCAGTTACTGTGATGCTTTTTCCTCCTTTATCCATCTAACACTCCTCCTTTTCACTATCGGCGTGAGGGTAATCGAAGCGGTATGGTGATTTAAATAAGCATCACACACCCGTCATTTTGCCAGGTATGTAAAATAACTAAGGCAAGGAGAGTTTAAGTCTAGTGCTACGTCATAGATAAAATACGTAGGAATCATCTCCTGATTTACACAAAGAGCTTCCTAAGGAGTCTTTAGACCTTTTTTCAACACAAGTGTTTTAACTCAATTGCATAACCTTATTATGGTCATGGTAAACTGGTTTTCTAAACCGGTCAAGTTATTTATAAAATTTGCTATATTCTGCTATATTCAAAAGAAATAGGAATTAATAAAAACAGGCAAGCGAAGTATTAGAACAGGTGAAGTTTTTACGCTGTATTCATCATTGTAACCGGTAACACACTGGCAAAATTCATAGGCTGGAAGAAAATAGATGATTTGGGAGCATACAGTTTGGCCTTGGCTTAATCAGTAGATACATTGTTTTTGTTGATCAAAGTACCGTTATCTTACTACTCAAATATTGGCAAAAACTGTACGGGTACTTCACTTTGAAATATATAATCGTTGACTTTGCTCTAGTACCTGGTTGAGCCGTTGTAGAAGACTCCATCACCTAGTACAAGCTACTAGAGATTAGTGCATTTTAGCAACTTCTACTAGGTTTTTGCGTGAGATTACTGTTACCTCAATTTCAATGCCAGATCTTGTGGTTTTCATCGTCTACTTCTTTTTGGTATGTCTTTGGAACCTTGTAAGGCCTGCATACTACATTTTTCTCGTTAAGTAGTATGCATTGCGTATTTTTTATGTAAAACAGCAAGTCTGTTTGCGCATATTCTGAAATATACAACTCTAGTTTTCTGAGGACCTAGCAAACAATTGTGTTTAATGGGCTGTGGCTTCGCAGATACACAGAATAAAAATGAACAATTATCTTTTGTGAACTGATTGCAAAAATTTAAAAGATTTTCACTCAAAACCCTATATCACAATCTTGTATTTCCCAGAATTTATCTTATACTCAAATTACTCAATTATTTCTGGATATAGTAAGGAGTCAACTATGAAAAGAAAGGGCCTTTTGGTGCTAATTTTGGTTACTTTGGTCATACTAATAGGATGTGAAGGAGTTATTCCTGCTCCAGGATTAAGCGATGCTGACTGGATAAAAATATCGACTATGTGGACTGATAGTGATGACAATGAATTCAGTTATGTATCCTCCGATGAGGGAGAACATATTGATATTCAGTACAACATAAGTGAATCGGATGGATATCGTTGCTACATTGAAGAATTCTCTTATGCTAATAACCAATTGTCGGGATCCTATACTTATTTTGATTCTGAATCTGAATTACAAGGGCCGTATGACGTCACGATTACATTCTCCTATGCAAGCGGGGTATTAACAGTCTCATATTCAGAGCAGGGAACCGAAAAAGGAGTGTTAGATGAGGTAACTATGCATCTGACGCCTCCTGAAGATTCTTAAGTATTATTCGCTAGTATTCACACACATCAAGCTCTCTATCACAATACGAATTGTAATGGAAATTTCTTGAGAGTCATTCGTTACGCTCTACACTATTTATATATATAACTTGTCTTTGGGTAGCTGAACTTTCAAAGGGAGAGTTATCAAACACGGGAGTAGTTTATGAAACGAACTATCATTTTTTCGATGCTTTTGACCATGGTACTTATCCTCTCAGGATGTGATCTCTTTCCTCCTCTGTTAGGAGGAGATGAGAATTACTACTATGTGTCTGGTTATGTGACAGAGTACAACAGTGAGCCAACAGATTATCTTAAGGATGTGTTGTACAAGGTGAGGGAGGGATCTAACAATCGTGATGGTGACCCTCTTGAATCTGGAAATACTGAAAATACAACTACCCCTGCCACACGGTCTTTTCTTTCCACTTTGGAACCTGGTGTATACACCATCGAATTCTCCAAGGATGGGTATCACACAGCGTATCTAACCAATCTGGTGGTTGAAGATACTATCGTTGATGCCAACATGATGATGAAACCCAATGATGTACACTATGCGCCAGAAACTATTCTCGATGGATATGCATACGGCAATGCCGCATCCCTCTCTGCCTATGTTGATGAATGATCAATAGTCGTGGTTAAAAAACCTCTCACACAAAAGGTGAGAGGTACGTTGTTGTTTTGTTAACGCTTTGAAAATTATTGGAAGCTGACGCGTGTCCTGCCCTAATTGAAATGTGAGTAGGGGAAGTTTATCTACCCAACCCCACTAGAAAAAACCTCTACGTTCTACGTGTTAAAAAGAAATTGGCTACGAGGGGCCAGTTGCAACCTCGATCTTCTTGTACTTGCTTCGTTTCAGTCAACATCGAAAAATCGGCGTTGACAACTCCATTTTCTTGGGTAGACTATCATGGTTATGCGAAGGGACTTGGCGCTACACATTTTAAAAGGGCCAAAGAAGGAATAAACTGTGAGAAAAATGGTTGCTCTGATCGGTTTTTTAATAAGTTTGAGCTGGACACTGCATGCATATGCGCCAACTTTTCATGCGGGCCTCTCAGGGAGCATTGGCTTCTTCTCGTGCTACTCGTTGGGTGAAGTAGGAATCAAGGTAGCACTGTCAAAGACAATTGCCCTCGGTTTGACACAACGACTCGGATATGGTTTTACATACTCAGAGGTGGTGGGTATGACGGAGCTGAGGACGTATGTGTATGATGACCTGTTTTTCCACATCGGAGCTTCCTACCTCTTGATTCCTGCGGCGAACGCTCAGGTTGATTTCAATACCAATATTCTTCCATATATGGGCTTTGGGCTTTATATACCCCTCGATTCGAGTAGAAGGTTTTATGTGGTCCCACGCATCGAGATGAACCAATCATTCTACCTTTCTGACGAGGTCCGTCCAATTTATACTGATCTGCCGTTTGTGATTGCAATGCAAGCCTCACTCGCGTTCGAGTACCGTCTGGAGTACAACACCCCTGGTGTAGATCTAGGCATGAAAGACTATCGAAAGTTTCAAAACTAAAGATTTACCAAGAAATTTGCGTTGTTATAAAAGAGGTTATTATATTAAAGGTGCTTGCACCCATGGAGCCGATGAATTACTTATGGTAGCAACTGAGTACACAGACACTAAAAAACTTTATTTACTAGGAATAGCAGGGAGAAGAAATTTAAATGGTGCTCAAATGCTTGCATGGTTAGAAGCAAAGTAAGATTCTCTTAAATAGTTGATATTTTTAGCAAGGTACTTCATTATAGCGCAACGGAGGATTTACCCTATGGCCACTTATATTGAAGAACCGTCGCGAACGTTTAATGAATATTTACTTATTCCTAGCTACTCGTCTGCCGAATGCATTCCCAATCATGTTGATTTACGGACTCCCTTAGTGAAATTTTCTAAAGGTGAGACCCCTATGTTACAGGCAAATATCCCTCTGGTTTCAGCCATTATGCAGGCCGTCAGTGATGATCGCTTGGCGATAGCACTGGCCAAAGAGGGGGGAGTCTCCTTTATCTTTTGCTCACAAGGCATCGAGCAACAAGCAGAGATGGTATGGCGGGTCAAGAATCATAAAGCGGGATTTGTTCCCAGCGATTCAAATATTAGACCGGATCAAACGTTAGCTGATTTAATAGCGGTGAAAGAGGCTACTGGCCACTCCACCATTGCGGTAACACAAGACGGTAAGGCGAATGGCAAACTAGTTGGTTTGGTTACTAGTCGTGATTACCGGGTGCATAGAATGGATCTACAAACGCCAATTTCCTCTTTTATGACCCCTCTCGACAAGTTAGTATATGGTTCGTCAGATTTGACCTTAACCGAAGCTAATGAT
>Ga0265294_10006191_pt1 | contig 14421 bp, 9 predicted proteins | sample MunlanPumphouse3_FD_192504 | JGI IMG/M metagenome (GOLD analysis project Ga0265294, IMG submission 192504) | Groundwater microbial communities from a municipal landfill in Southern Ontario, Canada - Pumphouse #3 | ecosystem: Environmental > Aquatic > Deep subsurface > Groundwater | place... | reverse complement strand
TAATATCGAAAACACTATCCTTTTTCCAATCCCTTTTTCCAAAACTATTATTTATAAGACTAATAAGCCTATCATCAACATTTCCAGCAATGATAATAGAGCAGCGATCATAAGAATAGAAAGAATTATAGAAATCAAACAAATCCTTCCTTGTAAGTAAATCATAATCTTCCATAGAGCCAACAATTCCAAAAGGATGCGCGTCGCCAAATACGGTTTGGAAAAAGCTTAACCTTGCCAAATAATCTGTTTTCTTTTCATTAACCAAACGCTGTTGTTTCAACCTACGAAGATAAACCTCCAGTTCAGTTTGTGGGAAAGCAGGATCTTTAATAATTTCTTCAAACCAAGGAATTAACTCCTCTTTATATTTTTTCAAGAAATAGAAACAAACAGACGCCGTTTCCTTATCAAGCGATTTTTCAATAAAAGCACCATAAAAATCAATACTATCAGCAATCTCCTTAGCACTATGACGATTACTGCCCTCTGTGATTTGGTTGTTAGCAATAACAGACGAAAAAACCTTCTCCTGATTAGCAGTACCAGCATTATAGAAATAAAGCTCCATCTTCACCACAGCCATATCCTCATTTCTAAAAGCATAGACTTTTAAATCATTATCTAAGACAGTAATTTCAGGACAGAGGGAAGGAATAATAAAGTCAATATTGTTTTTCATAAATCAATTACATTAAAATTTAAAGCAAATAGCCACTAAGCCATAATACCTATGCAAAGTAAACAAAAAAAAGCGAGAAAATACAACTCTATAAAAAATAGATAAAGAGTTTTTCAAATAATACGCAGTAACAGAAAAATAATACGCTGTAATAATTAATTAATACGCCACTTTAGAAAATTAAAACGCCGTAATAATTTCATGAAACGCCACTTTAAAAAATTAATATGGTCATTCAGTAAACTACAACGACGAGTTATTAAAATATTCGAGATCTTAAGCAATTAAGATAAGAACAAACCTTTTATAAAGTAAATCTGAAATCCTTATTAAATGCTTCTTTATTCTTAAGCTCAATAGCTAAGGTTATTATTTTACCCTTAATCTCCAATAGATTTAAACCTTTTTTACCTTTAGAAATAACAATTAAATTATATGCTTCAGGAGCAACTTTTAAAGAATATCTACCACTTCCATCAGCAACAACAGACATTGTTTTTTCGTCTTTTAAGATTGTAGTCAATGCAAAATAGGCTTTATCCATAAGAGCATCTTTATCCATCTTGTATTTATTCGTAATCTCTGTTAGTGACAACTGTATTTTCTTAATCTCCTTTTGACTCTCTAAAAGATTATTTTCATTATAAGATTTAGTCCCCTTAAGAGCTTCAACTGATTTCACGTTTTCAATAATAGTAGCAAGAAGTTCTTCTTTTCCTAAATAAATAGAAGCATCAACGATGGTATCAATATTAATTTTAGTGAAATAAACCTCAGCACCAACATCTGGCTTATCTCCTTCATATTCGTTTACATAATAAGTTATTACTCCAGAAACTTCAACTGGTTCTTTCTTACAAGAGGTAAACAAAAAGACAACTGCTAACAGAAGGATTAATTTTTTCATAATTTTATTTTTATTTTTTATTACTACCTCCATTTCAAAGAGGCATTTGATATTTCATCACTTGCAAAGTTATAATTCTTTTAGAATAAAACCAATTAATCTCTTTTATTTCTACTATACCTATAGCATAGTAGTTGTTTCCAAATTAATAGTACAGCACTTTAGAACTCAAACGATTGTTTAGCGTTGATTGGACTTATGTTTAGTTAGTTGGCAAGTTGGTAATATTGCTTTTATTAGATAAAATATACATATTATTGAATAACTTTGTTTACATTTGCCAAACTATATCAACGGTAGAAAATAGATTGATAATAACTAATTGGGTTTGCAAGATGATACTTAGATGTTACTAGGCTTTAAAGAGATTTAGATTTATTTCTTATTATCTATTATAAACAAACGAATTCAGGTTGGTAATGCATCTTGAATTTATCAAATTTAAATATTATGAAAAAGACCTTTTTGTTATTAGCTTTAGCCCTTGTTCTTTTTTCTTCATGTGGGAAAGATGAGGAAGTTCTTGTAATTAATAATGCATCAATTAATGGATTTGTTCAGAAGGGACCGTTTTTAAATGGCACTTCAATTAGTCTGAATGAATTAAATGATTCATATTCTACTACCGGTAAGGTTTTCTCTTCTCAGATAATGGATAATAGTGGGTTATTCAATCTTAGCAACATTTCATTAATATCTCCATATGTTCAAATTAAGGCAGATGGTTATTATTTTAATGAAGTTTCTGGAACTAATTCTACGGCTCCTATTACTCTATATGCACTTTCAGATATTAGATATAGAACATCAATTAATGTAAACATCTTATCTCACTTAGAAAAAAGCAGGATTGAATATTTAGTAGCTAATGGTTCAACATTTTCTGTTTCTAAGAGACAAGCTGAACAAGAAATACTTAGTATGTTTTCAATAACTATGACTAATATTGCAAATTCGGATCAATTAGATATCTCTCAAGTTGGAGATGATAATGCTATTTTGTTAGCAATTTCTATTATCTTACAAGGCTATAGATCAGAAGCAGATTTAAGTGAATTACTTGCTAATATAAGTACAGATATAAGACAAGATGGTGTTTTAAATAGTGCTTCATTAGGTTCATTATTAATTAATGATGCTAGATTGCTTAATTTGCAAGAAATTAGAACTAATATTGAGAATAGATATCATAATTTAGGAATGACTGTTGTAATTCCTGATTTTGAAACCTATGTTAATCAGTTTATTAACAATACAACTTACCAATCTACTAATGAAATAGTTTATCCAGAATTGAGTCCATATGGAGAGAATGTTTTATATGGTGATCGTACAGCTTTTAGTGATTACGAATGCTCTATGGCTGCAAACATACCTATTGGAAGTTCCTTAAAAATAGTTCTTAAAAATAGTAGTTGGCACATAAGAGTGATGCCTAATGGTCCTATAAATTGGACTTTATCAAGTTACAACAATGAAAACCAATCACAAACATTCACAGCAACTGAATCTGGCAAAAGCTGTGATTTGTTTTTTCAATTTGCTTCCAGCGATCCTATTACAGTTGAATATTATGAAAATAATTCAATAACACCAACTCGAACAAAGATAATATATTTTGGAGCCGAGCTTTAAGTAGTCTTTGTTGTATTTAGAATTCAAAAGACAATTTGGCGTTGACTTGGCTTGGGGTTAGGTAGTTGGGAACTCCGAAATAGCGACCATCGTAGTCGGCTATCCACATATAGGATATGGTGTTTTGGTTGCCAAAGATATTAAACCATTCGACATTGAACCAAATCTTTTTGATGTGTTTCATAAAGTTGTTTTGTGCCCACTTGGTGTTTTCGTCCTTTATTCTAAATGTGAAGGCAATGTCTGCTCTCATATAGGACGGCATACGGTAGGTCTGTTCTCCTCTTTCTGTTTTTGGTGGTCCATAAGGGTAACCTGTTCCAAAGTTAAAGTTAAGATAGACTCTTAGAAATGGCATTGAGGGGATATAGTCTTGGAAGGAGATATTCATATTAAAGAGCTGGTCGGTTGGTCTTGGGATATAGCCATAGTCATCGCCCTTAATGTTTTCTTTTGTTTGCATAAGTGACATTGTAAGCCAAGAGTCTATACCTTCTATAAATTCTCCAAACAAACGCATATCAAGTCCTGTAACATATCCCACTGAGTTGTTTTGCGCTGAATATCTTATCCTAACATTGTCAATTGAGTAGGGGATAAGGTCCCAGAGATATTTATAGTATGCTGAGGCTAAGAATTTAAAAGGTCTATCTAACATCTTGAAATTATAGTCGGAGGATAGGACAAAGTGTAGGGATTTTTGAGATAATATGTCCTTATTTATATTTCCTTGATAGTCTCTATATTCTCTAAAGAATGGTGATTGTGAGTAAACGCCTGTTGCAAATCTAAAGAGTAGGTCTTTTTCCCATTTTGGTTTGTAGGAGATACTGGCTCTGGGTGAGAGAAGAAATTCGTTATTAAATGTCCAATACTGTGTTCTTGCTCCAATATTAAAATACCATTCTCCGTCTTCCTTATATATTGTCCACTGTCTTTGGAGATATGCCGATAGACGAGAGGATGAAATGTCATTGACTGAGCGATAGATGTCTTGAAGTATTGGTGGGTTTTGTGGGTTTATTTCCCCTGGTATGCTTGGCAAGGTTCCAACTGGGGTTCCTGCTGAGTCAACCATCCTCCACTCATTCATCCTGTCGTGAATCATTTCGTATTGGTATTTTAAACCCCATGCCATATTGCCGTTATCATAGAAACGCATTCCCTTATGTTCTGCATTAAAGATACTGGCAACAAGTCTATTTCTTGCGTGTTCTAAGTATGTTCCTATTCCTCTGTCGAAAAGTAGGGAATCGTCCTCAGGGGCTCCCATTCCTGTTTCATATAACCAATATTGTCCTTGAATGTCGTAGGTTTCTTTCTCGTCAGTGTTAAAGGCTGATGCAATAAATTTAAGTTGGATTTTCTTGCTTGGTTTATGGGTTAGCATAAAGGCTCCAAAGAGTGAGGAGAAACGGTCTAATTCTTGTCCATCGAAGTATATCTTTAACTTATAGGATTCATAGATATTGCCAAAGGTTGTCTCCCTTGTTCTTGGAATAAACTGGTATTTATTATCTGCTATGTTTCCTAAGAAAGCTAATTCGGTTTTCTCGTTGAAATCGTAGGTTAGATAAAGTTGTAGGTCATTAAAAACAGGATAATAGCTACCCTCTGTCTCTAATGAACCAAGTATATATTTATTTGTCTTGTTCCTGTATCCTATTTGATAGGTCATCTTAGAGCCAATTAAGCCTTCCAAGTGAACACTACCTCCCAAAAGACTCATAGAGGCAGAGCCTGCAAATTCTTGTGGTTTCTTATATCTTATATCAAGGACTGATGAGAGTTTGTCGCCATATTTTGCATCAAATCCTCCTGATGAAAAAAGGATGTCGCCAACCATTTCGGAGTTAACAAAACTTAGTCCCTCTTGTTGACCACTCCTAATTAGGAAAGGACGGAATATCTCTATATCATTAACATAGACAAGGTTCTCATCGTAGTTTCCTCCACGAACAGAATACTGAGAGGATAGCTCATTACTCGAACTAACTCCTTCAAATGTCTTTATTAATCCTTCAATTCCTGATGTGGGTCCCACAACATTCTTTGCCCATTCGGTTTTAATTCTTGTTATTCCCTCGCTTCTTGAATTGTCTTCCCTTATCTCAATTTCTTTTAATGTGGTTTTTGAACCTATGAGTGAGAAGTTTATTTCCCTTGTTTCATTGGGTTTAAGTGTTATTTTATAGAGCTTAGTTGCGTATCCAATATATGATATTGCTATTTCCAATTCTTTGTTTGCAGGAACAGAAAATCCAAATTCTCCTTTTTGATTAGTTGTTGAACCTATTGCAGCATTAGTATTGATAACTCCAATATTCACCAAATCAAGTCCAATTCCCTTTTCATCGGTTATCTTTCCTTTGATGTAAGCAGTTTTGTTCTGAGCCTCAACGCTATTAGCAAAAACTAAAGTAAGGAACAAGAAACTAAGTAAGCAATATATTTTTTTCATTAAACTCCAATTTATCATTAGCCGTTAGCTGTTAACTTGTAGTATCCAATCAAACTGTCGTAAAACGTGCCTGGCTTGCGGTAGTAAACGAATATATGATAAGAATTATTTGTTTCTGAGTGATTTCCTTCCATTTTACTTGTCTCATAGTTGTAGGTATTGGCAGGGTTATACATAATCATATAGTTATAGAAGCCTTGTTTTAGGTATAGGCTTAGAGTATAAGAATTTAGTTTTGGATTAAATTCCATCTTGTTCTGTTGGTTATAATGCCAATCGGATAGCTCTCCAAAAACATAGTATCCTCCATATAAGTCCATAGGTGTATTCAAATAGAAATCGACCCAAGCATAATCGGACTCTAAATCGTAATTATCTCCTCTGTCATTCCTAATATAATAATAGCCATCAATATCTCCAATGGTGGTATAGGGGAGTTTTGATCTATTAACAACAGGTCTTAGCCTTACAACATTATTCCCATTAACATAATCAAAATTACTAACAGTCTGGGCTCTTACTCTTAGGCTTGTGAAGTCAAAATTTCTGAACTCATTCCCTGCATCAAAGATATTAGAGTTATCAAAAGAATATTCTAATTCGTTTGCTCTATATTGGCGAAGTTTAAGCTCAGAAAGATTATCCCTTCTGCCGTTTTGCTGAACAATAACCTTTAAGTATCTGTTCGGGTCTGCAAATGAAATATTATTAGAAGGGCTTACGAAAACGTCTATTTCTTGTTTTGATTTTTGAATATCGGGAGCACGAGCCATCATAACATTTGCTCTAAGATTAGCCTCTTGCTCATAAACCATAAATCTCCTAACCATAATAACTTTTTCAGGGTTATCCTCTTCAAAGACTTTGATAGCATAGTTGCCAGAAACTAAGAACTTCATCATTTGTGAAGGAAATTCCTGGTAATAATGAGTATATCTTTGAATGGTATTTATTGAATTTAGGTGGTTTTCTATTATTCCTTGTTCAAACCCTTCAATGTATTCTTGTGGCTGTAGCTCACTCTTAGTCCAATCAGAATTGCAATGAATGATTGAATAGCCATATTCTGTATAGCCTTCAACCAGCTCATCGAATTTAAGAATAACCTTATCGTTAGTGCCTAAACGAAGCATAGGGAGCAGAAAATCTACTCCCTCTACCTCAAGCTTTACTGTTTTAATTAATGGGCTATAAACTTTTTCAACCCAAACATCTTGGCAAAAAGAATTAATATTGCCTACGACTAATAAGAACAGCAGTAATGCTATTTTTTTCATTTAAGACATGATTTCTTCAATTTCCTTAACTGTTTTTGGAATTGGTTTCCCTAAAACTCTATTTGATTTATCGGTAACAAGAATGTCATCTTCAATTCTTATTCCTCCAAAGTCTTTATAGGTTTCAAGTAGGTCGTAGTTAACGAAATCTTTGAATTTATTTTCTGATTTAAACTTGTCAATTAGTGCAGGAATAAAATAACATCCTGGTTCATTTGTTATAACCATTCCGTCTTCAAGGGTTCTTCCTAAACGTAATGATCTTAATCCAAACTGAGTTGAACGAGAGGTCTTTTCGTCATAACCAACAATAGTTTCATCGAAGTTTTCCATATCGTGAACATCCATTCCCATCATATGACCTAAACCATGCGGCATAAACACTCCCATAGCACCTTCTTGAACGGCTGCATCAATATCGCCTTTCATAAGTCCTATTGATTTAAGTCCTTCTCCTAAGGTTTTAACTGCTAAGAGATGTATTTCTTTGTATTCGATGCCTGGTCTAATTGCTGCTTGTGCTGCTAAGTTAGCATTAAGAACTGCTTCATATACGTCTTTTTGTCTTTCGTTGAATTTTCCTCCACAAGGAACCGTTCTTGTTATATCAGAGCAGTAACCACTTGCAGTTTCACATCCTCCATCAGAAACTAACATCCTACCTTCTCTTAGTTGTAGGCTATGGTCGTGTCCGTGAAGAATTTCTCCATGAGTTGTTAGGATGATTGGGAAAGAAACAGGTCCTCCTCCCGCAAGAGCAATACCTTCCATCTTTCCTGCAATTTGATATTCGTAGGTTGAAAGGTCTTTTGCCATCCTCATCATTGTTGTGTGCATTTCATAAGCTGTTCCAATAGCTTTTTCAATTTCAACAATTTCTTCTAATGATTTAATTGAACGTTGTTTAACAATTGCTTTTCTAAGCTCTAATGAAGCAAACTTTTCAACATGGTCTTTCTTTATATGAAGTAGGGAAGATAAAGTATTTCTATTTTCAGCCCTATATGGTGGTAGGAAGTGTATCTGTCTTCCTTGTAGGATTGCAGCTTCAAGCAAATTTGTTAGGTCTTGTCTTGAACCACTATGCTTTACTCCAATTACATCAGCTCTTTCTCTTATTGAATCAACTTCTCCAGTCCAAATAATCTCTTCTATCTCAACATCATCTCCAAACAAATAATCTTCGCCTGTGTTTGCATCAATAACTCCTGCAAGGTCAGCTAAGTTATATTCAAAGAAATAACGAAAAGAAGAGTCTTGACGGAATGTGTATATGTTTGCTATATAGTTAAATGCACTATCTGTATTGCCTAAAATAAGTATTAGTCCATCTTTAACATCATTTGCTAATTTCTTACGACGTTCTGTGTATGTGTTTTTATTAAACATGTTTTAATCTTTTTTAAAGTTAGTAAGTCTTCCAGCCTCCAAGATAGGAAGGTTGGTTTCTGTTGGCACGTAAACAATAGTCCTATCATTAAGGTTGTTTTGGTTTCTAACCCATAGGTATTGAATATATCTATCTGACAGAGTTCCGTTTTCAATTTTTATTGCCTCTGCAGCGCCCTTAGCTCTCTCAACCTCTGCTTGTGCATTTAGTTTCTCAGCCTCAAGGTTTGCTTTTGCTTCCTCAATCTTAATTCTACGGTTTTGTTCAGCTTCTGCAAACTGAGCCCTACCTCTCATCTCTTGTTGCCAAACCCTATAAACGGGACCTCCAAACATAAATAATAATATTAATGTAAGAACTCCAATAGCCATTAAGACAATGTGTTTAGGTTTTATTATAAAATTATTCATAAATTTTTCCTTTTTAAACGTTCTTCAATACATCTAAAGTATGTTGCCAGCATAATTCAACTGTCGATATTTCAAGTTTCTCATCTGGTGAGTGAACGCCTCTTAGGGTTGGGCCAAATGAAATCATATCCATTCCTTTGTATTTCTCTCCAATTAAGCCGCATTCAAGTCCTGCATGTATTGCTCTAACGATTGGTTTCTTTCCAAATAGTCTTTCATAGCTTTGTTCAGCAACCTTCAATATTCTTGAATCTGGATTAGGAGCCCAACCAGGGTAACCATCACCATGACTTACATCTGCTCCAACTAAATTAAAACAAGCTGCATTTCTATCACAAGCTGCATCTTTTGCTGTTTCAATTGATGAACGTTGAGATGTTGCAATAACAAAACAATCGTCAATCATCTTAACAGAAGCAAGATTAGTTGATGTTTCCACGAAATTTGGTATCTCTCTACTCATAGACAAAACACCGTGTGGAACTGCATATAAAACATTTAATAAATCTTCTTGAGTCATTACATCAATAACTTCTTTTGGACTATCAACTGCTTCTATCTTAACACGAAGATTAGGTTCTGTTGAACGGAACTCATAACGAATATCATCATTATACTTTTCAACCATTGATATTATTTGTTTTGAATCTCCCTCACCAACAATGAGAACTGCATTAGCCTCACGAGCAATAGCATTTCTAAGATTACCCCCTACAAAACTTGAAAGAGCAAATTCTATTTCAGTATTTATTGACCAAAGGATTCTGTTTAAAACTTTATTTGCATTTGCTAAGCCTTTGTTTATATCATCTCCTGAGTGTCCGCCTTTTCCTCCTAAAACAGAAATCTTATATCCCTTGCCCTCTGGAGCCTCTTCGGTTTCGTAAGGTATCTTTGCTAATGTATCTTTTCCACCAGCACATCCAATAAATAATTCTCCCTCATCCTCTGAGTCAAGGTTTATTAGTATGCGGCTTTTTAAAACATCTGGACTAAGTGCCATTGCTCCTGAAAGACCAGTTTCTTCATCAACAGTGAAAAGACATTCAATGTTTCCATGTTCAATATCATCAGAATCCAAAATAGCAAGTGCAATAGCCATCCCAATCCCGTCATCAGCACCAAGAGTTGTTCCCTTTGCTTTCAACCAACCATCTTCAACATAAGCCTCTATAGCATCTTTATTAAAATCAAAAACCTTATCGCTATTCTTCTCACAAACCATATCCATATGAGATTGCAAACATACCCAAGGCTTAGCTTCATAACCCTTTGTTGCAGGCTTTCTAATAATCACATTACCTATTTCATCCCTAAGAGTTTCAAGTTTTCTTGTCTCTCCCCAATTCATCAAATATGCAATAATCTTATCCTCTTTCTTTGAAGGACGTGGTATTTCAAGTATTTCAGCAAAATATTTAAACACTTTTGTTGGCTTTAAAGCCTTTAATTCTTCGTTCATAATCATTTTATTTAAAAGTTAAGATATATCATTTAAGCTTTCAAAGATAAAGATTATTTTTGGTTGGGCAATGAAATAAGGAATAAAAACAAAAAAAAAGACATTAAAACTAAGTAAATAGTAATAATGTCTTCAAAAAAGTGACCTCGACAGGATTCAAACCTGTAACCTTCTGAGCCGTAATCAGATGCACTATTCAATTATGCTACGAGGCCGTTTTGAGAGTGCAAAAATACAAAAGTTTTGGTCAATCACAAAACATAGAATGAATTTCTTTTGATTTTTAATCTAATCACTCAGACAAAAAGAGAGTAAAACCTAAGACCCAACCCCATAAACAAACTCATAAAGCTCCGTTATAATCTCTTCTAAAGGCTTAATCTCCAATAGCTTTTTATCGTAAACCATAAGCTTTAACTCAATAGGATTCTTCCCTTTCGAATATGGCGGTTGGAGATAAAAATAATCTAATAATTCAAAATCTAAACCCTCATAAAACTTAACCCTTTTCTTAGTCATTTCGTCCACCTGAGGCTCGACTTCAATAATAATAGGCATCTTTATGCTATCAATAAGAGTTTTGATAATCTCCTTGCCCTTTCCCTTAAATCTTTCCTTTTCATCAATAGCGAAATGCTCAATATAGATATAATCCTCGAAATACCAAATGCTTAGAATACCAATTGGTTTAGGCTCTGGTAAAGAATCAATAATCACAAAGAAATCGAAATCCTTAGTCTCAATTAATTCAAAATTACTATCAAAATCCCTTCTTTCATCACAAGGGAAAGCACTTTCATACAAACCCCTTGCATAATCCTTATACTCCGAATGCTGTAAAAACTCTAATCTCATAATCCAATATTATTAATAAACAAAGATATAAAATAATTCTTGAGAAGTGAAAAACTAAGAGGTAAAAGTTAAAGTTAAGTATCAAAAAAATGAAACGCCGTAATAATTTACTGAAACGCCACTTTAAAAAAATGAATCAAAGAGATAGAAAATTAAAACAAAGAGTTATTATCTTAAAACAAAGAAAGAGGCTGAGATGAATTATTAAGTTCAAATCAGCCTCTTATTATATAGTTGTATAAGCTATTAGTTTTTACTTCTTAGCTTTTTATTCTTTTGTTTCCTTGATAGCTGCTTGTGCTGCTGCAAGGCGTGCTACTGGAACACGGAACGGTGAACAAGAAACATAGTTCATTCCTGCTTTGTAGAAGAACTCTATTGATGCTGGGTCTCCACCATGCTCTCCACATACACCAACCTTTAGGTTTGGCTTAGTTGTACGTCCTCTTTGAACTCCAAATTCAACCAATTGTCCAACACCTTCTTGATCTAATGTTTGGAATGGGTCGAAAGGAAGGATTTTCTTGTCTTGGTACTCACTTAAAATTGTGTTTACGTCATCACGAGAGAATCCAAATGTCATTTGAGTTAGGTCGTTTGTTCCGAAAGAGAAGAAGTCAGCTATTGTTGCAATTTCATCAGCCACAAGTGTAGCTCTTGGAATTTCAATCATTGTTCCATATAGGTAAGTGATTTGAGCATTCATTCTCTTTTCAACATCTGCGTGAACTATGTCGCAAATGTCTTTTTGGTGTTGAAGTTCAGTTACAGAAACGGTTAATGGTACCATAATTTCTAATCTTGGATCATAACCTTCTTTTCTTAGTTCTGCCTCTGCTTCAAATAATGCATCAAATTGTGTTGCACTAATTTCTGGATAAACAATACCAAGACGAACTCCTCTTAATCCCATCATTGGGTTAACTTCATCAAGTGCATCAATTCTTCTCATTATTTCTTCATGAGAGATGCCAAGTTCTGCAGCGATTTCTTTTTGTTTGTCTGCTGTGTGAGGTAGGAATTCGTGAAGTGGTGGGTCAATTAGACGGAAAGTAACTGGCTTGCCATTCATAACTTTCATTGTTCCCTTTACTGCTTCTTTTATGTGTGGGTGTAGTTCTGCTAAGTATTTCTTTCTTTCCTGGGTGTCCTTTGAAAGAATCATTTTTCTAAGTAGTGCAAGTGGAGTTTCAGCATTTAATCCGTAGAACATATGTTCAATTCTGAATAGTCCAATACCTTCTGCACCAAATGAAATTGCTTGTGCAGCATCTTCAGGGGTGTCAGCATTTGTTCTTATTCCCATTGAACGATATTTGTCTACAACTTTCATGAAATGTTGGAATAATGGGTTTTCAGTAGCGTCAATCATTTCAATTGCACCATCATAAACATTTCCTTTTGTTCCATTTAAGCTTAGAGTGTCTCCTTCTTTATAGGTCTTGCCTGCAATGGTTACTGTGTTTTCATTCAAATTAATATGAACTGCATCACAACCAACAATACAACATTTTCCCCATCCTCTTGCAACAAGTGCTGCGTGAGAGGTCATTCCACCTCTTGCAGTTAAGATACCATTTGCTGCTCTCATTCCTTCAACATCTTCTGGATTAGTTTCTTCACGAACTAAAATTGATTTAATTCCTTCTTTGTCTAACCTCATTGCTTCTTCACTTGTTAGAGCAATAACACCAACTGATCCACCAGGACCTGCTGGTAAGCCTTTTGCAATAACTTTGTTTTTAGCTTCGTCTTTTGAGTCAAGAATTGGGTGAAGTAGTTCGTCAAGTTGATCTGTTGAAACTCTACCAATTGCTTCTTTTTCACTAATTATTCCTTCTTCAAGCATATCCATAGCCATTGTCATTGCAGCAACACCAGTACTTTTTCCAATACGGCATTGTAGCATATAAAGTGTACCATCTTGAATAGTAAACTCTATATCTAACATATCTCTATATGCTTTTTCTAAAATATCACGGATTTCGCAAAGCTCTACATAAGTCTTTGGCATACTTTCTTGCATTGAAGTAAGGTGCTCATTTTGACTATTACGAGTGTCTGCGTTTAATGGGTTTGGAGTACGGATGCCTGCAACAACGTCTTCACCTTGTGCATTAACTAACCATTCACCATAGAATTGATTTGCTCCAGTTGCTGGGTTACGAGTGAAAGCTACTCCAGTTGCAGAGCTATCTCCCATATTGCCAAATACCATTGCTTGAACGTTTACTGCTGTTCCCCAATCGTCTGGAATACCTTCAATTCTTCTGTATGATATTGCTTTCTTTCCATTCCAACTCTTAAACACAGCCTTTATTCCTCCTTCTAATTGAGCAGCTGCATCGTCTGGAAATTCAACTCCAATACTTCTTTTGATTGTTGTTTTGAAGCTATCAGCTAAAGACATTAAGTCTTCAGTTGTTAGATCTGTATCTGATTTGCATCCTTTTTCTTTTTTGTAATCTTCAAGCATATCATCTAAGATACGACGGATACCAACACCATTTGTAGGCTCAAGCCCTTCAGCTTTTTCCATAACAACATCAGCATACATCATAATTAAACGACGGTAAGAGTCATAAACAAAACGAGGATTATTAGTTTTCTTGATTAATCCTGGAATTGTTTTAGAAGATAATCCAAGATTTAAAACTGTATCCATCATGCCGGGCATAGAGCTTCTTGCTCCTGAGCGACAAGATAATAATAAACAATTTTCGCTGTCATTATATTTCATCCCCATCACATCTTCAATCTTCTTCATTCCTTCCCAAACCTCATTCATTAGGTTTTCTGGTAGGCTGCACTCATTTGCATAATAATCTATACAAGCTTCAGTTGTGATTGTTAGACCTGCAGGAACGGGAAGCCCCAACAGACACATCTCAGCCAAATTAGCTCCTTTACCACCTAATAAATTCTTCATTTCAGCCTTACCCTCAGCGGTCTTGCCACCAAAAGTATAAACATACTTCTTTACGTTTGCCATTTTCATTAATTATTTAATTAAATATCTATATATTATAGTTAATATCAATCAATTATCCTAAAGTTTATAACTTTGGACTTGCAAAGATACAAAAAAACAAGATTAAATCCTCATTTTAAGATAAACTTAACATTAGAAATTAGGGTTTGTTATGTGTAGTTAAGAGATTTAGACTAAGAAAAGCTTTGTTTTACTAATTCTTATCTCTTCCTTCTATTAGCAGTTATTGGACTATACTCATAGGCTCCAATTGTTGGGGGGTTGGATCGTGAATTGCCAACTATATCATAAGGATAAATTGAATTATATATGCCATTTCCTCTACCAATTGCAGGAGAGTTTTCCTTAAC
>Ga0265294_10006189_pt1 | contig 14427 bp, 15 predicted proteins | sample MunlanPumphouse3_FD_192504 | JGI IMG/M metagenome (GOLD analysis project Ga0265294, IMG submission 192504) | Groundwater microbial communities from a municipal landfill in Southern Ontario, Canada - Pumphouse #3 | ecosystem: Environmental > Aquatic > Deep subsurface > Groundwater | place... | reverse complement strand
CTGAAACATTTGCACATGAGCTATTATCACCAAACGAAATTGTCGGCAAAAAGCTGCAAATTGCGGTTAATTATGCAAATACCGCCTATGATAACGATCGCTTTGAAAAACATTATTCGTTAGTTGAAGTTACTATCACAGGCGTCACGCGAGGTAATAAAAACACACTTCATCATCGCCCATATTGGAGCGTTGGCTTCTTCCATCTTAAAGGTGGTGTCAGTGCCTTTGAACTAATCCCCAAACATGTCATTTTTGAATTAAAAAGTAAAACCGATCAGGAACAAATGATAGCAAGATTGAATAAGCGATATTCTGAATATGATTTTTATAACCCTATGAAAACCATCAGTACCGGTCTAGATGAGACAATGTTTTTTATTCAAATTGTCCTTATTGCCTTTTCGAGCCTCGCTGTCTTAACGTCGCTTTTTCTTTTCTTTATCGTCATGTTTGTCACGATTGAAGAAAATCGAAAAGACATTCTTCTGTTTGATTATCTTGGGCTACCGAAAGCCACAATCAGAAAATCTTATATCGTTTGTGGAATAATCGTATCCTCTTTTGCTTTTTTTCTGTCTGGCATTCAAATCTTGATTGTTGATTATATGATTACTCATGTTATCGCTGGGTATATTGGTACAAACATACCTTACATCTTTGATTATCGTCCGTTGCTTACGATTCTAGCATTTTCTATATTTATCGCTTATGGAGCGAGTTATTATGCATTTGAAAAACAATATTCAAGACGAAAAGGGCAAAAAATCAAACGTAGGAAATATTTAAAAAAAGATAGATAAATTCTCGTTTGAATGTTATTATATGGCGGTGAGTTAAGTGACTCACAAGTGTTATTATAAGAAAGGTTAGGATTTCATGAAGGGAACAGTCAAAATGTTCAATAAGGAAAAAGGTTACGGCTTTATTCACACCGATGAAGGCTCAGACGTCTTTTTCCATTATTCATCCTTAGTCATGGAGGACTACAAGACCGCTGAAGTTGGCGAAAAAGTAGAATTCGATGTTGAGGAATCTGCTCGTGGCTTAAGAGCCGCGAACATCAAGAAGATTTAAGTTACAAATTAAGTCATTGAACAGGTAAGCCCTAACATATTAGGGCTTTTTCTTTACCTTCTTACTATCTATCTTTACTTGTTATATAATAACAATGCTTATCAATGATTGTAGGTGATTATTAATGCCATTAAAAGCCGGAATCGTCGGTCTACCAAATGTCGGAAAATCTACCCTTTTTAATGCGATTACGAATTCGCAAGTTGAAGCGGCAAATTATCCCTTTGCGACCATCAAACCCAACACTGGTGTGGTAATCGTTCCTGATGAACGCCTCGACTTTTTATCAAATCTTTTTAAACCTTTAAAAACAATTCATGCAACGTTTGAATTTTACGATATTGCCGGACTCGTTCGCGGTGCCTCCAAAGGAGAGGGACTCGGCAATCAGTTTTTAGCTCACATTCGCGAATGTGATGCCATCGTCCAAGTGGTTCGTTGTTTTGAATCAAGCGAAATAATTCATGTCGAAAACACCATTGAACCACAACGAGATATCGAAACGATTAATTTCGAATTAGCATTAGCGGATTTGGACACCATCGAAAAGCGGATTGCTAAGGTAGAGAACAAAGCCCGATTAGCCAAGGATAAAGACGCAATATTTGAAATGAGTATTTTATCAGTTGTGAAAGATGCTCTTAATCAAGGTATATCTGTTCGCAACGTGTCTTTGAGTAGCGAACAAATTGCTTACGCCAATAAAAACTTTCATCTTCTAACGTTGAAACCAATGATATATGTCGCTAACGTAAGCGAAGAAGATTATGCAGATTTAAATAATGCTAAGCATTATCAAGAAGTTGTTCGCGTCGCCGATCAGGAAAAGGCGCAAGTCATCCCTATTTCTTGTGAAATCGAATATCAGCTTTCCCTTCTTTCGAAAGTTGATCGTGTTGAATTTCTTAAAGAAATGGGAGCTAGTGAATCAGGTCTTGATAAAGTCATTCGGGCGACATATCGCCTCCTCGACTTAGCGACCTTTTTTACCGTTGGCGCCGATGAATGTAAAGCCTGGACGTATAAAAACGGAATGAGTGCTTCACAATGCGCCGGAGTAATTCACACTGATTTTCAAAAAGGTTTTATTAAAGCCGAAGTGTATTGTTATGAGTTCATATTTAATCTTGGCAGTGAATTGGCAGTTAAAGAAGCTGGAAAGCTTCGTATCGAAGGCCGTGACTACCTTGTTAAAGATGGAGATATCATGTTTTTTAGATTTAATGTGTAGGAGAATAAACTATGTTTAGAATTGGTTATGGTGAAGATATCCATCGTCTCGTTGCTGGTCGTGAATTAATTTTAGGGGGAGTAAAAATTCCGTTTGAAAAAGGTTTGCTTGGCCATAGTGACGCCGACATCGTTTCGCACGCACTGATGGACGCCCTATTGGGTGCTCTTGCTCTTGGCGATATTGGCGTTCATTTCCCCGACACCGACGACAAATATAAAAGTGCCAATAGCATTTTGTTACTTCAAAAGGTGTATAAAATTTTGAGAGAAAAAGATTATGAAGTGGCGAACGTCGACATTTCAATTTCCTTAGAAAAACCTCGTCTGTCGCCTTATATTCCGATGATGATTAATAACATTGCACAAACTTTGGAAATCAAGGATAATCTCGTTTCAATAAAAGCGATGACAAATGAAGGTCTTGATGCGGTGGGGCGCGGTGAAGCCGGACGAGCGGTCGCTGTCGTTTTACTCAAGAGGATATAAACTGTGCCATCACGTCTCAGGTTTAGTTCAAAAAGTGGCCAACACTTAACTTTGAATGAACTTCGCAAAGCATATATTTCATATTTGATAGCCAAAAAGATGCGTGGTACTTTTTTGTTTCGCCTCGACAACATCCACCAAATCGAAGAAAATCAAAAAGACATAGAGCTCTTTGCGCTTGAAGACCTAAATTGGTTAGGTTTAATCGCCGATGAATCACCTTTAAATCCCAATCCTAATTACTCACCTTATGTTCAAAATGAGCGTCTAGATATTTATCATCGCTATATTGAAAGTTTACTGGCGATGGGAAAAGCTTATAAGAAGATACTACCAAAAGAAAAAGGAAATGAGATTAACAAAATTCGATCAGCAATCTATTATAAAATGAGCTCCATTGGAGATAATGAAATTAATGATTTGCGCATCGGCAAGATAGCGCATGACAAACTGAATCTAAACGACTGGATTATTGTTAATGGCAATGGCTCTCCAACCGCTGAATTCTCAGCGATGGTTGACGACCACTTGATGAATATTACGCACGTTGTTTTCGAAATTGATGACCTCCCAAATTTAGGTAGATATATCGCTCTTTATCAGGCATTTAACTGGACGCTGCCCGCCTTTATTCACCTTCCCGGCATTAGAAGCAATTACGCTAATGAAGAAGACATTTTATTGAAGCTTCAAAATGAAGGGTATTTGTCTGAGGCCATTTGTAGTTATCTTTATCAATTAGATATCGGAGAAGAAACCGGAAATCATTTCGAGTCACTTGACGAGATGATAAACGATTTTGAAATCAAAAAGATTCATCGAAACCATCAACTATTTGATCTCAAAACGTTGAGAAGAATAAATGCTTCTTTTATTAAGAAAATGAAGACAGCTGATTATGTCTCTTTTATTAGGACGTTTGTTAGAAATTTTTTTAGCGAAACTTACAGTGACGATTATCTATTAAAGCTAGCTCAAGTTTATAAGCAACAAATAAATTACGGTCTGGAAATTGAAGAATTTCTCGCACCATTTTTACTTGATGTCCCCGATTTCTCCCCGCGTGAACAACAGTCGATTCAAAATCGCCAGTCTCAGTCAGTCATTTTTGCCTTCAAACAATCGATTTTGAATCTTGAGGATGATTTTTCAAACCTTTCATCAGAAATATGTGATCTACAGATAAAAATTGGCATATCCGGCAAGGACTTCTACCGCCCCATCCGCCTTTTGCTCACCCGTATGGAAAAGGGTCCGGAACTGGAAGAAATTATTAAATTTCTCGGCAAAGAGGAAACCATCAGACGCCTGAGCCAAGATAAAGATTGAATTATACTAATGTATAAGTATAATATAACCTTGACAAAAACATATGAACATTGAAACCTTATTAAAAAATAAAATCACTCAAGCATTAAAACAACTTGGTCTCGAAGTTACTGAAAACGAGGTTGTTTTAGAACATCCAAAAGATGAATCTAGAGGCGACTATGCCACTAATGCAGCTTTGCAATACGCTAGACAAATCGGACAAAAGCCACGTGATTTTGCGGCGAAGATTGTTGAACAAATAGATCATAGTGGGATTAATAAAATCGAAATTGCCGGACCGGGTTTTTTAAATTTTTTCCTTGATTTCAAAACCCTTCAAGCAATCGTCCAAGACGTTATTAACCAAGATAGTGACTATGGTCGTGGTTTAGCAAAAAAGCAAAAAATTAATGTCGAGTTTGTCAGCGCTAATCCGACTGGTGATCTTCATCTCGGACACGCCCGTTGTGCGGCGATTGGTGATGCGATTTGCCGTCTTTATGAATTTGCAGGTTATGACATCATCAGAGAATTTTACGTTAATGATGCTGGTGTGCAAGTCAATAAAATGGGTGCCTCTTTACGTGCTCGTTATCTCAACGAATTTGGGTATGAAGCCAAAGTCCCGGAAGACGGATACCACGGTCTCGATTTGATTGATATCGCTAAGCAAGTAAAAGATATTTATGGTGATAAACTCCTTAACGATAATGCACAAAATATTGAAATCTTTATAAAAGAGGGAATCCGTTTAGAACTCGAAAAAATTAAAAAAGATCTCGAAGATTTTCGGGTGACTTTCGATATTTTTAGTTTCGAAACAGACGTAAGAAAAGACGGAAAAGTCGAAAAGACCCTGGAAGACTATCGCGAATTTACATATGTCGATGATGGCGCGATTTACCTTCGCACCTCAGCCTTTCTTGATGATAAAGATCGACCCGTTGTTAAAAGCGATGGATCATATACTTATTTGATGCCGGATATTACCTATCACCTAGAAAAATTATCTCGTGGATATAATTTGCTTGTTGATGTTTTAGGCGCGGATCATCATGGGTACACAAGTCGCATGCGTAGCGCTCTTATGATGAAGGGTTATCCTGCCGAAATTATTGACTTTGAACTTGTTCAAGTTGTCCGTCTGATGAAGGGTGATGTTGAAGTGAAAATGTCAAAAAGAGGTGGTACGACCGTGACTCTTCGCGAGCTTTCAGATGAGGTCGGAGTCGACGCAACACGTTATTTCTTTGTCGCCAGAGCCGCAACAAGTCATCTCGACTTCGATTATGATCTTGCTCTTGAACGCAGTTCGTCAAATCCAGTCTACTATGCTCAATATGCTCATGCACGACTTTGTAAGCTTCTAGAAACAGGATCTGATATTGGTCTAGATGTTTCGGCTAAGAATCTTCGCGAGTCTTCCGAAATAAATTTACTGAAGCACCTTCAAGAGTTTCCAATTACGATTGAAAGCTGTGCCAAAACTCGCGAACCATATAAGGTTGCAACGTACATTCAGAAACTAGCGGGTTTAACCCACTCTTTCTATACTGAATGTCGTGTAATAGATCGTGATAATCCTCAATTGTCACAATCGCGTTTAGCCCTTTGTAAGGCTAGTCAAATCGTTATGAGAAATGCTCTTAGCGTCCTCGGAGTTGACGCTCCCGAACAAATGTAACAAGGAGAATTACATGTCAGAAAAATCAATGCTCGACCTCGCCTATGAGGTCATTACTGAAGCCAAACAGCTACCTATTAGTTTTCATGAATTATGGGAAGCAGTCTGCATCAAAGCTGAATTAAGTAAAGAAAAAATGCGCGGTCAAATCAGCCGTTTCTATACAAACATCTCACTTGATGGTCGTTTTGTCGCCTTAACCGATAATTTTTGGGATCTTCGCGAAAATCACACCTTTGATAAAGTTCATATCGATATGAATGATGTTTATACCGATGTTGAAGAAACCGAAGAAATTGACGAAGAAGAAATCGAATATTTAAAGATTGAAAAAGACGGCGAAAAAGACGATGTCGAAGAAGAACCCGAAGATTCAGAAGACGATGATAAAGTCAAAATCGAAGATTTGTATTAAAATAAGTAAAGGAGAATAATATTATGGCACTAGTTAGTATGAAAGAAATGCTTTTAAAAGCATTAAAAGAGAAGTATGCCGTTGGCCAATTTAACATTAACAATTTAGAATGGACTGCTGCTGTTCTTGAAGAAGCTCAGGAACTTAAGGCTCCGGTTATTTTAGGAGTTAGTGAAGGTGCCGCTCGATACATGGGTGGATTTAACACGATTGTTGGTATGGTCAAAGGTTATATCGAAGATCGAAATATTACTGTTCCCGTGGCTATTCATTTAGACCATGGCAGTTCGTACGAAACTTGCTCGAGAGCTATCGATGCTGGTTTTACTTCAGTGATGATTGATGGTTCGCACCACCCGCTTGAAGAAAACATACTCATGACAAAAAAAGTCGTCGACTACGCTCGCCAATATGGCGTTTCAGTCGAAGCCGAATTGGGTCGTGTTGGTGGTCAAGAAGATGATGTCGTTGCCGAAACAATGTATGCTATTCCTTCGGAGTGTGTCAAAATGGTTGAAGAAACCGGAATTGATTGTTTGGCACCAGCCCTTGGCTCAGTTCACGGTCCTTATAAAGGTGAGCCTAAATTAGGATTTAAAGAAATGGCTGCAATCCGTGATTTACTCGTGGAAACTCCATTAGTATTGCATGGTGGTTCAGGCATACCTGATTTCCAAATTAGAATGGCAATCGAACGCGGCACGAGCAAAATCAACGTTAATACTGAATGTCAGCAAGAATGGACAAAAATCATACGCGAAGTAATTGCAAATGATAGCAAAACATATGATCCGCGAAAAATTATCGGTCCAGGCATGAAGGGAATTCGCAAAGTCGTTCGTGCCAAATGTGAAGTTTTTGGATGTATCGGCAAAGCCGAATAGCAAAAATCAAAAGCCTCGTGAGGGGCTTTTTTGATTCAAGGAGAAGCATATGAATGAACATACAAAAGCATTTTTTTCGCTAATCGACAATCATGATTCGATCGTTATTTTTGGTCATTCTCTTCCTGACGGAGATTGTTACGGAAGCCAAATTGCCTTACGAGAAGTTTTACAAACCGCTTATCCAAGGAAGAAAATATTCGCGATTGGAAGTGGCATCCCTCTTTTATTTAGTCATCTTGGTGAAATGGATAGTGTTGATGATGAAACAATTAAAAATTCATTGGCGATTCTCGTTGATGTTTCTGATTTCCCCTTAGTTGAGGATCAGCGTATTGCGATGGCGACATCTTATGTGAAAATCGACCACCATCACGAAAGTAATCCCTTTCCTTATCAAAAAATTATAGATCACGGGGTGATTGCGACAGCGGAACTCATCGCTCGGCTTGCTTTTGAAAAAAATATTTCTCTGACAAAAAAAGCCGCTGAGGCCATCTTTTTAGGAATCGTCACCGATTCGGGTCGTTTTCTTTACGCTCCGACGCGAAAAGAAACATTTGAAATTATTAGCAAGTTATATGATTATGGCTTAGAAACTAAAGCTATCTATGATATTATTTATCAAACACAGGAAAACCAACTTAAATATAAAGGATTCTTATTATCACATTATAAGAAGACGAAAAACGGCGTGGTCTACTGTTATGCTGAATCAAAAGACTATCTACCCCTCGAACTAAATTTCGCTTATGCCTCAAGTCAGGTAAATGTGATGTCGAACATTCAAGGTTCACCCATCTTCGCCTTATTTACTCAAAACGAATTAGGCGGACTTCGTGTCGAACTAAGAAGCAATGGTATTCCGATTCGAGATATCGCTGTTAAACACGGTGGTGGTGGTCATGCTAACGCCGCAGGTGTCAGAATGGAAAAAGGCGGATATCAAGAGGCGATGGCCATTGTTAATGACCTCGATTATCTTGCAAAGGAGAATAACGAAAATGTGGGAAAATGAATTGCATGTCGCAATAAGAGCTGTACTCCAAGCCCGTGAGAAAATCATGGAAATATATAAGAAGCCTTTTGAAGTTGAAATTAAAGATGATGACTCACCTGTAACGCTTGCTGATAAACTTGCTGACGAATTAATTCGTCAAGTCATCTCACAAGCTTTTCCAACTCACGCTTTTTTGACTGAAGAATCAAGTGATGATAAAAGCCGTTTAACCAATGATTATGTTTGGATTGTTGATCCCGTTGATGGCACGAAGGATTTCGTTGATAAGAATGATGAATTTACTACGAATATTGCTTTAGCTTATAAACACGAAGTCGTTGTTGGCGTCGTCCTTGTACCCGCAACTCGCGAACTTTACTATGCAACCAGGGGAAACGGTAGTTATTATCAAAAAAAGCATCGCATCAAAAAGATTAATGTTAATACAAAAGTAAAAGGGTTAACTGTTTTGACTTCCCGTTTTCATGTTAATGATGAAGAATTGGCAATGATCAAAAAACATAGCGACAAGATTAAATATCGTAAAACATACGGAAGTGCTATTAAACCATGTCGAATCGCTCGCGGACTGGCTGAAATATCCTATCGTCTATCAGCTGGGACAAAAGAGTGGGATACTGCAGCAAGTCAGATTGTCGTTGAGGAAGCCGGAGGGGTGTTTGTTAAGCCAAATGGTGAGCGCATTTTATATAACCGCGAAGATGTTTATAACCGCGAAGGCTATGTTGTTGCAAACCGAATTGAAAACATTCTTTTGTAAAAAAAACTACGCAAATACCATACAATTATTTTAAAAGTCCACAAATTTGTGGACTTATATATTCGGGAATATATTAATTAAATTTATCGATACGTGCAGATTCTGGCATTTCAAACGCTTGTTTAACAGCAATGACACCAGGAACTTCTTCCATGAGAATGATTTCGATACCATCCGAAATTGTGTTGTCAATAAAAGCGCAGTCAGCACACGCTCCTGCCATTTCTATATAAATAATTCCGTCTTCAAAACCAACAAATTTTACATCTCCGCCATCCCGTTGGATGAAAGGACGAATTTTGTTGAGTGTCGCTTCAATTTGGTTTCTTAAATCTTTGTCCATAATTAGATAACGTTCGTTATTATAGAAACATTAAGTCATGTTTACAAGTTATGTGATAATATTTTTAATATGAAAAACAGAAGTTCTTCTTTTAGAGTTTCGATAACACATCTTAAAGTGCTGGATACGATTCTTAATCTCAATCAAGAAAATGCTTTTCCGAGTGTCGAAGGAGTTGCCAAAATTTTGAATGGCGTTAACGATTTCGAAACGAAAGCGTTTTCCTCTTCATCTACTTTTGCGACTCTTCTATCTTATCGAGGCCGCAAGTTAACCTCGCTTGTAACCACGCTCGTCAGAAGAGGATTTCTTAAATATATCTATAAAGAGAACAGTAATGTCAAATTTCTTCAAATAACCGCTTTCGGAAAAACAACTTTATTCCTTCCTGAAAATGCGAAGAAACGAAATTTCAAAAGCAAAGCAAACAAATACAAAGAAACAATTTTTATAAAATAAAAGATTGCCGAGTTGGCAATCTTTTGAACAATTCTTTTCCTGCTACTTACGTATGTAGGAATAGCCACTATTACTATTGTGTCGTCGATCTTCTTTGAGATTTTGAATGCCTAATATCATTGTGATAACTGCGGCAAGAGCAACGAGCGAAGCCACTAGATAAAGGCCGAATGTTCCGTTAATCGCCGAACCCCGCAAATTAATAAAAAGGACAACTTGGCCAAGAAAGAAAATTATTCCTGCAACACTTAAAGCGATACCGGCAAGAAACGCTATAACAGGATCCTTGCGGTGGAACGGAAGTCCAATGAGCGCCAAAGTCATTAGAACAAACGCCAATATAAGCATCACTGACGGACCGCCTTTATTGGTTACTGTTGAGGGAATCGCGCTTTCTTTAATGTTAAAAATTGCTTCATAACCAATTGCGTAATACATGTTATTGGATCCCGTGCGTATATAAGGGAGAAATAGAAAACCAAGCGCCATGACAATTAGACTAATTGCGACATAAGGGCCGTATTTCTTTAACAAATTCATCAAGGTCCTCCTTTGATAAGATATTCTTTTAAGATTATATAATTTAAGTAGCGACCTTTCAACCTCATTTATATAAATGAATAGTAAGTCGCACAAGTAATAAGTGTTTTCAAATCGTTATATTAAAATATAGTCGTTCGAAATTAATGTTAGATGACAAAGAGGATGCATGAAAATGCGTTCTCTTTTTCTTTTCTTGGTAAGAAGTCATTGCAATGGCTTTGTCATTTCTGATTTTGGCTTGATTTTTTCTTGTTTTGAGTTTAAATGAAGATGTAGGAAAACATCCGTGGCAATGAATGTGACTAACTCATTGCAACAGGCGTTGTTCCAGGATGGCCCTACTGCTTCAGAGTTCTTTATTTACTTAGTAATTTCGGTTTCAGGACAACATCGTTTGGATCAATGCGTCTGATGCCGATGAGTTCTAGGAATTCTGAACCAAACCTCTCTTTGACCAGTTCAAAGGGAGTTTTATTTTGATTTGATTCCCGAATGTATGAATTAATATGGGAAAACATTAAGTTGATGTCTTCCTGGGACAGATTACCCAATGTCTTCCCTTTCGGAATGATATAACGGATGAATTCGTGATTCCTCTCGCACTCGGCTTTATCTGTCGAACGGTACGGATTCGTGAAATAGACCTTGATATCAAATTTCTCCAAGTTATGGAAAGTCGTGAACTCGATGCCATTATCCGCGAGCAAAACAGGGAAGATTTCTTTTGTTTTCCTTGCTCCCAGTTTGTTAAACAGGGCATGAAGGTTCGAATAAACGCTGTCCGGATTAGATTTCACTACTTTGATGCCGAACTGGAACCTTTCCCTTGGAAAAGTGATGGTTAAAATCGCGGATTTGTCCTGCTTTTTTCCGATTACCGAATCAAACTGGACCACCCTTCTCTCTGGGCATCTTTTCAAATATGTCTGGAGATCTGTGTAAGTCCTTCGGAAGAGCCGCTCAATGTTTTTAAGCTGACGGCCATCGTTGACGAGGTGCTTTTTCTTGTGCCTGAACCGCGCATATCTAATCAGATCATGGGCCTTGGCTTCAAGATAACGGTCATAGACAAGTCTCCTGATTGTCCGTTCGCAACAGACGGTCTTAAGAAGCGGGTTCGTCTCATAGATGTGATGTAGGCTCTGACCCTTAAAAACAAGGGGAGAAACTATTTCGTTTATAATCTCAATATTTTCTTCGGAAACCCACTTATGTTTCCTAGTACCGACTCTGTTTTTTAAAGACCTGTTTTCTGCATTGATGCAGTCGTAGTATTTCTTTTCACGTTTGCATTTCATTATGTTTTCGCAGTTATTGCAAACGAAAGGGAAATGATTGAGGCGAAAGCAAATAACCGGTTCAAAACAGTCGAAGTTAAGGCCGCTATTTCTGACAATTCCGCTCTCAAGACAGTAATCGCGGTTCTTGCAATGCTCGCAGGTATGTCTTCCATCTCTTACCGAGTAATATTGCTTAAGTTCCCGGTAGACGGTTGAGTGATTCTTTTTAAGAATCCTGCTTGTTTCTTTCCAGCTCAGGTTCTTCGCTATGCAAGCCTGAAGGTTTATTCTGTCATCGACAGTCAAACGTAGTTTCTGCTTCATTTAACCTCCCTTCTAACTGAAGCAGTAGAACCACTATTATTTAAATAACTATTGCAACGAATTTGTCAAATAACGTTTTCCTCATTATTTGTAAATAAAAAGCCGCGATAAGCGGCTTTGTTTGTTTTCTATAAAGTTTTAACGATTATAGCTTAACAACTTTGGTAGCTCTGAGTCCGCGATCGGAATCTTGAGCTTCGAATTCAACGCTGGCACCGACTTCAATGGTCTTGAATGAGTCCATATGGAGAGCGGAGTAGTGAAAGAAGACATCTTTGCCATCATCACCAGTTATGAAACCATAACCTTTTTCTTTGTTGAAACTTTTAACTTTTCCTAACATGATAACACCTTTCTGAATAAGATAACGAAGTAAACCTATATTCACCAGTTTACCGCATTAGTGTATCACTTATGAAAATATTAACAAGCAAATTGTTTTATTTTTCGTTCACGCGCGAAATACTTAAGTAATAGCCTTGCCAGTAATCGAGCGTATTCCACATGTAAGGCATGAACACAGTCATGATTTGAATTGGCTCTTCACTGATGAATTCACTGAACGGACATTGCTCATATTCGTAGTCACCATAAAGACCTACACAATCCTCGTTTTTAAGGAAAATGGTTTTTGCGGTTCTCGCTCCTTGATAGGTTGAATAGACATCCGTTTTATAGTTGTCTTCGAGAACAATATGTTTGCTGCCATCTTTATAGTAATAATTGGCATAGCCGATATGAACAAATAGTTTTGTGAATTTGGATGAGTAATTAGGATAGTAATCATTTTCATCGACCTCATAACTATAGTTATAAAGTTCATTCCCCGTGATTGTCTCGGCCGATAATTCGATTTCCATGTTGGCAATGGAAGACCTTTCGATAAATTCGACACCAGGACGAAAATTAAACATCGTGATTACGACCGTTAAACGATAAGATGCTCCATTCGTAAATTGACTACCGATATATCTATTTCCGTGAAGATAGATGGCGTTTTCAGCATCGGCGAATAGGACGACTGAATTATCTGCACTACCTAAACAAACAGCATTAAAAGTAACGAGTTTGCTAAAAGCAACACCCTTGCTATTTAAACGAAGCGACGCCGCATAATCGTGAATTGCTTTAATGTTTGCGACTTCTTCAGACAGTAAAGATAAATCAACATCAATTGCTGTTATGGAAGAGTAACTATGAAGAACAACCTCGGCTTCTCCGACATAAATGGATGGAAAACCGACAATGCGATATGAATTGCCAATGCTGTTTTCGACTTTATTGTACGTGTTTAAATCGACTTTTACATAAATATAGCCAGTGCTATCGACGAAAAGCAGCTTATATCTATTTCCATAGTTTCTTTGTGTCGTTATCGCATCGAGACGCGCTAAGAGCTTACCGGTAAACTCGACTAATTGAGTCGAAGTGCCAACTCCATCATCATCAGCGAAAGATTCGCAGGCAAGCGACAAAACGCGTATTGCCTCGATTGATAAACTATCTGGTTCAGTCGTGGTACCATCGGAAGAAGAATCGCTCGATGTGTCATCTGATGTGTCGCTACTAATGTCACTTGATGTGCCAGCGCTTGTATCGGTGGTCGTATCAGGTGAAGATTCACTAGTAGTGTCACTATCCGTGTCGTTTGAAGTATCAGTTATGCTTGGCGTTCCACAAGAAGATAGCAGGACAGTCAAGGCGATCGTGAGTAGTTTAATATTTTTAAGTTCCATGATTTGCACCCTTCGTGAAAGTATACTATGCATTTCTTAAAATTTCACCTTTAAAAATCATCGTGTAGCTTTTAAATTTTTTTGAAGCGATTTTGTTTACTTTACATGTGTAAAATAAGTAAAATGTATTTACGTTCAATAGGAGAAAATAAACATGAACAACTACTTTGCCTTCATGCGAGGCACAAATGAAATGGATCGTCTACGCCGTTTTAATGTCATTATGGGATTTTTACATCTCATCCAAGCCATTGCGATGGTTATTCTTGCGGGCACGGTTATTCAGAAAATCGCTGAATTTCAACCCAATATTGTGCAATTCTATATTGCATACGACCCACTTCAACAAGCACTGGTTGTTGAATCAAAGTATCTTTTTGCTCTTCCGTTTGGTGTTTTAGTATCCGTTTTCTTATTTATTTCCGCTGGCGCGCATGCTCTTATTTCCCTTCCTAATCCAACATACCGGATTTATGAAAGTGATTTAGGCAAAGGTATCAATCGTTTCCGTTGGTTTGAATATGCTTTAAGCAGCTCGGTCATGATTGTCTTGATTGCCACCTTATTTGGAGTAAAAGATATTGCATCTTTAATTCTTATCTTTGTTGTTAACGCTACGATGAACTTGTTTGGTCTTGTTATGGAACAACTAAATGTTGGCGCGGACAAGAAAAATCTTAAATGGGGGCCATTTGTTTGGGGTTCAATCGCTGGCATCGCTCCATGGGTTGTCATTCTCATTTACATGTTTGGCACCGGGAACCTTGGCCAAATCCCGTGGTTTGTGTGGGCTATCGTCGGCACATATTTTGTCGCCTTTAACACTTTCCCGGTTAACATGATTCTTCAATATCTTAAGGTCGGTAAATGG
>Ga0265294_10006187_pt1 | contig 14430 bp, 11 predicted proteins | sample MunlanPumphouse3_FD_192504 | JGI IMG/M metagenome (GOLD analysis project Ga0265294, IMG submission 192504) | Groundwater microbial communities from a municipal landfill in Southern Ontario, Canada - Pumphouse #3 | ecosystem: Environmental > Aquatic > Deep subsurface > Groundwater | place... | reverse complement strand
TATTGGATTAAAGAAAAGAGGGAACCAAGTCGAAGCTGTTTTCAAGAAGCATTGGGTCGCAAGAACGATCGAATTTAATGATGATGGTTCATATGGAGATCCGCAGGAAAATCAGTGGGATACCTTCTATCTTCTGGTATTCGTGTATGAGGATGATGGATGGAAGATCATAGATGTCCACTGGAATCCGTTCTCTATGGAATTTGGTGTTGCGTGAACAATTGTTTGAATGAGTGGGGACGGATCGGTCCCCACTCGCCCCCATCCAACTTTGTTCGTCAATTTTCTCGAGAAGGGCTGCTATTTCTGCTCTCTCTCCCTCTGCATCTCCTCATATGCTCCGCCCCTCTGCATCAGTTCCTCATGACTCCCTGATTCGCTGATCCTTCCGTCCTCGATCACCAGGATGCGGTCCGCATCGCGTATAGTCGATAAACGATGAGCGATCACGAATGAGGTCCTGTCTGCCAGAAGACTGCGTATGCCTTCCTGCAGGAGTTTCTCTGTATGAGTGTCGATGCTGGCTGTAGCTTCATCAAGGATAAGTATCCGCGGATCAGAAAGCATCACCCGGGCGAAAGCTATCAACTGTCGCTGACCGGCAGAAAGCCTTGTGCCACGTTCGTTCACATTGGTATCGTAACCCTTTTCAAAGCGCATTATGAAATCGTGAGCGAATACTGCGCGAGCCGCTGCTTCAACTTCCTCATCTGTAGCATCAAGCTTACCATAGCGGATATTCTCACGGATGCTGCCGGAGAAAAGAAATGTGTCCTGCATCATGATGCCGAGTTGACTGCGCAGACTTTCTATCGATACATTCCTAACATTGTACCCGTCGATCAGCACTTCGCCGTTTTGAGTCTCATAGAAACGGCTTATCAGGTTGATTATCGTTGTCTTACCGACACCTGTGGGGCCAACCAATGCGATCGTTTCTCCGGGCACGACGTCAAAACTGACATTGCACAGCACAGGAGTGTCACACGAGTACCCGAAAGTTACATCGCGGAACGAGACTGCGCCGGTAATAGGAGGCAAATGGACAGAAGTCGACGCGTCAACTATGTCAGGCTCGATGTCCATCACCTCAAATATCCTTTCCGCCGCCGTTATATTGGTCAGCAACTGATTGTAAAAGCTGCTGATATTCATGATCGGATTCCAGAACATGCTTACATAGCTTGTGAAAGCGACCAGCAAACCGATAGTGATCGAACCGCTCTGAAGCATCCGGAGACCGAAAGCAAATACCACCAAAGTGCCGACTCCCCATGACATTTCTACAGAAGGCCAGAAAAAATCAGCATACCTGACAGCACGCATGAACGACTTCCGCCATTCCTCAACAAGTTCTCTGAAAGTTCTTGAGGTCACCTCTTCAGCAGCAAAACTCTGTATCACGCGTATGCCTGAAAAGGCTTCGTGAGTGAAAGCATTGACATTGGAAGTCTTCTTACGGTAGATCTGCCATCCCTTGTGCGATCTGCGGCTAATAAAAACCATGACACCCATCAGAAACGGCAGTGTCGCAAGTGACGCCAGTGCGAGCCTGACATCAAGAACAAGCATTATCGTCACTACCGCAAGCACTTTGAAAATCTCCGGGATCAGGTTAGTTATGCTGTTGGCGAAAAGATCGCTAAGTGAGTTGACATCGCCGATTATCCGTGCCAGGATCTTTCCTATCGGACGACTGTCGAAAAACGAAAACGACAGCTTCTGGATGTGCGCGTAAAGACTCTGCCGGATCGTGACAAGGATCTTGTTGGTCATAACAGCCATGAGTCGTATCCTTATGCGTGTGAAAACCATCGCTGCTCCGTTAAGCGCGATCATACATCCGCCAAGCAGCAGCAGTCCCTGCCAGTTTCCGGTAGCAATGAAATCGTCGATGCCGATCTTGATAAAATACGGATTCAAAAGATCGACGGAAACCACCAGTCCCATCAGCAGAAGCGCTTTTACAACTTCACAGCGGTATGGTTTCAGGTATGTGAACAACCGCCTGACCGTATTCAGGCGGATCTCTTGTTTCATATCCTCATCATCTCTGCTTAAATTTACAGGCATATCTCTTGTCCTTTCTGCTGGATTGCCCAAGTCTCGTAGTACCTGCCTTTAAGTGCCAGCAGCTCTTTATGTGTCCCGCGTTCAACGATCTGCCCTTCAGAAAGGTAAAGGATCTCATCAGCATCTCTGACAGCTGAAACACGGTGAGCGATCATCAATTTTGTCATTCCCCGGCGTTTCCCGATCGAACCCCAGACACGGTGCTCTGTATCAAGGTCGAGCGCGGATGTTGAGTCATCGAGGATAAGGACCCCACAGTCTCTTGCGATCGCGCGTGCGATCGAGATCCTTTGTTTCTGACCGCCGGAAAGACCGATGCCCCTCTCGCCGATCGTGGTCTCGTACCCTTCGCGCATACCGGAGACGAAGCTGTGTATGTGAGCATCCTGTGATGCTGTGGTCATTTTCTCTTCGGAATCCAGGTCGTATCCGAACAGGATATTTCTCTTAATAGTATCGGAGAAAAGAAACACATCCTGCATCACTACCGAGATACCGCGGCGCAGTGCCTGAAGATCATACTCCCGTACATCGACTCCGTCTACCATGACGCTACCGCCCGTACAGTCGTAATACCGGCCAATGAGATGTATCAATGAACTTTTGCCGGATCCGGTCTCGCCCATTATCGCGACAGTACTGCCGGGTCTGACCTCGAAACTGATATTTTGCAGTATCTTCATCCCGTTCATTTCAAGCGAAACATTGCGGAATTCGATGTGCCCTCTGAGATGATCCGGTGCCAGCGCGCGCGAACTGCTTTTCGCACCCGCCTTCTCCGCAGGGCTTTGTATCTCCGGTTCCTGTTGAAAGATCAGGTCGATCTTCTTGAGTGATGCCCTGCATTGGGCCAGCATATTTACCAGCCAGCCAAGCATTTGCATCGGCCAGATCAGCATGAACACATATGAGTTGAAAGCTACCAAAGTTCCGATCGTCATCTCGCCACGGATCACGAGCACACCACCGACACTGATAACAAGAACCGCAGTCACTTTGGTGAAAAAGTCCATAACAGGTTGATGTTTTGCCACGACCATGGCCTGCTCAACGTTGAGCTTTGCGTTTTCCTCGTTCTGCTTCAGAAATTTTCCTATCTCGTGTTTCTCGCGCCCAAAAGCCTTTACAAGCCTTACTCCGGCCAGATTCTCCTGCGCGGTCGTGTTGAGCGCGGCCCTCTGATCACTGATCTTTTCGAAAGTGAACCCGATCTTCTTTTCCAACCGGAGAGCTACGAAAGCGATGACCGGCATAAGCGAGAGGCTGACTAACGCAAGTCGCCAGTCTAGTCTGAAAAGAAGCACTGCAGCGATGACGAAGTATAGTGATTGTTCGACAAAAAGCATCATCCCGAAGCATATAACGTTCATTATGCTTTCGGTATCTTCTTTCATCCTCGACATAAGTTCTCCGGTATTGATCCGGTCGAAAAACGCGAAAGACTGCCTCTGTATATGGTCGAAAAGCCTTATTCGAAGTCTTGCTGTGACCTTTGAACTTGCCATGTCGAACATGTACTCCTTGAAGTATCCGAAGATCGCTCTGCCGACGGTTATCGAGACCATTATGATGGCGATCCCGCCAAAAAGATCTGTTCGTCCGCCGATGATGACTTCATCTATGACCCGCTGGACCTGTCTCGGATTGAACATATCGAGAATGACTCCCATTAGCATCGCGAATGTTCCGACTGCATAGAGGCCGCTTGTTTTCTTTAAATATTCCAGTAATACTTTCATTATGTTACCTTGCCCTGTTGTTTTCAGCCCCGAAAAAAAGACCGTGGTAGTTTCCACGGCCGCTTGTCTTGTTCATTGTCTGCAGGATCTCGTCAGATATCGACTATGATCTATATGAACGCGAGGCAGGTGGATCTACTCTATATAGGTTATCCATACTATTCATCATTTTATCTGTATTAACTACCATTTCGACCTGCCTCCTTTCATTGATAATTCGACTAATACCAGACGATGATAAACCATATGACATTGGTTGTCAAGAGCGAGTGCGGCGAGTGGGGACGGGATTTACCCCCCCCGTCCCCACTCGCCGTACAGTCGCTGTCTCTCGCCTATTTTCTGCAACCATATTGAACAATTTGCTTAACTGATTTAGAATCATTCTAGTTGATCAGGTGGATGACAGGGGAAGAGGTATGCCTAGAATAAGTATAGTTGTGCCCGTTTATAATGTGGAGAAGTATGTTCGTAGATGTATTGACAGTATTCTGGCGCAAACTTTGACAGACTTTGAATTGATTTTGGTTGATGACGGATCTCCCGATAATTGTGGCGAGATATGTGATGAGTACAAGATAAAGGATGAAAGAGTAGTAGTTATACATAAAAGCAACGGTGGATTAGCGGATGCAAGAAATACCGGTATAGAGATCGCTAAAGGTGATTTCGTAGGATTTGTTGACAGTGATGACTATATCGATCCTGATATGTACGAAAAGCTTTTAAAAGCTTGTTTGGAACATGATTCGAAAATTGCAATGTGCGGGCGGTATAATGTTTTCGAAGAAGAGTTGCAGCCTGTGTTTTCTTTTCAAGGAGAAGAAGTATGGGACAGTGAAAAAGCGATTGGTAATCTTCTGACATGGGACAATATCGATAGTTCTGCATGTGATAAATTGTTTGCCGGGGATCTTTTCAAAACCACCAGATTTCCGGTTGGGAAAACCAACGAAGATATATACATAATATCCGGAATCATACATGATGCGGGGAAAATCGTTCATATTGGAGAGTCCAAGTATTATTATTTACAGAGACCGGACAGCATTACATCCGGGAAGTTTTCAGATAAGAAGCTTGATTTGTTGGATGCAAACAGAAAAGTTGTTGAGTTTGTTAATAGTAACTACCCGGACCTGAGACGTAAGGCTGAGAGTTTTCAGTATAAAGGTATAATATTCCTGTCCGAGCTGATGTATAATGAACAGCTCAAGATCAAATATCCGGATTCGTATAGATGTGTACGGAGAGAACTGAACCATAATTTGTTGAAGATACTGTTTAATCCGTTCATTAACCGAAGAAAGAGAATCAAAGCGGCTATGATGGCAGCAGGAGTATATCATATGGTGAAGAGATGAACAGAAATAAGCAGCTCACAGTGAATCTTTTCTCCAGTATTATGGCTTTCATAATAAATATCGGAATCAGTTTTTTCCTGACTCCGTATATTACACGGAGTATCGGAGTGGAAGCGTACGGATTTGTTTCCCTGGGAACGCAATTTATCAATTATGCATCTCTTGTGACTATTGCATTGAACTCAATGGCAGGAAGATTTATTACGATAGAGATCCACAAAGAAGATTGGAAATCGGCTAATAAGTATTTCAATTCAGTGCTTTTGGCAAATGTAATAATTGCAGGATTTATGCTGATACCGTCAGCTCTGGTAGTCGCTTATCTGGATAAACTGGTAGATATACCAGCCGATATCGTTACTGATGTTAAGGTCCTATTTGGGTTTCTGTTTACGAACTTTCTAATAAGTATTATAGGATCGTCTTTTGGAGTTTCAACATTCGCAACGAACAAACTCCATTTGAAATCACTTAGAGAGATCGAAGCAAGAATTCTGAAAGCTGTATTACTTATCATTCTTTTTCTGTTGTTCAAACCTGCTGTGTCTTACCTCGGATTCACTGCGGTGGTTGTGATGCTCTATATAACTTTCTTCAATGTATATTACACAGTAAGGTTTTTGCCGAATCTGAAAATCAAGAAAGCTTACTTCGAAATAAAAGCTGTCATAGAATTAGCTGCCTCCGGTATATGGAATACGGTGATACAGGTTGGACAGATCCTCCTTCAAGGTCTTGATCTGCTGATCGCCAATGTCTTTATAAGTGCTGCTGTTATGGGTTCATTAGCGCTGGCTAAAACGATACCAACACTTATAATTAGCCTGGTAGGAGTTATAGCCGGTGTTTTTGTGCCGGACTTTACTATTCTTTATTCAAAAGGCGACAGAAGAGAACTGCTGAAGTCCATCAAGAGGTCAATGAAGATACTGGGGATCATAATCAACATCCCCATTGCAATTTTGTTTGTTTTTGGACAGGAGTTCTTTATGCTGTGGGTACCGGAACAGAATTCTGCGGAACTGCACCTCTTATCCGTTATTACCATCAGCGCTTTGATCGTGAGCGGGCCGATCAATAGCATCTATGGCGTGTTTACAGTCACAAACAGACTTAAAGCAAATGCGTTCGTTCTGCTTTGTACCGGTGTTATCAATATTGTGATAGTTTTCTTTATGCTGAAGTGGACGAATCTTGGGGTGTACGCAATAGCCGGAGTGAGTACAGGCCTGGCGTTCGTCAGAAATCTGGTGTTTACGGCACCTTACGGGGCCAAATATTTGGATATGAAATGGAGCACTTTCTTTCCGGAGATCATTAAGTCGGTCATGAGCTTTATTGTGTTGATGATAATTGGATTTGGGTTGAACTATTTTATCGAAATAGACAGCTGGGTCCTATGGTTTGTTTCAGCTATTGTAACTGCCACTGCCGGACTGATCATTAATGTCATAATTGTTTTGAATAGAAATGAACGTAAATATATAGCTTCGCGTATAATGAATAAGATATCTAAATGAACCGATATTCAGTTAGGAGCACAGAGAACTAAATGATAAATGATTTAAAAGTTTTTCTCCGCAGAAACACGCGTCTTTATTCAGTTTTGAAGAAGATACTGCAGCCGGCTTATAATAGATATGTCATCTGCAGAATATCTCAGAAACTTAAGAAACGAAGAAGACTTATTAGAACTAAAGGATTCACACTTCTGAATAGGCTTCACGATATGCTGACCGATAAAGGTATCACTTATTTTATAGATTTTGGAACATTGTTAGGTATTATCAGAGAAGGTGGATTTATTAAGCATGATCTGGATATCGATATAGGAGTGATAAAACAAGATAATAATACTCCTTTGGCGGTAAAAGATGTATTGCTCGAAAACGGATGCAAACTATTGTATGAGTATGTTTATGAAGAGAATATCGTCGAACATTCTTTGATGTATAATGATATTAAATTTGACATCTGTTATTATGATCAGACAGAAAATGATTCGCAATGTTACCTTTTCTATACAGATGATAAGGAAATTCCTGAGTACCCTGTGAATCATATGAGTGTAGTGCGGATGACATATGAAAGGATCAGCGGTGTTGAGATCCATAAAGTTGGTAAATTCAAGTTCAACATACCTAATGATGCAGAGAAATTACTTGAACAGAAATACGGGAAGGAGTGGAGGGTGCCTGACAGTAAATGGGTATACTGGAAAACCCCGACTGCTTCAAAATGTGAAGGATTTGGGATACAGAGAGTATCCGGTTGATTTCTAGGAATTGGAGTAATTTGAAAATATGAAAGTTCTTATTTTAAATTCAGGAACAGGAAAGCGAATGGGAGTTTTAACTGATTCCCATCCGAAATGTATGACAGATATATCTGCAAACGAAACGATACTGAGCCGTCAGCTAAAAATGATACACAGAATGGGTATAAAAGATGTGATCATAACTACAGGGTATTACGATGAAGTTCTTGTGGATTATTGCGATTCACTTTTTTTGCCATTGGAAATCAAATTTGTTAAAAACCCGATATACGATGAGACAAATTATATTTATTCGATCTATTGTGCGCGTGAATATCTTGCTGACGACGATATCATTCTGATGCATGGTGATCTTGTCTTTGAACGATCAGTTGCTGAGGATGTCAGAGATTCGGATAGAAGCTGCATGACCGTGAGTTCTACAAGTGTGATCCCGGAGAAGGATTTTAAGGCTGTTATCAGAAATGGACTCATCTCTAAAATCGGTATAGAGTTTTTCGCGGATGTTATGGCTGCACAGCCTTTATATAAACTGTTTAAACATGACTGGGCAATATGGCTACGGAAGATAATCGAGTATTGTGAGGCCGACAACCGTAGATGCTATGCTGAAAATGCTTTTAATGATGTATCAGATGATTGCCATATTTATCCGCTGGATGTCAGGGATTCATTGTGTAGTGAGATCGATACTCCCGATGACCTCAAGGTCGTTACTTCAAGATTAGTTGAAATCGATAAGCGAACAGTATATATGAGTTTTTCGACTGATATGATACACAGTGGTCATATTTCTATAATCAGAAAAGCGGGGAGACATGGTAAGCTGATAGTAGGTGTTTTATCCGACGAGGCAGTGGCAAGCTATAAGAGATATCCGCTCATGCCTTTCGAAGAAAGGAAGTCTTTGTTTGAGAATATCACAGGAGTGTACAGAGTGATAGAACAGAAGGCATTAAGTTACAGAGATGTTCTGAATGAAATCAAACCTACTTATGTCGTGCATGGTGATGACTGGCGAGAAGGTTTTCAGAAACCGATACGGGATGAAGTAATTGAAGTTTTGGAAACTTATGGGGGCCGATTGATAGAATACCCATATTCTAAGGATACAAAGTATGATGAACTTGAATATCAGTCAAGACTTGAACTATCTATGCCGGATCATAGACGCGGGCGCTTAAAGAAGCTGCTTGATATGAAACAGTGCATTTCCGTTATCGAAGCACATAGCGGGATCACAGGCCTGATAGCAGAAAAGACCGTGGTGTATCAGGACGGTAAGGCGTACCAGTTTGACGGTATGTGGGTTTCGTCTCTCTGTGATTCGACGGCTAAAGGGAAACCTGATATTGAACTGGTTGATATGTCATCACGTTTAAGAACGATCGATGATATCATGGAAGTAACGACCAAACCGATAATCCTTGATGGTGATACGGGAGGACAGACAGAGCATTTTGCCTATAATGTCAGAACATTGGAGCGGATGGGTGTTTCTGCAGTCATTATCGAGGACAAGACAGGGTTGAAGAAAAATTCACTTTTTGGTACCGAAGTTGAGCAGACTCAGGACAGCATAGAGAATTTCAGCGCTAAGATATCTGCAGGGAAGAAAGCGCAGCGTACGAAAGACTTCATGATAATTGCCAGGATCGAGAGTCTGATCCTTGAGAAAGGGATGGATGATGCTTTAAAGAGAGCGTTTGCTTTTACAAGAGCAGGGGCAGATGGAATCATGATACACAGCAGAAAGAAGGAACCGGACGAAATATTCGAGTTCGTGTCTGCTTTCAGGGAGAGTGATACTAAAACGCCTGTCATTGTCGTCCCCACATCATTCAATTCCGTTACAGAAGAAGAGTTTGCCACAAGAGGCGTTAATATCGTGATCTATGCCAATCAACTTACGCGCAGCGGATTTCCGGCTATGCAGAATACTGCCAGAATGATCCTAGAGAATCACAGAGCTAAAGAAGCCGATGATAATTGTATGTCAATCAAAGATATTTTGACGTTGATACCGGAGGAATGATCTTGCGTCAGAAAATATACTCAGGCACCAATGCTCATGTAAATATCGGACCTATCCTTAAAGAACTTAATGTCAGCAAATTTCTGCTGGTTCATGACAGTGCTTTCAGCTTCCTGCACATCAAGGGATATTTTCCTGAGACAGGTGTTCCTTATGCTATATTTGACAGATTTCAGTCGAACCCTCTATATGAAGAAGTACATGACGGAGTAGAAGTTTTCAGAAGGGAAAAGTGTGATTCAATAGTTGTGGCAGGAGGAGGAAGTGCGATCGATGTGGCGAAGTGCATCAAACTATTCTGTAAATCGGATCCGGCGGTCAATTATCTTGATCAGGAGTTTCATGATACAGGAATACCGTTGATCGCAGTTCCGACAACTGCCGGAACAGGGAGTGAATCTACCAGGTACGCTGTCATATACTATGATGATGTAAAGCAGTCTATAACTCATGAGAGCATAATTCCCGGTCATGTGATTTTGGAGCACAGTTTATTGCGTACACTCCCGTTGTATCAGAAGAAATGCACGATGCTTGATGCATTGTGTCAGGGGATCGAAGCATGGTGGTCATTGAATTCTACGCCTGAAAGTATAGGGTATTCAAAGGCCGCGGTCGGTAAACTGATCACTTGTTATGAAGATTATATATTCAGTGATCATAATGATGATACAGCTAAAGAAATCATGCTCGCTGCCAATGCGGCAGGTCAGGCTATCAACATTACTCAAACGACAGCTGCACACGCGATGAGTTATAAGCTGACGTCCTTGTATGGGTTGCCCCATGGACATGCAGTCGCATTGTGCCTGCCGTATGTTTGGGAGTATATGATACAAAATACTGATAAGTGCTCCGATCCTCGCGGTCCGGATCATCTGAACAGGGTTTTCAGTGACATCAGCAATACCTTTGGTACTGACGATCCGGTCAAAGCAGTAAGGCTTTTCAGGGATATGCTTGTTAAGCTGAACATCAGGTATCCGCAAACGCGTAACAGAGAGGATCTGATCATCCTGACAAGATCGGTCAATCCTGTCAGATTGAAAAATAACCCTGTAGCACTGGATGATGTTTCGATCGAAAGACTTTACATAAGTATAATATCTACGGGAGAGTGAAGTAAATGAAGTTGGATTTTCTGAAAGAACATGAATTTTTTACCGGTGTTCCGGATTCACAACTCAAGCCTTTGTGTGATTATCTGATGAAGACATATGGCATCTGCAGAAATCATATCATCGCAGCAAACGAAGGCAACTGTGTCGCGCTTGCCGCAGGTTATCACCTTGCTACCGGAAAGGTCCCGGTCGTTTACCTTCAGAACAGCGGTATCGGCAATATCATCAATCCTGTTGCTTCGTTGATGAACGATAAGGTTTACGGTATACCCTGTATTTTCATTATTGGCTGGAGGGGTGAGCCGGGTCTGCATGATGAACCGCAGCATTTGTATCAGGGGGAGGTCACAATAAAGCTGCTTGAAGACATGGACATAAAGACTTTCATAATAAGCAAAGATACTACAGTGGATGATGTCGTGCGGAAGCTTTCATCCTGGCAGAAAGTCCTGAATAGTGGCAAACAAGTAGCATTTATCGTGCGTAAAGGTGCGCTTGAGTTTGATGAAGAAGTTCTGTATGACAATGAAAATAAATTGTCACGCGAAGAGATCATTGAGGAGATCGTGAAGATATCCGGCGAAGACCCGATAGTGTCAACTACAGGGAAGGGGTCAAGAGAACTGTTCGAGATACGTGAACGGAATGATCAGAGCCATAGATTTGATTTTCTGACAGTGGGTTCGATGGGTCATAGTTCATCTATAGCTCTCGGGATAGCTATGCAAAGACCGGACAAAACAGTCTGGTGTATCGATGGTGACGGAGCGGTCCTTATGCATATGGGTGCAATGGCGACTATTGGAAGCACCGGACTGAAGAATATGATCCACTTGGTCATAAACAATTCTGCTCATGAATCCGTGGGCGGTATGCCGACAGTAGCTTCGAAAATCGATTTGGTCGGTATCGCATCAGCCTGTGGGTATGACTATTCTGTTTGCGTGGCAACTCCTGAAGAATTGGAATATGAATTACAGAAGGCGAAAGACAGAAGAAAGTTATCTTTTATTGAAGTTAAGTGCTCTCTTTACTCCAGAACAGAGCTCGGAAGACCAACAACAACAGCGAAAGCTAATAAAGAGAGTTTTATGGATAATCTCATATGATAGGAAGCTTATGATGAAATACTTCAAGGTGAAAAGAGTTCTCGATATCATTCTGTCTTTCTCGGGGCTTATGGCATTGTCTCCAATTTTCATAGTTCTAATCCTTTCAGTGAAAATGACATCCAGAGGTCCGGTGTTTTTCACACAGAAGAGAGTTGGGATACACAAGACTAATTTTAATATAATCAAGTTCAGAACGATGAGGACAGACGCTCCTAAAGATACACCTACGCATATGCTTGAGGACCCGGATAAATGGCTTACAGGAGTCGGGAAACTTCTTCGCAGGACCAGTTTTGATGAACTACCGCAGATAATCAACATTCTTATTGGTGATATGAGTGTTGTCGGACCGAGACCTGCCCTCTGGAACCAGTCCGATCTTATAGCTGAAAGAGACAGGTACGGTGCTAACGATGTCCCTGTTGGTCTTACCGGGTGGGCTCAGATAAATGGCAGAGATGAACTTGAGATCGCTGACAAAGCGCGACTTGATGGTGAATATACAGCAAAGTTCGGATTTGCCATGGATGTAAGATGCTTTTTCGGTACTATCTTAAGTGTTCTCGGAGGAAAGGGCGTTGTCGAAGGCGGAACAGGGAAAAAACATAAATGAAGAAAGTACTTATAACAGGCAGCGGAAGCTATATTGGAACAGCATTTGAGAAGTGGTTGCATGGAAGCAGTGGGTGCGGAGAAAAATATGATATCCGAACCGTCGATATGCAGGACGATTCATGGAAGCAGAAGAGTTTTGCAGGATATGACACGGTGTTTCATGTCGCCGGTATAGCTCATGTATCTTCCGACCCGAAGCTTAAGGATCTGTATTTCAAGGTCAACAGAGATCTTGCTGTCAATACTGCCTTCAAGGCCAGAAATGAGGGTGCCAGACAGTTTATCTTCATGAGCAGCATCATAGTTTATGGTGATCCCGGCAGAAATGGTAAAGTGATCGGACCCGGTACCATGCCTGAACCGTCGAATTTCTACGGTGAAAGTAAGTTTGAAGCTGAGAATGGGATAAGGAAACTCGAGTCAAATGTGTTTAAAGTCGTGATACTCAGACCACCGATGATATATGGAATAGGATGCAGGGGCAATTATCCGAGACTTGCGAAACTTGCGCTCAAAGTACCGTTTTTCCCGGATCATGATAACAGACGAAGCATGCTTCATATAGATAACCTGTGTGAATTCATCAGGTTGATGATAGAATATAATGAATCAGGTGTGTTTTATCCGCAGAATGCGGAATATGTCAGGACAAGTGATCTGGTGAAAGTGATTGCTGAGACACACGGGAAGAAGATACGAATGACCAGGATCATGGAACCTTTGATAAGACTTGCCGGAGGGAAAGGGATCGTGGGGAAGGTTTTCGGTGATTTGGTGTACGAACTTGATATGAGCAGATACGAGAAGGCAGATTATAGAGTTAGAAATTTCGCTGAATCAATAAGACTTACAGAAATCGGGGATATTATATGATCGGTCAGAATTACAGTGTTCTTATTTCTGTATACAAGAATGAAAGAGCGTGCTTTCTTGAGCAAAGCCTCGAGAGTATGGTGAATCAGACTCTCAGACCGGATGAGATAGTGCTTGTGAAGGACGGCGAACTGACTGCTGAATTGGATAGTGTTATCGCTGACTTTTCTGACAGTTACCCGGGGCTCTTCAATGTGGTTGCTTTGAGTGAGAATGTGGGATTGGGGAGAGCTTTGGATGAAGGTCTGAATCATTGCAGGAATGAACTGGTCGCGCGTATGGATTCGGACGATATCTCCCTGCCTGAACGCTGCGAACTACAGATAAAGGAGTTCCGGGAAAATCCGGCTCTTTCTATAATCGGAACGATGGTCGATGAATTCTATGATGATCCGGCTAACATCGTTTCAGTAAGAGCTGTGCCGGTTTCACATGATGATATAGTGAAGTTCATGAAGCGGAGGAGTGCTTTTAACCATCCGTCAGTTATGTACAGAAAATCAGAGGTTTTAAGGTGCGGCGCTTACGGCAAAATGCGACGAAAGCAGGATATGGACCTGTTCTCGCGTATGATGAACAGTGGGTGCAAGGCCATGAACGTCGACAAATCGCTGCTTCTATTCAGATCAAACGAAGATAATTTCAAGAGAAGAAAGAGCTGGTCTTATTGCAGAAGCTACATAGAGGTACAGTTTGAAATATGGAAGAGAGGGCATTGCGGATTTATCGATCTTATCTACGTAGTGACCGGTCAGCTTGCTATGTTCATAGCTCCGATGCCGATTGCCAAGAAGTTGTCAGACAAATATCTGAGGAGAAACAAGGTATAGTGCATGAGTAAAATTGAAAACACTGTTAATTCCGTTTTGTTGAAGTTTCCGGCTTTGAAGAAGGCCGTAAAACGTGTGTATCAGCTGGGGATGTATGCGATATCTCCTAAGATCAGGTCTGAAGGAGCAATCAGAAGAGTAACACCTGAAGACGGGTATGAGTATTTCTTCGGTTATTATGATAAGTCTCCGTGGGATGCTTCAGGCAGATATATGCTATGTCTCAGAGTAAAGGATACAACTGTTTCTCCTGCTCCTGCGGAGCCTGCAGATATTGTGGTCATCGATACGCATAACGGGAACAGCGTTGAATCAATAGCACAGACCCGAACATGGAATGTCCAGCAGGGATGTATGCTCCAGTGGCTTGGCCCTGATAATTCAACAAGG
>Ga0265294_10006186_pt1 | contig 14430 bp, 10 predicted proteins | sample MunlanPumphouse3_FD_192504 | JGI IMG/M metagenome (GOLD analysis project Ga0265294, IMG submission 192504) | Groundwater microbial communities from a municipal landfill in Southern Ontario, Canada - Pumphouse #3 | ecosystem: Environmental > Aquatic > Deep subsurface > Groundwater | place... | reverse complement strand
GTGCATAACCAGCGATGCCGGCAAGGACAAAGAGCAGTGCGATAACCCATTGTAAATTGATCATCCAAAGGAAGGAGAGGCCCAGGATCATTCCGTTGAGTGCTCCGAGGGCAGCCATATAGATGCTCACTTTCCATCGCCAGTTGACGAGAGCGCATCCTAAAATCACCAGGGATAATCCATTGAGAAACATCGGAATAATGGCTGGTGCATTAGCCTTTTGAAGGATAAAGGCTCCGCATAGATAGAAAAAGGCTAACAACAACAGCGGAATTTTTCGGTCGTCGCGCTCGGCAAAGCGGTAATCAGGAATCAGCTTCAATTTCTTCATCAGAGGCATCAACGTCACCGGCATGAGAATGGTAGTCATGATGATAACCAGATACACGTAGGCTTTGGCTTCGAAAGGCAGGGTTGGAAGCCATCCACCGAAGGTAAACAGGAGAAAGACTCCGACAAGCGGCATCAAAACTGGATGCAGAAGAATGGAAATGATACGAATGGCTCTCACAACAGTTCCTTTCTCAGGCGGGCGACTGGAATGTTGAGCTGTTCGCGGTATTTGGCTACGGTACGGCGGGCAATAAGATAACCCTTCTCTTTAAGAATCTGGGCTAGCTTTTCATCTGTCACCGGATGGCTTTTATCTTCATTATCGATGCATTCCTGCAAAATCATTTTGATCTCCCTGGTACTAACTTCCTCACCGCTATCGGTTTGCAATCCTTCGGAGAAGAAATATTTGAGCGGGAAAATGCCCCAGTTTGTCTGGATATATTTCGAATTAGCCACTCGGGAAATGGTGGAGATATCAAGCTCAGTTTTTTCTGCGATGTCTTTCAGGATCATGGGCCTCAGGCGGGTTTCGTCGCCTCCCGACAGGAAGTAGTCTTTCTGGAACTCCTTGATGGCATTCATGGTAAGAATCAGGGTATGCTGCCGCTGCTTGATGGCTTCCATGAACCATCGGGCCGACTCCATTTTCTGTCTCACAAAATTAGCTGCCTCTTTTTGGTTCCGGTTTTGGATCTGGTTTTTTCGTTCTTGGTTGTATGCTTTTAACATGTTAGCATAGAGCGAATTGATTCGAAGGTCGGGCGCATTTTTCGAATTCAGACTCAGCTCCAGCGTTCCGTCAATATCCTCCAGGATAAAGTCGGGAACAATCTGATGGTAGGATTGCATGTTGGCATCGCTGTAGCCTCCTCCAGGTTTTGGGTTAAGTCGAAGAATCTCATTGATAGCCGCTTTCAGCTCGTCATCGGTAAAATTGGTACGGGTCTGAATTTTGTCGTAGTGTTTGCGGGTAAACTCCTCGAAATAATCGGCCAGGATGAGCCTGGCATTCGTAATATCGGGTCCGTTCCGGCCTTCGCGGATACTCCTGTCGATTTGTAAGAGCAGGCACTCGCGCAGATCTCGTGCTCCCACTCCCGGCGGATCGAATTCCTGGATCATCATCAGGATCTCTTCCAGCTCTTGTGCTGTAGTTGAAATGTTCAATGAGAAAGCCAGATCATCAACAATGCTCTCCAAGTCGCGGCGAAGGTATCCGTCGTCATCAATATTACCCAGGATGTAATGGGCAAGAGCTTGCTGGTTCTCATCTAAAATTCTGAGCCCTAGCTGATTGGAAAGGCTTTCGCGAAATGAAATGCCCACGGAGAAGGGAATTTCCACCACTTTTGTTTCATCGCGCGACTGGTTCCGGGGGTTCAGTCGGTAGGCTGGGATGTCGTTATCATCCTTTATTTCCTCGAAAGAGATATCTCTTTTTTCGGTAGTGGCTTCTTCCTCGTCAATATCAGGGATATCGAGCAGATCGGGGTTTTCTTCCCGTCCCTCTTCCAGCACCGGGTTTTCTTCCAGTTCTTTTTTGATGCGTTGCTCAAGCTGGATAGTTGGCACCTCTAGCAGCTTGATAAGCTGGATCTGCTGGGGTGACAGCTTTTGAAGCAGTTTTTGCTGTAATGTTTGCTTGAGCATATTAACAAACGGTATCGTTTAATAAATATACAAAATTTTCAGAATTCCGCATTGCGAGGCGTTCTGGGGAATGGGATAACATCCCGGATGTTGCTCATTCCGGTGATAAACAGGATGAGTCGCTCAAAGCCAAGACCGAAACCCGAATGCGGTGCTGTTCCAAAACGGCGTGTATCGAGGTACCACCACATCTCTTTTTCCGGCACATTCATCTCGCGCATGCGTTCCACCAGTTTGTCGAGGCGATGTTCACGTTGTGATCCGCCGATAATCTCGCCGATTTTTGGGAAGAGCACATCCATGCCTCTGACTGTCTGGTTATCCTCGTTTTGATACATATAGAACGCCTTGATTTTCTTCGGGTAATCGGTGAGGATGACTGGCTTGACAAAATGTTTCTCCACGAGATAGCGTTCATGTTCGGCTTGTAAATCAGTACCCCAATCGACCGGGAATTCCCATTTCTGTCCCGATTTCATCAGAATATCGACGGCTTCGGTGTACGTTAGCCTGACAAAATCATTGGAGGCAACAACCTGGAGCCGCTCGAGGAGTTCTTTATCGTACATCTGGTTAAAGAAGGCGAGGTCATCAGCACAATGATCCAGGGCGTACCGAACAAGGTATTTCACGAAATCCTCAGCGAGGTCCATATTATCGCGAATTTCGTAGAAGGCCATTTCGGGTTCGACCATCCAGAATTCGGCAAGATGGCGGGGGGTGTTGGAGTTTTCGGCTCTAAATGTAGGCCCAAACGTGTAAATCTCGCCCAGAGCCAGGGCTCCAAGTTCTCCTTCCAGCTGGCCGCTCACGGTGAGGTTGGTGGGGCGGGCAAAAAAGTCAAGGCTGAAGTCGATCTGCCCCTCCGGTGTCTTTGGAAGATTATGAAGATTCAAGGTAGTTACCTGGAACATTTCACCAGCCCCTTCGGCATCGGAGCCGGTGATGATTGGTGTGTGCAGATAGTAGAATCCGTTATCATTGAAGTACTTATGAATTGCATACGACATGGCATGGCGGACTCGGAGGACGGCGCCAAAGGTGTTGGTGCGTGGCCGCAGGTGTGCGATCTCGCGCAGGAATTCCATGGAGTGCCCCTTTTTCTGGAGGGGGTACACATTCGGATCAGCAGAACCATAGAGCTCGATCTCAGTGGCCTGGATTTCAACAGGCTGACCGCTGCCAAGGCTCTCTACCAGGTTACCTGTCACACGCAGACAGGATCCCGTGGTGATATTTTTCATCAACTCCTCATTAAAGTTGTTAGGATCGGCCACAATTTGAATATTATGAATCACCGACCCGTCGTTTAGCGCTATGAAGGCTACATTTTTGTTTCCACGGCGTGTCCTGACCCAGCCTTTGACCGTAACCTTCTGACTTTTAGGAGCAGTTGCCAATAGTGTTTTTACCTTGGTATGTGTAAGATTGAGCATGATTGGTAATATTTTATCAAGGTGCAAATTTATTAAAAATCCACACCCTTCGGCTGGCCAACTGGCGCTAACTGGCGCTGGATCTTTTATTCAATCTCCCAGTCAGCTCCGTCTTTTCGGTCTTTTACGGTGATGCCTATTCCTCCAAGCTGATTTCGAATCTGATCGGAGAGTTCGAAGTTTCGATTTTTCTTGGCCTCCTGCCGGATGTCGAGCACCAGTTGAATCACTTTTGGCAACAGTTCAGATTCTCCGGATTCAGCCTGTTCCATTTTGATACCCAGAATATCTTCGAGGAAGAGGTGCATTTGTCTCTTAAGGATATCCAGATCAGCCGCGTTGATGGACTCACGACTCTCCTTCACCAGGTTGATAAGCCGGGCCATATCGAAGAGGTGGGCAATCATCACGGGTGTGTTAAGGTCGTCGTTTAGAGCATCATAACAGTTTTTCACCCAAGAGGTTACATCGATGGTTGACTGTTCTGAGACTGGCAGAGCATCCAGCTGGGCCACCGTTTTCAGCAACCGGTTCAAACCCTTCTCTGATGCCTGCAGGGCTTCGTTGGAGAAGTCGAGGGTTGACCGATAGTGTGCCTGTAGGATGAAGAACCGGATGGTCATGGGATGGTAAGCCTGCTCCAGCAGCGGGTGGTTCCCCGAGAAGATCTCACTCAGCAGGATGGAGTTGCCGAGGGATTTGCCCATTTTCTGACCGTTGATGGTAATCAGATTGTTGTGTATCCAATAGCGGACGGTATCGTGACCGGTGGCTATTTTTGACTGGGCGATTTCGCATTCATGGTGAGGGAAAAGAAGGTCCATCCCACCCCCGTGAATGTCGAAAATTTCCCCTAAATATTTCATACTCATGGTGGAGCACTCCAGGTGCCACCCCGGGAATCCTTCGCCCCAGGGAGAGTTCCATCGCATTATATGCTCAGGATCAGCCTTTTTCCATAGAGCAAAATCAAAAGGATTGTGTTTTTCTTCTTGGCCATCCAACTCCCGGGTGGTAGTCAGTAGATCATCTAGGATTCGGCCGGAGAGTTTCCCGTAGTGGTGCTGCTCATTGTATTTGGCTACATCGAAATAGACCGAGCCGTTGCTGATGTAGGCAAAACCTTTCTCGAGGATTTTGCTGACCATCTCCTGTTGTTCCAGGATATGGCCTGAAGCATGAGGCTCGATGCTGGGTTTCAACACGTTGAGGAGCTCCATATCGTGATGGTAGCTATCAGCATAGTACTGAGCTACTTCCATGGGTTCAATCTGTTCCAGGCGGGCCTTTTTACCGATCTTATCATCTCCGCTATCGGCATCGTTTTCTAGATGCCCAACGTCAGTGATATTCCTGACATACCGGACTTTATAATCCAGGTGGCGCAGATATCGGAACAGCAAGTCGAAGGTGATGGCTGGCCTGGCGTGGCCGATATGGGCATGTCCATAAACAGTAGGTCCACAGACATATAGTCCTACAAAGGGAGGGTTCAAAGGCGTGAAAAGCTCCTTTTTCCGTGTCAGCGTGTTATAGATGTATAGCTGGGACATGAGTCAGTTAGTTGCTTTAGTGAGTCAAAGGTAACAAAAAATAGCCAGGCGGGAGGGTAGGGTGAAGGCCTGGCTATTCGTTTGCAATTGGCAAAGTGCAGCGGTTACAGGTCCGGGAGGGCCTGTGTGGGAAACTCAGACAGGGAGCCGGGCTTGTTCATGCCCGGAGTCTCTTTTATGAAATCAGTGGTTCTCATAATATCGCTAACCGCACGATAAAATTAAGGTAACGACACCACAGATAGCATCAAATATGCCAGGCAGTTGCATTTTTTATCCGGTTGGTTAAAAACGAAGGCTAACTGGTACTCTCCAGACCCAAGGTGAAATGTTTGAGCGATCCGAGAAAGCTCATTTTGCGGGCCCGGGCAACCGGAATTTCTGTTTCATCGGTGAGTAACACGAAGCCACCCTGGCCTTTGATATACTTTTTCACAAACCGTAGGTTGATCAAATGGGCGTTATGAATCCTGACAAAATGGTGGTCGCGAAGAAGGTGTTCGAAATGATTGCTGGCACGAGTAACGACAATCGATTCCTTATTTGCCAGATAGAAGATGGAGTAGTTATGAGAGGCTTCTATCCGTATGATGCGATCGATTTCAACGATTATGAGACCGTCGCTTGTTGGCAGACTGATTTTATCGATCTGGTTACTCAGGTTTGAGCGCATAACCTCCAGACGCTTATTGATGTCTCCGTCCCGATTGATTTTCTGATATCGGGCCACCGCTTCCTTCAGATCAAGGTAATTGATCGGTTTGAGTAAATAGTGGAGCGCAGAGAACTCAAAAGCTTTGAGCGCAAAAGTGTTGTAGGCGGTGATGAAAATGATTTCAAATGTGATGTTTGGCAGGGTGTTTAATAAGTCGAAGGCATCTCCATCAGGCATGGAAATATCAAGAAACACCAAATCAGGATGGAGATTCTGAATGGTTAAGACTCCCTCTTCGACACTTCTGGCAGATCCAATTACCTCAACAGTAGGACAATAACGCTCGAGCAGTGTCTCTAGAGTGAGCAGACTTTTCCGCTCATCTTCAACAATGATCGTTCTAATCCTGGATTCTCCAGTGTGTGCCATAAGCATCCCAATTCTGAGGTATCTCGACAATCACCTTAGTCCCTGCTGCTGAACCATCGGTGTTCTTCAAATCTACAATTCTAAACTCAAATTTACCAGGATTCATTCGGTTAAGAAGATCAATTCGTTCCCTAACGTTCTCCAAACCGGTTGATTTGTGTTGCGAATGTTTCTTTTTCAACTCAGCAGCTTTTTCACGTCCAATGCCATTATCATTAATCTGGCATACAATATGAGAAGGAGTTTTGGTAAAGGAGATTGTTAGTAATCCCCTGGACTTCAGTGGCATAATTCCGTGCCATATGGCATTCTCCACCAGAGGCTGAAGCATCATCGGAGGAATAGACTGCACGTTATAGTCCAAACTTGGGTCTTTTCGGATGATATATTCAAATTGTTCCTCAAACCGCAGTTTCTCCATCTCCAGGTAAAGGGTGAGTGTTTCAATCTCTTCCGCAAGCGAAACCATCTGCCTCTGTGTGTTATCCAATATCTTTCTGATCAAGGATGAGAAATTGGTCAGGTAATTGTTAGCGTGGAAATCATCCCGATTAATGATGAAATGCTGGATGGAGTTAAGTGAATTGAAGACAAAATGAGGATTCATCTGAGCCAGCAGTGCCCGTTTTTCAGCTTCCAGCATCCTAAGCTTTTCCCTCTCTTTCTTTTTCAGATTGTTGATTCGAATCCGGACCATTAGGAGGATGGAGCCAAGGGCCAGTATAACCAGTATGAGGAGGGAAACGGTTGTTAGGTACCAAGGCTTGGCAATATGCATCCAAAGAGTCTTAACATCATCCAGATTAAAATCAGGGCCATAGGAGGCTACCACGCGGAACTTATAATTACCAGGCCTTAGCTCAGGATACCTGACCTCCACCGAATTGGTTGGTATCCACTCGTTATCAACCCCATCCAGCCGATACCAATAATGAATACTTCCAGAGGGCCGGTAGCTGACGGCTTTATACTTAAAGATCAGATAATTTTCAGATGATTTTAGCCTGACCTTTTCTTCCGGAAAGCGTGGCTGGCCATTGACTTCAATACTTTCGATGAATAGGACTGGTTTGATGTAGGGGAATTTCTGGAATTGCGGGTCGAGGTGGATAGCTCCTTTGGAAGAAGCAATCCAGAGTTCTTCCTGGTGGGAGGTGATTTCATAAACCCGGTTCGCCGGAAAACCTTCACTGTGGGTGTACCAGTCGATCTGGTAAGGATCGTCAGGATCCTGGGTAATCCGTATCCGATTGATACCTCTGTTGGTCCCAGCCCAAACCGTGGAGTCATTTTCAGCATAGAGAACATCTACCAGATCGTGCGATAAGTTCTGGTTCTTAACGGTAATCCGGTTAGTGGTACTGTCGGGATGAAGAACCAGGATTCCGTAATCGGAAGTGCTGATCCAGATATCTTCCCCCACTTCAACGATATCCCGTGTGCGCCTTGCCAACAACGTGTCCTTTTTCGCCCAATGGTAAATCTGCCCGTCGGTAATACTGAACAACCCGGCATCATGGGAGCCCAGCCAGAGCCGGTTATGGCTATCCAGTAGCATGGCCCTGACCCGGTTCATCATCTTTTCGTTGAAATCACCCTTTTTTAGATAATCCCAAAGTACACTATTGGAAACCTTATTGGTGATCTGGTGATTACGAATAACCAAACCATAGTATAAAAAAGTAATGAAGTACTCATTATCAGCCAGTTTAACCAGGTCGTACCCGAAAGAGGGGAATTCACCAAACCCCGCTGGTTGTCCGGTTGTGTCCACCACCAGAAGGCTGGTTTTGAAAAGATAAAGCAGATTATCTTCTGTAACGACAATTTTACGAATAGCTCCACTGGAGGCAGGAATTGAAATCTCTTCGACCTGATAACTGCCGTTGGGTTTGAGCGTGGCTTTGAACAGCTGACCATAAAGATTGCCAAAATAGAGGTGGTTTCCACTACTGGCTAATGAGGTGATTTGCATTTGAGTATCATCGGCCGACTGGGGGGAATAGACGGTAGTGTACAGTGAGCGGATTAGATAAAGCCCATGGTTGGCAGTGGAAAACCAATAGCTTCCTTCGTGATCCTGTTCAATACACGTAACCGATGTGTTTTCCAGATAGCGGACCGGGATTGCCCGAAGTGACCCCCCCGGGTAATGAAGAACACCATGGTTCATCGTTCCAACCCAGAAACCGCCCTCGTGATCAACATAAATGTCAATGACTTCCTCCTGATAAGAAGTTTCGTTAACTATCTCATTTTCACGAATATGAAATACTTTGTGACCAAAAGAGAAGAGGAACTCATTTGGGCCGATCGGGTGGAGGTCTTTGCGGAAGCTATTGTTCATGTGCAGGATTCCGCAGGAGAGATAGAAGCCCTCATCGGTCATTACCACGCTTGATGGATAATTTGGATCCGGGTTGGGGTTCGGATACATATCCCAAATGGAATATCCCGATGGGTCATAGTGGATAAACACGGTAGCATCAGGGTGCTGTTTTAGGTGATCATCCAAGGTATCCGGTTCTTTACCGGTTAAAAATCGGAACAATCCCGGGTGGTTGAAGCAGATCTCCATGGTGTCGTTCGGAGTGAATCGGATTTGTTGCGCGTAATGGATAAACCCGGACATATTCCGGAGGGTATTGCTCTCCGGATGCTGATAGACAGAATCTCCATGTATATAATTGATGTAATTATCCAGAGAAGTCACATAAACCCGGTCGCGATACCGATCATAGTAAATCTTCAGGTTAACATTTTCCCGTAAGCCTTCTGTAACCGTATATTGCTTGAACTGATAGCCATCGTAGCTGAAAACCCCCCGATCGGTGGTTCCCCATAAAATTTGCCGGTTATCGAAAAGAATGGAATAAATCTCCTCTGAGGGGAGCCCATTATTAACATCAAAATGGACATAATAGGGATCCTGTGCCGATAGTGAAGTGGTTACTCCGATCATCGCCAACAGGATGAAAAGCAAGGCCTTTGCGAAGGTTAAAGAACGCACGCCGTGATACTTATTTAACTCAAATTTAAACAATTCAGGGGCAATGCCGGTTTTAAATGAGTACTTTTACACGATAAAAATACATTTAATGTCACAGAGAAACAGTCGCCCGACTAGCGGGCGCCAAAAAAAGAAAATCCTGAAAGAAAAGATCATCGGGGTTTTCAATCAGAACACCACCCAGCCACTTAATTACAAGCAAATTAGTTCCAGGTTGGGGCTGAAGGATGAAAGTCAACGAAAGCAGATCCTGGATATTTTAGATGAGCTACTCAAAAGTGGACAGCTGACTGAAGTGCAGCGGGGGAAGTACCGCTTCAAAGTAAAAGGAGCTTATATTACCGGCACTGTCCAAATTACCCGGTCGGGTTCGGCCTGGATCACCAGTGATGAGGTTAAGGAAGAAATTTATATCAACAGTCGGAACCTAAATCGCGCACTTAACGGGGACAAGGTGAAAGTTCACCTATATGGCCGTAAAGAAGGCCAACGCATGGTTGGTGAGATCGTAGAAATCCTGGAGCAACGTCAGCGGACCTTTGTTGGGACGCTCGAACGCTCATCGGGATACTATTTCCTCATTCCTGATAACCGCGATATGCCCTACGATATCTTCATCCATCCAAAAAATCTGAAGGGAGCGGAAGAGGGACAAAAGGTGGTAGCCAGAATTACGGAATGGCCGCCAAGTGCCAAAAACCCCTTCGGAGAGGTGATTGATGTCCTCGGCACAGCCGGCCTGCATGAGACGGAAACTCACGCCATCCTGGCCGAATTTGAGCTGCCTTATAAGTTCACTGAGGAGGTACTCAAGGCTGCAGAAATGATCAATGGTGAAATCACCCCTGAAATCATTGCTTCGCGCAGAGATTTTCGTCAGGTACCAACCTTTACGATCGACCCGGCCGATGCGAAGGATTTTGATGATGCTTTATCCATCAGAAAGTTAGAGAATGGAAACTGGGAAGTCGGCGTTCACATCGCCGATGTGAGTCATTATGTGAGGCCTCATTCGATCATCGATAAGGAGGCCCTGGCCCGCGGTACCTCAGTTTATCTGGTCGACCGTGTCGTCCCAATGCTACCGGAAAGGCTTTCCAATGAACTTTGTTCCCTTCAGCCCAACCAAGACCGCCTCTGCTTTTCGGCCGTTGTTGAGATGAATGAAAAGGCCGAAGTGCTGGGTAAGTGGTTTGGGAGAACCATTATTCACTCCGATCGACGGTTTAGCTATGAAGAAGCCCAGTCTATCATTGAAACTGGCGAAGGAGATATGAAAGATGAGGTGTTGCAACTTTACAAACTAGGTGGGATTCTCAGAAATATCCGTTTTAGTACTGGGAGCTTCTCTTTCGAACGAGTGGAGGTTAAGTTTCATCTGGATGAAAAGGGGAAACCCATCGGCGTGTACTTCAAGGAGGCAAAAGAAGCTAACTGGCTGATAGAAGAGTTTATGTTGCTGGCTAACAAGCTGGTGGCTGAGAAAATCGGCCGGGTAAAAAAAGGACAGCGACCGAAAACATTTGTGTACCGGATTCATGATCGCCCCGACCCGGAAAAACTACAGGGTTTTGCCAACTTTATCCGGCAGTTCGGGTACAGCATTAAGACAGCCAGCCACAAAGCTATCGCTGAATCAATGAACCTGCTGATCAATCAGGTTAACGGGAAAAACGAACAGTATGTCATCGAAAGCCTCGCTATCCGGACGATGGCAAAAGCTAAATACTCTACCAATAATATTGGCCATTACGGACTGTCGTTCGACTTTTACACCCATTTTACCTCGCCCATCCGCCGGTATCCCGACTTGATGGTGCACCGCCTGCTGGATCAGTATCTGGCGGGTGAACCGTCTGAAAATCAGGGTAGATACGAGGACCTCTGTATTCATTCGTCACAGATGGAGGAGCGGGCTGTCAACGCAGAACGGGCATCCGTTAAGTACAAACAGGTGGAGTTCATGCAAGATAAAATCGGACAGGCTTTTGAAGGAATCATTTCCGGAATTAGCGAATGGGGCTTCTTTGTTGAGCTGTCGGAAAATCACTGTGAAGGCATGATTCCTATGCGAGATCTCGACGATGATTTCTATGAATACGACGAGAAAAACTATGCACTGGTTGGCCTACACACCCGGAAACGGTTTACCATCGGACAAAAAGTGACGGTCGAAATTGCCAGAACTAACCTGGCTAAGCGACAGCTGGATTTCAGGCTTTTTGATCCTGAATAGCAGAGAGATAGATCAGTATCGTGATTTTTATCATTTTGAGAACCTGCCTGGCAGTGTACTTTCATTTCTGAATTTTGCTAATACGGCTCATTATGAAAAAGATCAGATGGAGTAAGAAGTATTCAATTGGCCTGGTCTATCTCGATAACCATCGTCGGAATTATATCGATATTATGAATGAGCTGGTTGATGTCCTGAATCAGGGTAGCTGTGCCAAAAAGTTACCGCTGGTTTTTCATCGGCTTGCATTTTATATTGAAGACTATTTCATCAAGAAGGAGATGGCCATCCAGGATGCTCCGCATTTATTATTTAAAGAATATAAGAAAGAGCATCAGCGCTTTACCGATGGTATAAGCCGGTTTGAAGAACGTTTTCGGGCAGGTGAGACAGATCTCTGCCTCGAGATGTTTGAATTTATGCAAACCTGGATAGAGAACTACATCAAGGTCTTTGGAACTGAGGCTGCCGAATATATGCGATCCAAAGGTTACGAATAGGTTTTAGATCAATCTCCTGGCTCTGCTATCAGGATTTAGTTGCCCCAATTCCCAGTTAAATCCGGAAATATGAACAACTCCTGGCTTCTTGCCCTCTGCCAGGCTACCTAGCTCTTTTTCACAACCCAAAGCCTTGGCACCATTGATGGTAGCCCACTCTAGTAGAGTTGAAAACGGGATCTCCGGAACATGCAATGCGATGGCTTTCATCTCTTCTAATACCGAAAGTCGGGTATTGGAAGCCAGGCTGTCTGTTCCCAACCCGACCGGAGCATGGATTGTGTATAAGGTCCTGAAATCTGGTAAAGTATTGGAAATGTATAGGTTAGAAAGCGGGCACAACACAAGGGTCAGTTTTCTTCCAGACTGCTCAAGGGTTCGGGCCAGACGGGTCAGTTCATGCAATAATTCCCCTTGACTAACAGTATTATGAACCACCAGATAATTGGCTTTCGGGAGATATCGGTTAAGTAAGGTAGGTAGATGACTGGCTTCTCTAGGAATGCTCGACAAGTCGAGCCCCAATTTGCGGAAAGCATCAGCGAGGGCGCCCGACTGATGTTCTAGGAGGGCACGCTCTTCGAGGCTTTCATCGTGATGAATGCTGATCAAAGAGGTTAATTCGGCTACGGATGGAAATCGTTCCCACGTTTTAACCCCCAGAGAATAGGGTGCGTGAGGGGTCAAGGTAGCTTTGAGTCCCGCTGTACGGAACCGGTGGATCATTTCCCTGCTTTTTTCGAACCGGGCGGAGGCTACAGTATCAGTAAGTCCAACTACTTCGGCGAATGTGTGATAGAAAATCCGACTTTTCTTTTTGATTTCCAATGTGATATCACTATTGCTGATATCCCCAACCGCAGCAATACCTTCAAAATGCATAATTCGGTCGGCTTCTCTGGCTGCTGCCAGGATTCGGTTTTCGGGAGCTTCACGATTCGTGTTGATAGCCTGAATGAAACCGGACAACCCTTCGCCAGAAGAGATATCTCCTTTAAGATGAGAGAGTTCGAGGTGGCAATGTGCATTTACAAAACCTGGTACCAGCAGGCCAGGATAAAATTCCAGTCCAGCCTCCTCAACTGGCTGTCCGCCGGTTTCTCTGATTCGAAGGATGGTACCATCTGGATCAGTTTCAACAATTCCGTAGGGGATTGGATCGCTGCCGACAGGGCAGACCAGGTGGGCTGAGTATTTCGGCATGGATCAGAGGGAATTGGTCGTATCGGCTTCTGCCTGGGAGGCTTCTTTTTTCAGTAATTCATTGACAACACGTTGATAAATCCTTTCCAGTTTTTTCGGATGGTTACTATACCAGTTAATAGAAGAGTCGGCTTGGGCACGGGTGATCCCATATTTGTCCATAAGGGAGGGATATAGATAAAGAGCTTTATCCATGCGCTTTTCGGGCAGAACGTTTGCTTCGGACTGTAGCGTTCCGTCGAGCAGATGAAGATCAACGAGAAACTCCACCATCCGGTTTTCGGAGAGGACCTCCCGATTCGGGGCTTTGTCTTTTTTGTTGCAGGATAAGCAGGAGAATAGTAGCAGAAACGGGATAATAGTAAGCAGTTTTCTCATTTAATCTTTTTCATTAGTTGGGAAGCAAAGACAAAATTATTCAAGGTTTGATTATCCGATACCAGGATCTCTTCCCGGGTTCCTTCCCAGCATCGGCGACCTTTGGAGAGAAAGAGAATCTTTTCGCCGATTTCCATCACCGAATTCAGGTCATGAGTATTGATGATGGTTGTCATATTGAATTCACGCGTCAGCTCCAGCAGCAGGTTATCGATCAGAATTGCGGTTTGGGGATCAAGCCCAGAGTTAGGCTCATCACAGAATAAATACTTAGGATTCAGTACTATAGATCTGGCAATAGCTACTCTCTTCTTCATCCCGCCACTCAGTTCGGCTGGGTATAGCTTATTGACTCCCGGTAGATTGACTCGTTCAAGACAAAAATTAGCTCGCCTGGTCTTTTCACTACGGCTCCAGTCGGTAAAAAACTCCATCGGCAGCTTTAGATTCTGTTCCACGGTGAGTGAGTCGAAAAGGGCTCCACCTTGAAAGACGACACCCATCTCTTGGCGCAGAGCACTTCTTTGGGTGATGTTGAGGCTACTGAGAGCTCTATTTTCGTAGAATATTTCGCCCGAATCCGGAGTTAGCAGCCCGATGATACACTTCATCAGCACGGTCTTACCGGAGCCGGATCGGCCGATGATCAGGTTAGGCTTACCTTGCTGAAAGCTGGCTGATACTTCCGCGATGGCCGGATTCCCCTCGAATGACTTGGAAATGGATTCGAGCCGGATCATGACAGCATGATTTGTGTGATTAAATAATTGGCTATCAGAATGCTGATCATTCCGTAAACCACTGCTAGCGTACTGGAACGGCCTACTTCAAGAGCCCCTCCCTTCGTATAATACCCGTGGTATCCGGCAATAGAGGTGATCAGAAAGGCAAACACAAAGGATTTGACGAGGGTGTAAAGAACTTTGTAGGAGTCGAAGTTAAAACGAATACCAAACAGGTAATCATTGGTGGTCATCAGATTACCCACTACAGCAATAAACCATCCGCCGATCAGGCCGATGAAAATGCTTAGAATGACCAGTA
>Ga0265294_10006185_pt1 | contig 14431 bp, 12 predicted proteins | sample MunlanPumphouse3_FD_192504 | JGI IMG/M metagenome (GOLD analysis project Ga0265294, IMG submission 192504) | Groundwater microbial communities from a municipal landfill in Southern Ontario, Canada - Pumphouse #3 | ecosystem: Environmental > Aquatic > Deep subsurface > Groundwater | place... | reverse complement strand
CATGTTTTATATCGTCAGTTTTTGTGTTTTTTTTGCAGGGGGATAGCTTGCAAGGGGGAGTTCCTCCCCCTTTATTCGCATTCAGTTATGAATGCAAGCTCGAATACGCCCAAATTGCTAGTTTTCATTCATTAATAATTTTCGATACATTAATTTTGTTATTCATGGCGATATTAGTAGGTGAGCAGGTAATCACATAAAGGGGTCATGAAATGAGTGAAATACAAAATAATCAAAATAGCATGAGTTCGATGTATTCATCAGGGAATGCCTTTATAAACCTGTCAGAACAAAAGAATTTGGCATCAATTATTGCTGATGGAAATATTGATGAAAATGAGATTCTTTCCATGAGCTTAATGTATGAGGGCAGTCAAACAACGGTTGCTAGTTTATTAGAGTCAGCTTCTGGGAAAGTTAATATTAAGGTATATCATGGAGATGTTGCAGATGCTGAAAATATTGATATTGCAGAGATGTCATCATATGGTGCTACGACAACAACAACTGCAGGATTATCTCAGCAGGATGTTTATAATCAGTTAATTGAGGACATGATTTTGGATGAACTGGAAGAGCAGTTAAAGAAAACTGCAAGTCAAGGTATTGGTGAATTTTCTTATGATCAAGATTAGTAAATATAAAACTGAGGGGGGGAATCAAGAATGGTAGATTTTATAAATAATGTAGGGGCTGAGTCTTTAGGTGGTTATGGAAAAATTTTACAAGAAGATGGTTTAAACAAGGATGGGCTAGTTGAACAGTCAGTCGAAATGGACGCTACTTATTTAAGTTCGTCTAGTCAAAGTGATTTTCAGTTTTATAAATTAGAAATTAATGGTCAGAAGTACACTGGTATTCCAGACATATTTCAGTCACAGAATTCAGCTGTTCAAGCGCTTTTTAATACATTGAGAGCGGGTTCTGTCATAACGGATGATATGAGTCTTGAAGATCAACTAAAGATAATGTCATACTTAACGGATCTTTCAGCACAAGTTAGTGAGAGTGAGAATACAAATGTAGCTACTGCATTTAATGGTAAAGAAAATGTAAATGTTACTTCCTTTATTCAACCACGAGACTCTTCTGTGATGACACTTGTAAGTCAACTGCAATCTCAGGGAATTGTTACCGAATCAATGTCAGACTCAGAAAAATTATCTGCAATAAATAGTTACGTTAACGCAAATTTTTCATACGAAGCTGATGTTGTCGGCGAAGGTTGGAGTACAGCTGCAAATACTATTGCTTCTGGTTCAGGAGACTGTGAAGATATGGCAATATTGGTAGCTAGTTTAGCAATAGCTTGTGGAGTAGATGAATCTAGTGTTCAGGTTTGTGTTCAAGGAGGAGGAGCAAACAGTCAGGGTCACGTTGTTGTTGGATTAGTCGGAGAAAACGGGAATGTTGCTACTTTTGACGCAACAAATGGTGAAGAGGCCAATTCAACATTGTCTGATTTTACGTTTGCGTTTAATTCTCAAGGAGTTTCTAGTGGTAATGGTTCAGTAGGCAATAGTTGGGTAATGGAAGATGCTAATAATGTTGATAGTTTGTATACAGCTGAATCTTCAGTTTCAAGGGTGAGAAGTACCATCTCCAGCGCAATAGATACAACGTATGGGTCTGATGACCCACCAACTGGTATGTTAGGATATGCAAACAAATTGGATCAATATACTAATCCCGGATCACTTTTTATATTACAACAGGAGTTGCAGACAATGAAAGATAGAATTGCAACTTATACTGCAGTTGGTAAGATGATTGGAGATACTTTGTCTGAAGCGATGCAGGCCTTCTCTTCATCATTAAGAGACATGTAGTTATTAATTAGTTTTTTGTGAAATAGTTATAACATTCTACGGATTTTGGGTCGATAGAACGTTCAGATTCAATTAGTTTTTTAAGAGAGAATTTTACTGCTAGCAACATTGCTTTGTTTATGTTTTGTTTTGCTAGCTCTTGTATTTGCATTAATTCCGGATGTTTTCTTCCAGGTTCAGAAATATCTGCTAGGTATATTATTTTTTCTAAAATAGACATCTCGGCTTTACCAGTGGTATGCCAACGTATTGCCATTATTATATCTTTATCATCAATTTTTAATTCATATTGCGCTAGTAAAGCACCAATAGGTGCATGAAGTAGTTTATTATTTAATAATTCAGATTCAGATAAAGAGTAATTATATTCTCGGGTTATTTGTATTGCTTTTTCAAAAGTAATCTCTTTAGCCATGTCATGGAAAATTCCAGCAACATAAGCTTTTTGCTCATCTATCTTATATATTTTGGCTAGTTCAACTGCCAAGTCAGCAACTCGTACGGAGTGATTTATCCTTTCTTCAGAGTTTAAGTATTTGCGTAATTTTTCTTGTAAATCATTAATCATTTAGCGGATTATAAGGGAGAAGATTCTATCTGAAAAGAATTTTTTCACTAGTTAACTATTAGCTCTCTACCATTTAGTTCAAAGCCATGCATTTTTCTAATAACATTTTCTACATGTTCATTTGGTACTTCCACAAAAGCAAATCCTCTTGGCTGACCGGTCAGTGTATCAGTTTCGATTTTAGTTCTAACATCATCGAGTTCATTAATATCTTTAAAGAGAGAAGTTAGCTCTTCTTCAGTTGTTTCCCATGAAAGGTTGCCTACATATAGACTGGTACTCATCGTTTGCCTCCTTCTTTGTCGTATTCAAATTATAATTAATATTTTGATAAAAATCAAACGTATTAGATGTTTAGTCCGGTTAATTATTGGAGTAAACAAAAAAATGAAGAGAGAAGATATGTTTTTGTTATAGTTTATGGATACAAAGCTGGCTCTGCTATGTTATTATTTCCCTATGGAAAAAGTAGTGCCTAATCAAAAAACAGTAATATTTAATGATCTATTCATGGTCGTAGGTGTCTTGATGGTTTTAATCATGATACTTATTCCTTTGCCAACTTTCTTTATAGACATAGTTGTTTCTCTTAATTTTACAGTTTCTGTTCTTATTTTATTGGTAACAATGAATACTCAAGATGCGGTTCAGTTTAATGTTTTTCCAACCTTTTTACTAATAATCACTTTATTTCGATTAGCGTTAGGAATTTTAATTACTAGGTCATTAATGCTAACTGCCTCAGCGGGAAGCATTGTCTCTACCTTTGGACAATTTGTCGTTGGTGGTAATTATGTCGTGGGTATTATGATTTTTTTAGTTTTGGTAATTATCCAATTCGTTGTAATTACTGGTGGTGCACAAAGAGTTGCGGAAGTTGCTGCTAGGTTTACATTAGACGCAATGCCAGGCAAACAGATGGCGATAGACGCAGATTTAAATGCTGGACTAATTGACGAGGACACTGCCAAGAAGAAACGGATAGAGATTGCCAAAGAAGCTGACTTTTACGGTTCTATGGATGGTGCTACCAAGTTTATTAGAGGAGATTCCATTGCTTCAATCATAATTATTCTGGTTAATATCTTTGGTGGGTTTATTATCGGGGTTTTACAACTGGGGATGCCTTTAATGCAAGCCTTACAAGTGTATACTCTTTTAACCGTTGGGGCTGGTATTGTTTTGCAGGTTCCTGCTTTATTAATATCTTCGGCTGCCGGCATTATAGTGACAAAAGCATCTTCAGAGGTGAATTTAGCAACAGACATCAAGAGTCAGATGTTTTCTCAGCAGAGAGTGATGTATATTGCTTCGGTGCTTTCAGTCCTTGCTTTATTGATTCCGGGTATGCCTAAAATTACTTTTTTGCTATTAGCAATCTTTTTTTGGTACCTTGGTAATTCTTTTAAAACACAATCCGCGAAGGAAGAGGAACAGCTGAAAGAATCTACTCTTACTAGAAGAAAAGAGGAAACTGCAAAAGACGCTTCTCCAGAAAAAATAGTTCCCAAAGTTGATGTGGATTTGCTGGAATTGGAAATAGGATATGGAGTTATTCCTTTGGTGGACCCAAAACAAGGTGGCACGCTGTTAGAAAATATTACTTCCATGAGAAAGAAATTAGCGTCAGAGTTAGGAATAATAGTTCCTCCTATTCGTATTAGAGATAACATCAGCCTCAAACCGAACAATTACGTTATTAAGATAAAGGGAGCAGATATGGCGATTGGAGAGGTTATGAACGATCGACTATTAGCGATGGATCCCGGTGGAGTTACTGAAAGGATTTCAGGTTTTGAAACAGTCGAACCTGCTTTTGGGTTAAAGGCTATTTGGATTGCTTCTGGCGATAGGGAAAGAGCGCAGGTCGCTGGATATACCGTAGTTGATGCTTCAACCGTAATAATTACACATATTACGGAGATTATCCGCAAGCATGCAGCCGAATTATTAGGCAGACAAGAAGTTAAAATTCTTATTGATAACGTTAAAGAAAAATATCCAGCAGTTGTTGAGGAGTTAATTCCAACACTGATGACTATTGGGGAAGTTCAGAAGGTGATGGGGCAGTTATTAAATGAAAGGATCCCAATTAGAAATTTAGTAACAATTTTAGAAATACTTGCTGATAACGCTAGAATAAGTAAGAACGTAGACAATTTAACCTCTAATTGTCGGCAAGGTCTTGCTAGACAGATAACTAAAATGTATCAGACTCCCAAGGGTGTAATTATTGCCATTACGCTTGATCCTTTTTTGGAACAGAAGATTGCTGATTCTATTCAGTACACGGAGCAAGGTTCATTTACCTCGCTTAGTCCTTTGTATATTCAGAAAATGTTCCAAGGTATTTCCGTCGAGGTGGAGAAAGTAGCGGATATGGGTTATCAGCCACTTATTTTATGTTCAACAAGTGTAAGACCACATTTTAGAAAAATGACCGCTCGTACGTTTCCCAATTTAGTTGTCTTGGCGTATAATGAGATATTAGCTGAAGTAGAGATTCAAGCCATAGGTTTAGTGAGGTTAATCGATGAGGATAAAGAAGTATGAAGCCAAGAGCATGAATGATGCTGTAAGGATGATCAAAAGAGATTTTGGTTCAGAAGCAATCATCCTTCATTCTAGAACTGTTAATAAAGGTGGATTTTTTGGTTTGTTTGGTAAAGATATTATTGAGGTCATGGCAGGCATTGATGTAAATATCGTTGAAAAAAAACAAGAAGTGGAACAAAGAAATCAAGCGTTTTCAGTTTCATCAAATTTCGCCCCCTCACAAAGTAGTTCATCTCGTCCGGTTTTCAATTTGAAAGAAAATATTAAGCAAATAACGCAAGAAATTACACCAATAACCTCTAGTTTAGAACAAAAAGTAACAACGCTTACAAGGGAAATGGACGACATTAAAGAGACTTTGAATATTATTGTTAGGAAAGTTGCCAATTCTCCGCACCCGATGATTTCGCCAAAGCTAATGATTTATTATAAGAATTTGGAAGCTAAAGGTATTAGCGAGGATTTGATAGTTCAGATACTTCAGGGTATTGAAAATGACATTGATGATAAAGATTTAGAAAATAAAGCTAGAGTAAATGACTATATTAGAAATAAGGTTATTCAGATGCTCGGAGTTGCCAATCAGATAGATCTTGAAATCCCTGAAAACAAAAGAATTATTGCCCTTGTTGGTCCTACAGGTGTAGGGAAAACTACAACTATTGCTAAGATGGCCGCTAATTTTAGTTTGATTCAGAAAAAGAAGGTTGCACTGATAACTATCGATACGTTTAGGGTTGCGGCAATAGAACAATTAAGAAACTATTCTAATATTATAGGTATTCCTATGGAAGTTGTTTTTAACATGGAAGACTTTACACAAGCATTAAGAAAGCACAAAGATATGGATATAATCCTTATTGATACTGCCGGTAGGTCTCCTAATAATAGGTCACAAATTTTAGAGCTAAAAAAGTTTTTAAGGAATAGTTTTGTAGACACTTATTTGGTTCTTAGCGTAACGGCTAAGAGTAAGGATATTTATAATACAATTCAACGTTATAGTGCTATATTTGACGATAAGGTAATTTTTACTAAAGTGGACGAAACAGATTCTCGTGGGGTTATTTTAGATGTTGTGCACAAACATCATAAAAAGTTGAGTTATTTTACAAATGGACAAAATGTTCCAGATGATTTTGAGGTAGCAAGTCCGGGCAAGATAGCTGATTTGATATTTGGGTCTTAGATAAATTTGGGGGTAAAGAATGGATCAGGCAGATTCTCTTAGACAGTTAGTAAGGTCACAAGGCAGAAATGATGTTGGCGTAGCTTTTTCTAAGAAAACAGCTAATACCAGAATAATCGCTGTTACAAGTGGCAAAGGTGGCGTAGGGAAATCCAATATCTCGTTAAACCTAGGTTTAGCTATTGCAAAAAATCAAAGCAAAAAAGTGCTTATTTTAGATGCTGACTTTGGTACTGCAAACGTAGACATACTGATGGGAGTTTTTCCTAAATATAATATAAGTAATGTTATTTATGATCAAATACCTATTGAAGACGTTATTGTAGAGGGACCTTTTGGCATCAAAGTTTTACCTGGAGTTTCTGGGGTTGCCCAACTTACGTCTCTGACAGAGAACCAAAAACAGTTCTTTTTTGAGCAACTTGAGTTATATCAAGATAAGCATCACCCAGATATTGTTATAATTGATACTGGTGCTGGTGTTGGTAACACCGTTATCAATTTTTTACTTGCTGCGGATGAAGTTATTGTTGTTCTTACATCAGAACCAACATCTCTTTCAGACTCATATGCGGTTATCAAGACATTACACAAATATAATGCTGAGATGAAAGTTAGTATTATTGCAAATATGGTTAACAGTGAGAATGAGGCATTAAAGGTATATTCATTATTACAGAACGTTTGTAGTAAATTTTTAAATAAAGATATTGAATATTTAGGACATGTTAGTGCCAGTAAAACATTATGTTCAGCAGTTAGAGAACAGCGTCCAGTGCTTGTGAATTATCCGAATGCTGTGGTTAGTTATGAAATTACTAAATTGGCAAAGAAAATAATAAGTATTGACCCAACTAGCAAGAAAAGTTTTACAAACTTCTTTTCTTTAGCTACGAAGTACTTTGGATGGAATGATTAAAAAATATAGTTTATATTTTGCAAATACGGCTGCATTAGTCGTTTTCGTCGCTGGCCTGATTCAAGGGATTACTTTCTCTTCTTTGGTTATTCGTACCGTTATTACCTTTTTTGTTTGTTACTATGTCGCCTTAATTTTAGGAGTAATTACAATTGAAACCTTGCTTGATAGCCAGATAAGAAAGATAGAACAAAGAAGAGAGAAAAGGCGAACAGAACAAAAGAAAAAAGAAGGATAGGTCTTTTAAGAAAAATGATGCTTAAGAATAATCCTTATGAGCAAGATAAAACCAGTGAAGAAATAGAACGCCTAGTTATTAACAATTTAGCTTTAGTTAAACATATTATTTCCAGAATGGAAATGAACCTTCCTTATGGCATGGACAGAGAAGACCTTGTTAGCATTGGTAATATTGGGTTGCTAGAAGCTGCTCAAAACTATGACAGCACTAAAAATGTTCAGTTCCAAACCTATGCTTACATTCGAGTGCGCGGTGCAGTTCTGGATGAGATTAGAAAAGTTAGTTTCGGCGGACAATCAATTATTAGAAAACATAAAAAAATATCTGACGCCTATAAAACTTTAGAGCAGAATTTAGGTAGAATGCCCACAGATAATGAAGTTGCTCAGGAATTAGGTGTTAGCGAAGAGAAATTTGATAAATTAGTCGAAGAAACTAGTGGTGCTTACTTAATGATTTTACCAATAGCGAAGACAACCTTCGGTTTATCGACCAGTTAGCTAACGAGGAAGATTATCTGGGAGGAATTATAGAGCAGGAGAATCTAGATGTTTTAGTTGAAGCTATTGATGCTTTACCAGAAAAAGATAGAATCATACTCAGTCTGTACTATGAACAGCGATTGTCACTAAAAGAGATAAGTCTTATAATGAATTTGTCTGAATCTAGGATATCTCAGGTTCATAAAAAAGCTGTTATCTCTATACGATTGTATATACAAAGCAGGATTTAATTAAATCTTTTATCTTACCGACCCAAAGGAGCAGTTACATGGAAAAAACATTTAAAGATACTTTAAACTTACCACATACGGATATGCCAATGAAGGCAGGGCTTATTAATATTGAGCCTAGTATTCTTGAGAGTTGGGAAAAGAATGATATTTACAAAAAAAGACTAGAAGAGAATAAAAACAATAATTCGTTTATTCTTCATGATGGACCACCATACCCTAATGGAAACATTCATTTGGGACATGCCTTAAATAAGATTCTTAAAGATATTGTTGTTAAATATCACTTAATGAAAGGTGATTATACTCCTTTTATTCCTGGCTGGGATTGCCATGGTCTCCCCATCGAAACTCAAATGCTTAAAGAATTAAAGAAAGATAAGTCTTATCTTTCTGACAGGAAAGAGGCTGGGGGCGAGGTTGTTTTTAGAAACCAGTGTAAGGAATATGCTCTTAGGTATGTAGATATGCAAAAAGAGCAATTTCGTAAAATGGGTGTTTTTGGCGATTTTGATAATCCTTATTTAACGCTGACACCAGAGTATGAGCGTGGAGTAATCGAACTTTTTGGCAAAATGGCAGAAAAGGGAGTTATTTACCAAGGTAGAAAGCCAATCCATTGGTGTATGAATTGTACTACTGCATTAGCAGAAGCGGAAATTGAGTATGCTGATGAGAAGTCGCCTTCTATTTATGTGAAGTTTACATTAGAAAAAGAAATTGATGGTCACAAAGATGTCTCTTTGATTGTTTGGACAACTACTCCTTGGACATTGCCTGCCAATGTGGCCGTGGCAGTTAGTCCTGTTTTTGAGTATGTCTTATTTGAAGCAAAGGGAGAAAAGTTTATTTGTGTTGAAGAGTTGTTGCCGAAGATACAAGAAGTTATGGAGTGGGATAGTGTAAAAATTCTTACTCACTATAAAGGAGAACAGTTAGTAGGGCTTAAGTATTCTCATCCATTTATTAATGAGATTTTCCCTATCATCTCTGCTGATTTCGTATCCAATGAAGATGGTTCCGGTCTTGTGCATATTGCCCCAGGACATGGTCATGAGGACTATATAGCTGGTTTAAAGTTTAACTTACCCGTAGTTATGCCTGTTGATGATAAGGGCGTGTTTACTGAGGAAGCAGGAAAATATCAAGGCATGAAAGTTTTTGATGCTAATAAAGAAATAGTCCAAGATATGGAAGCCTCAGGTAAGCTGCTGAAGATGCAGTGGGTAAAGCATTCTTATCCTCATTGCTGGAGATGTCAGAGTTCTGTTATTTTTAGAGCAACTGAGCAGTGGTTTGTTCGAATGGATGGTGATTATGACCTTAGAGGTAAAGCTCTAAAGAAAATAGCTGAGATTAATAAAAACAATGGTTGGATACCAGGATGGGGCGAAAAGCGTATTCGAGGAATGGTAGAAGGTAGACCAGACTGGTGTATTTCTAGACAAAGAAGTTGGGGTATACCTATTCCTGTTTTTTATTGTGAGAAATGTAACGAACCTCACTATACAGGTATTTTTAATCAAGCTGTTGCTGAGATGGTTGGCAAAGAAGGAACAAACGCTTGGTTTACTAAGACAGCAGAGCAGATTCTTCCAAAAGGCACCAACTGTACTAAATGTGGCAATCAGACCTTTTACAAAGATACAAATATTATGGATGTTTGGTTAGAGTCAGGGGCTTCTCATGAGGCTGTAATTAGAACAAGAGAGGAATTGTCTTATCCTGCCGACCTTTATTTAGAAGGAAGCGATCAACATCGTGGCTGGTTCCAATCATCGCTGTTAACTTCAGTAGCTGCATACGATAAAGCGCCATATAAGCAAGTTTTAACTCATGGATTTACAATAGATGAAAAAGGTCAAAAGATGAGCAAGTCTAAGGGCAATGTAATAGATCCACTAAAAGTTGTTGGTATACATGGTGTGGATATCCTTCGGTTATGGGTTAGTTCTACTGATTTTAGAAATGACGTAGCTTTATCTGAAAACATTATTAGTCAGATAAAAGATGCTTTCTCTAAAATTAGAAACACCTTAAGGTTTATGATCAGTAATTTTTATGATTTTGATCCCAGTAAAGATGCCTTAGAAGAGAAGGATTTGTTGCCATTAGATAAATATATTGTGGCGGAATTTAAGGGTGTTATTTGTGAAGCTGACAAGGCTTACGATACTTATTTCTTTCATCAGATATATAGAAAGATATATGAGTTTTGTGTTGGACAACTAAGCTCTTTCTATTTAGATATTCAAAAAGATAATCTGTATTGTAATGCTACTAATTCTAAGCAGAGAAGATCCGCACAGACAGCGATGTATTTAATGTCACTTGATATGGTGAAAATATTAGCGCCTATTTTGAGTTTCTCAATGGAGGATATTTATAAATACCTGCCAATTGCCAATAAAAAAGAGTCTGTTTTACTAGAAATGATTCCTAATGGTATTGCTGGGCCTGAACTTTTGGATAAAGATGTTCAAAAAATTAGGGACATGATAGCTGGTGGTGTTCGTCCTCTAATTAATATTGAGTTAGAGAAAGCAAGGAAAGACAAAGTAATTGGTAGTTCTTTAGATGCCAAAGTTGTTTTGTATACAGCAAAAGACATTACAGCGAAAGATATCATGGAAATCATGGTGTTGAGTCAGGTAGAAGTGAAGAAAATCAAAGGGGATGACAAGGTAGAAGTCTTTAGCGCTGAGGGGGACAAGTGTGAACGTTGTTGGAAGTACGCCACATTAAGTAACAATGGTCTCTGTCCAAGGTGTGAAGAAGTCGTAAATGGCTAATAAAGGAGTTTTTGCAAAGAAAAACAGCATTAGCTCAAAAGTAATAATTGCTTATGTGGCTTCTTTCTTTGTTACCATAATTGTTGGTTTTTATTTTGGTCTATTAGTAAGCCAGTGGAATTTTATAAATTTTTTGCTTCATGTATTACCTCAAACACAAGTGAGTCCAGCAGATAATATTCTAGTACTTGGTATCGATGACGTGAAAGGAATTGGTCGTTCAGATACTATAATGGTTGTGAATGTTAATAGAGCTACAAAAAAGATTGGACTTCTTTCAATTCCCAGAGACTCAAGAGTCAACATAAAAGGGCATGGATTAGATAAAATTAATCATGCCTATGCATATGGAGGCATTAACTTAGTTAAGGAAACGTTAACTGAACTTTTGCAAACTCCGATAAAGTATCATGTTGTTTTAAAGTTGGGTGGGGTAAAGGATATTATTAATGAAATAGGTGGCGTTGATATTGATGTGCAAAAGCGCATGTATTACATGGATAAGGCAGGAGATTTGTATATAGATTTTAAGCCAGGTCAGCAGGAAATGAATGGCGAGCAAGCTACTTCTTTTTTGAGGTTTAGACATGATGAAAAGGGAGATATTGGAAGAATAGGACGACAACAACAGTTTATTAAAGCAGTGATTAGTAAAATGTTAATGCCTCAAAATTTAGTAAAGTTACCTAAACTTATTTCAGAAAAAGAGAAATATGTGGATACTAATTTGTCGGTTGGGCAGATGTTAGGATTGGCAGTTGAGTTTAAAGATAGTTTAGAAAGTGGCAAATTGAATGTTAATACGCTGCCGGGTGCAATCATGTTAGTTGATGGTTTATATTATTGGAGAATTGATTTAGCTTCTGCTACTAAGATGATTGACGAAACATTACACGGATTTAATGAAATAAATATTGTTAAAAAAGAAGTAGCTTCATCAAACATTAAATTGGCTAACAAGAATTTTGGTAAACCAAAAATGTTTACACTTGTTGAGATAAAGAAATTCATGCCAGAAGAAAAGACGGCTATTAATGATAATATTTTTGAAAAAGGGCTTACCATAAGTGTTGAAGTTTTAAATGGTAATGGTGTAACTGGCTCAGCAGCAGTTGTTGCAGAGTTATTAAAAAAGAGGGGCGTTGTTGTTGCAAGGGTTGAGAACGGAGCACATTTCCAATATGAAAATACAGTGCTAGTCGACTGGAAGGGCAAGACAAGCGAGTCTTTAAGATTAGCTAAAGCAATGAATATTAATCCTGCAAATATAATCATGTATAGCTTACCAGCCAAAACAATCGACATGTGTTTGGTTTTGGGTAAGGATTGGGAAAAGTTAACTGGGGTTAAAACTCAATAAGACCCCCTCTGTCTTGCAAGCGAGACATCTCCCCGCCAGGGGGAGAGAAAGTTTTTGCGCTTAAAGTTTTGAGTGTTGTCATTCCCGCTTTGTTTATTGTCATTCCCGCGAAAGCGGGAATCTAGTATTTTATTATTAGTTTAAATGAGGATGGATTCCCGCCTGCGCGGGAATGACTTTGGGATAGGTTAATCGGAAAGTAATTGACATGCTGGGACCGTACGGAAGTGAATATCTACTGCTTAATGAAATTATCCGTGAAAAAACAGGATGTTTTTTAGCGAAATCAACATGGATGTTGATTTCGAGCGGGTAGGATAATAAATTTAGCAGTAGAATGAGCGAGAGTTTCGTGTCCCAAATGGCAATTAATAAAGAATCTCTCTTTTACCACTATCATCCATTTCAGACAGAATGCCTGCCTCAACCATTTCTTCCATTATTCTAGCAGCTCTGTTGTATCCTATTTTGAGTCTTCTTTGGATAAATGACACGGAGGTCTTCTTTGTGCTTAGAACTATCTCTTTAGCCTCCTCAAAGAACTCATCTCTATCACCGTCTTCAGAAATATTTCCACCTTTTTTAAGTGCCTCTAGATCCTCAGGTCTTAAGTCTACAACTTCCTGCAGATACTCTGGCTGACCTTGAGATTTAACGAAATCAACTATACGATGCACTTCTTGGTCAGAAAGGAATACTCCTTGTATACGAGTTGGTCTCATTGCTCCTACTGGTTTATAGAGCATATCTCCCTTGCCAAGTAGTTTTTCTGCTCCCATTGAATCCAGAATAGTTCTACTATCTATTTGCGATGACACAGCAAAGGAAATCCTTGAGGGGACGTTGGCTTTAATTAAACCAGTTATAACATCAACAGAAGGTCTTTGTGTTGCAATAACTAGATGTAGTCCAACAGCTCTAGCCATTTGAGCGATTCTTGCGATGCTGGATTCTACCTCAGAGGCAGCGGCCATCATTAGGTCAGCAAGTTCATCAAGCACAATTACTATATATGGGTATTTTTTAGGGATATAGAATTCTTGTTGTTCTTCTACGGAAAGTTTTTCTCTGTCTTGTCTTAATTCATCAATTCTTTGATTGAATCCTTCAATGTTTCTGACTCCCATTTTGGAAAGTTCATCATATCTTCTTTCCATTTCCATTACGCACCAGCGTAAAGTTACGGCTGCTTTTTTTGCATCAGTTATCACTGGGGCAATTAAGTGAGGAATATCATCATAGATATTTAGTTCTACTTTTTTTGGATCAATAAGTATCATTCTTACGGTGGAGGGAGTGTTTCTTAACAGTAAGCTTATAATGATTGAATTTACGCAGACAGATTTACCTGAACCAGTAGCACCAGCTACAAGTAGATGTGGCATTTTGCTTAAATCTAAATAAGACGTAGCACCTTCAATATCTTTCCCTAGGGCAATCAGCAGAGCAGAGCTAGAGTAAATAAACTTTTCCTCTTTAGCCAAGGGGAGCATGTTGACTATACTGGACATTTTATTTGGTATCTCAATGCCCACAACAGATTTGCCCGGCACTGGCGCTTCTATTCGGACACCTTTAGCTGCTAAGTTTAGGGCAATATCGTCAGCCAGATTAACGATTTTGCTAACCTTGACCCCAAATCCTGGTTGAATTTCATAACGTGTTACATTTGGACCTTGGCTAGTGTTAACAACCTTAGCATTAACCTTGAAACTTTCTAATGTTTCTTCTAGCTTTTGGATTGTTTCTTGAATGTCAGACTCCACTTTTTTGATATGTTCTTTGTTAATTATCGGTGTACTGAGTAGTTTTAGGTCTGGAAGCAAGAAATCTTCATTGTCTGATTCAATCCTTATAATATCATTAAGCTCTTTTTGAGATATACTTATTTCTTTTTCTTTTGTTTCTTCAGGTGGTTTATTGGTTTTTCTGTTGTTTTTTATTTCCTTTATAACTGGTGGCTCCATTTTGGATTTAATATCAAATTTTTCTTTTTTTGGTTCAATGATTTCAGTTTCAATTTTTTCTTTATCTGCTTTTTGATTATTTGAAAGAGAGTAATTAAATATTTTAAGAAAAATATTTTTAAGAAAAATAAGTATGTCAAAAATAGTTACATTAAATATTAAAAGAAAACAAATAAAAATAGAGGCAATAACTACAATTTTTATTCCAGTTGGGCCAAAAAGGTTTTTTAAAATAAAGGTTGCTATGTAACCAAGGGTGCCGCCTGGGTGTTCCATC